>SESB01001202.1_pt1 | contig 17351 bp, 17 predicted proteins | sample 3171441 | NCBI WGS metagenome assembly SESB01 (sample SAMN06051867, study PRJNA518727) | freshwater metagenome | biome: subpolar coniferous forest; feature: holomictic lake; material: water; isolation source: holomictic Lake 227, 6 m depth | place: Canada: near Kenora, Ontario | collected... | reverse complement strand
TAACTCCATCCACCAAAATATAATCAAATAAGTTAATACTCACACCCGAATTTTCACAATAAAGAGGTACGGTTGTTAATTCAACTTTAGGTTCTGTAATGACATTTACATCAACAGTGTCGGTACTTTGACAACCCGTAATCAAATCTTTAACGGTAAGTTTGAAAGTATACAAACCTTTGTAATAATCCTGTGAAGGTGCACCAAAGTTAAATTTAATGTTTGGAATTGAGTTCGTAGAAATATTATAAAGTAGTTTAGATGTGTCCACTCCATTAGGTGCTCTAACAACTTCCCATAACATGTTCACACCATTTTTGGTTGCTGGTCTTATTCTCAAATTGTCCATCATCATTGACCCAATATCTTGACATACTGTCGCCTTTCTTAATTGGATGATTGGTGTACCATATATGGTTTGTGTTGTTGAATCCATGTTGGAACAACCGCTTGTGTCAGTAAACTTCACATACATTTTGGTGGTGTAATTACTACCTCCTTGTAATTTACTATTGTCAAGTAGAGTTGTGTTGAACAAAAATCTCCCATTGTAAGGGGTATATCCATAAGTTATATTACCAGATTTTTTAAACTTATCCCCGTTCCAAACATCATATGTACCAAGATTATGAGGTTTAACCAAGAATGTTTCTGCCCAGATACTACCATAAGAATAACATTGTGGTTTTAAAGGTTTTGGACTCCAACTAATTTTTGGCAGAGGTTTAACCCTAACAAACATCGTGTCCAGATCTTCACATGCACGTCCATTTTGAGTTAACACAGTCTTCAACGTAAACATATAGGTTGATTTTGCAATGTCGGATTTTAACTTATAGGTTGACAAATTACCTAATCCACCCCAAGTATAAGTAGGGCTCAATAGTGGTGGTCTATGACTGGCAGTCAAGGTGAATGTGTCTTTATCACATATTGCTTGATTAGGACCAGCATTTGATATTACAGTGTCATTCACAACAAGTATTGCCGTGTCATATTTAACACACTTAAATGTTGTATCTGTAATTCTTACCCAGTATTGTCCTCTAAGGTTCGTGGTTAGGTATCGTGTCGTATCACCTCTACTCCATAAATACTTTACAGTGTCATTGTTCTGTCCATCAAACGTATTTGTCTCGTAGGTACAAATAACTTTATTTGGGCCTAAATTTATTCCGGGTAATGGTTTAACAAATGTATATGTTGTATCCCGAAATTTACAACCATCACCATCAGTTACTTCCAGCATCAAAGTTGAATCAGCCTTAAAGTTTTTAATGGTAGTGTAATCCAAAGTGTCACCGTTGTTCCACTTATACTTCAGTGTAGGTTTACCTGCAATGACTTTTGCCTTTAATGTAAATGTTGTTCCGTAGCAGGCAAAACTATCAGCCTTTGCTAGAATTACTTTTGGTGGTTGGGTTAAGATCACGGTATCACTATAGATGGTAACGCATGAACTTGAACTTATCAACTTATGAACTATGATGTATTTTCCACCATAGTAGTAGTTCATCGTATCCGTTTTCTTGGTTGAATAGAATAATTCTTTTGCCAATGTATCTCTTACGGACCAAGAATAAGTATTTGCGGCATATACATTATACGCCTCCATTGCAAATCTACCACATTTTAATTGAGTGTATCTACGTTTGGAAGTTGGTTTTGGATTAACCTTAACCTTAAAAGAACGAATAGAGTTCGCTGGGGGTGAACAGTGTTGGTCCGTTGCTGTGACTGTAAATGAGTAGGAAACATCAGATGCCATCCCTATTGAAGGCGTCCAACAAAACTCGTATTCTTTTTCACGAGCTTTTGGATCAACAACTTTGAATGTTGCACCCGGAATACCTGCGTTCCATTTACCTAAAACCGTATCAGGAGTTGTTTGATTTGGTGTGAATGTCTCATCCGTTATCTTAACTTTAAAACATATTTTTTCTCCCTCACAAACTTTATACGAAAAAGGTCCATTAATTACTGGACTCTTATTATAACCACAATCATCTTTAACCCATAATTGCATATCCCTTCGAGTTTTACCTATAACCCTATAAACTCCAGCAGTGTCTTTTCGCCACTCAGTTTGTTCAATACAAAGTACGGGCACTTCATCGCATTTTGTTGGGGTTACGATTACATCCCCGTTTGCAGTGTCAAAGTAAAACCCACGTGGAGGTGATGTTTTTGGATTTGGAGTACATTTAATTGTTGTTGGGGGAACACAATATGGAGTCATCGGCCACTGTGATGAAAATGGGGACGAGTATGTGACTGAACTGTTTGGTATTCCTTGTAGTCCATCCACCAACCTATATGAGATTGAATCGTAATCTAATGTATCAATCGCACCATTATTAAAGTACCAGGGCTGATTACAACACAGGATTGCAAAAGGGGGATTACTCAACTGTGGTGAGTTATTACAATTGCTTTTCATCTTCTTGAGATTACAAATGTTAATCATACAGGTCGAATAAAAATTTTGACCCGCAGCTCCTGTAGTGATTGCACCATTACGAGCATTTTCATTCACATAAAATGTAACCTCACAACAAGTTGATTTATTGACAAAGTTACTGAGTGGTGTTGTGCTAAAGTCGACGGTTATTTCAAAAGTATGTTCTTCGGTTCCCTGGTTGCCAGTTGTTGAATTTGAAGGTGAACATGGGGAGCTCGCAGTTGAACATCGGCTTGTAATATCAGTAATTTTTATTCTCGATAAACCAGTTATAGTGTAACTACCACATCCGTTACCCCCGTTGGTTCCGGCGTATGCTCCAAAAGAGACAACACCCATTGGAATACCCCGGCAGTCTCTATAAACTTTGGCGATAATTTTATACTTTCCATTTCCTAAACACTTATAGGAAACATCGGCACCCATCATGTGGGACGCTCTGGAGGGAAGAATTGTTCCTACTAGAAGAAGCAGGGAGATCAGGAATTTGTAGAATTTATTCATAGACAACTCGGTTATTTACTATTATATAACCGAGTTGATGATAATGTTTCTAAATGGGTGTAAATTTTACGGACGGACGTCTTCCTGGTCCTGCCCGGTGGCTGATTCTTCCGTTGAGAACTGGGTTACACATTCTTCCTTACCTTCGGAGATTAATTCAACCCCCTCCTCCGGAATATAGGATCCGTCGGGGGTGATATTTTCTAACTCCTCGAAGGGTTCTTCTACCTCTATCCTCTTCTTGTGCAGGACAATCTTGTTGTAGAGAAGTTCTATCTCGTCGTCCGAGAGATTAGACTTCTTGCCGTTGATGTCGACGGTGCAAGAGACTACGTTGCCTTCTATATACCCTTTAGCTGAGTCGATGCGGTCTATGCTTCTAGCATAAGGTCCATCGTTGTCAAATTTTCTTCCTGTATAGTAGCAGGTTTGAAATTTGAGGAGAGTCTTTACAGACTCAAAAGAGAGATTAAACTCTAGCTTTCTGTCCGCTGCACTCTGATAGATGTTTAGGAGCTTCTTGGCAACTTCAACGTCGCTCGGCTCTACTATTTTTTTATTGACGGGTTTGCCGCCTTTTCTTCTTGGTTTTACCATATTATATTATTTTTTGTTCCTCCTTCTCCTATCGGAGCTTTTGGTATTTTTTCTGTTAGCTGATTCCCATCATATTTTGGAAATGCTTTTTGTTTTGAAGTAATCTTTCTTTGTGAGGTAAAAAAGCTTCGTGATCGATGATCTCCATCAAGTATTCATATCCCTCATGATATCTTCCCGTCCAATAGCAGGAAACAGAAAGATCGTCGTTGAGGTAAATTCCGTACATGTTCGGTTGAAAATAGAGAATATATTTATTCTCTATTTTCGAGAATGATTTAGATCTAGCTTCTTTTAAATACTCATAGCCGAGGTCGTGCCTTCCGACGTCATTGCAGTACTTTCCTAAGAAGTAGAGAGGTTCAGATCGATCAGGAAGCATCCGGATTGCTCTTTCCATCTGTTCGATGATTTTTTCTAAATCCCATCCGAGAAGCATCATGCATCTACCAATCCTCATCTCCGATTCAAAGTATTCCTCGATCCATCCATCGGTGACCTTGGTGTAAAGTTTATACCACTTTATAGCTTCCTCTGTCCTTCCGGAGTCAAAATAGCTCTGCGCGGTATAAAAGATAGATCGGTTTAAAAGCCCTTCGGGGTCGTCAAGAAGGGAGTCGAAGAATTGTTTCTGCAGCTTAAGAGCATCCTTGTAATACTTATCGGGGTCGAAAGATCTAGCTCCACCATCCATCACAGAGACAACGTAATACGATTTATCGTAGAGATCTGCTGCTTTAAAATCGGGGATTTCTACACACTGGATGCGGGTGTGAGCAACTCCAGAGAATTTCCAAGTGATCCTATTGTCAAATACAACATAAGCCTTGTAGGTGCTGTCTCCTCTCGATGCCCGCATTAAAGAAACCTGATGCTCTGGAGTAAAATCACTAGGATCAAATTCTCCAACCATATAGTCGTCTGCATCAATGTGAATTAGATAGTCGGACTTTTCTTTGGCATATGCCATCATTCTCGTCTTGTTGTGTCCCATCGAAACCCATTCGTCGTGATGAAGTTCTCCAGGAATCCCCTTCACCTTAAAAAATTCCTCGATAATCTCGCAGGTTCTATCCGTTGATCCGGTGTCTACTATTACCCAATAGTCTATAAATTCGCAGACCGATTCGAGAAGTCTTTGGATACAAGATTCCTCATTTTTACAAACCGTCCCAAGACAAAAAGTAGGCTTATTTTTTGTGGTTATTCCATCTTTAAATTCCATCTCTGATTTATTGATAGTTGAATTTAATTTTAATTTTATTTAGCGATTCCCCTAGATGCCAGTTCGGATCTACATCAGATACCCAATTCATCACGGGGAAAAATTTCTCCTCCCCAACATAGTGAACGCTGTCCAAGTTACTGAGTTCTCCTAAACGGGGGACATCCAAGGACTGAGCTATTGCCAAAGGGGCAGATTGGTTTCCCACGAAGAATTTGCATCCAGCGATAGCCCGGCAAAAATCTACCATCGAGTCGTACATAACAAACTCTAGCTTGTGGACTAGATTCGGGGAAATCTCCTCCAGAAAAACCCGATATTGATCCAGATCAAAAGCTATAAAAATGCAGTCGTTGTTTTCAATCAGGTAATTCCAATCTATAATATTAGTGCATCTGTCGGGATATCCGTTGGGGTTTGCTTTTTTCGATCTGTTAATTAAAACCTTCCTGCCTAGCCCATAATCGGGATCAACCTTGACCCAAGACTCATAGGTAGATTCCCCACTAAAATCAAATAGGTTATTGTGGATATCGGTCCAACAGGATTTATACAGGAGTGGGGAATCCTTATATCTTACAGGATAGTAATCAAAGTCATTTAAATCTTGCGCCGAATATGATTCTACCTTTCCAATGTAGTCTTGTAGTTCCAGAAGAGATTTTAAATCCTCTACCGCCTGATGGATAGGCTTAGAGAAGTCTGAGGCAGGAGAAATCTCGTTTCCCCCTATTGTGATGTGGGCTTTTTCTCCTTTTATCTCACAGATCCTTTTCACCGAATACAGCTGATGGAAAAAATCTCCCATCCTACCACAACACAAGAACTTAATCATATTTCAAAAATTAAATCCAAATTAGTTTTTGTATTTTCGACGACTGGTTTCGCATCCGATTTTAGATAGAAATCATTTACCCCCAGTCTTTCAGATAAAATGTAGCCGAATTGAGAGAGGTATTCTTTTACCATAGTGTCGTTGAAATTGTTTTCTACCACGATAAGCTTCGGGCTCCATTTTTTGAGATCTAGACCTTGCAAAACACTAAGCTCGGTTCCTTCCGTGTCTATTGATAAAAAGTCTATTTTTTCTATATTAATTCTAGATAAAATTGTGTCTAATTTTTTAACCTCTACATTTATTTCGTAAGTCTTATTGATGATCTCCTTGTGGGACTCAATAAGTCTTTGATCGACCACTAGAGAACTAATTGCTTCCTGATTGTTCTCATTAACAACATAAACATGGAATGGAACTGATTTCTCATCGTAGTTGCTACAGGCAAGATTTAAAGCGATCCTTCTGTACATCCTCATGTGGTTGTACAGGTTTGGATTTGGTTCTATACAGAGGCAGGTCCAGTACTTTTTTTCGAAGTAGTAGGTGTTGCTTCTCTCAGTCCCCATACCAGCACCGATATCTATGCAGGTCCCTACGTATTCTGGATCAAAGTATTTTTGGATTGCTAGATCGGTTTCGTAATCTCCGTATGATTTCATTTTTCCGTTTGTTTCTTTTTTATTTATTGTTTCTCTTTTAATTTCAAATTCCTCTTTGAAATCTTCTTCTAAAAAAATGTCTCTGTTAAAATTATCTAGATGCTCTAGAAGAGGGGAAGGTATGTGTGGATAATCTATCGGTTTTTGTAAGATCCAATGCCCACCCTTTCTAACCTCAAAAGGGATCCCAATTTCAGCAGAGAACTTATAGAGATCATGTCTTACAGCTACCCAAGCTATATCGTCTCCAAAAAGAATTCCTCCGTTCTTCAGTAGTCTCCATGCAATTTTCATTTCTAGGTAGGTCTCATCAAGTTCGTGAGCAGAATCTAGATAAATAATTCCTGGGCCTTCTTTTATTTTATTGTCCTCAATGAATCTTTCTATCAGCCTCATTCCGACAATTCCCGTAACAGGAATGGGCAATATCATCTTCTGAAGATTTGATTCTATAACATTTCCTAGAAATTTTTCCAAAATGGTGGGGCGAATAGTCTCTTGGTCTAGGAAGCAAAAACCGTACCCGGATCCTGGAGAATTCCTTAGAAGATGAGTCCACTCCCACATGTTAGAGTCCCCACAAAAGGGATCAATACAAATAATCTCGGTTGGGAGGCTTAGCTCTTTTATTCTGCTTCCTGCTTTGATAGCAGATCCACCATACATACTTCCTACCTCCAGCCAAAAAGAGGTTGGGGATCTTTCTAGAACCTCATCAATCACTTCTAAAGTAATGTTAGTATGGGGATATCTAACCTCGGTGGGAAACGAGGAAATTCCTTTCCACGGAGAATATGGGTCTCTCCCTGAATATAATTGGTGACTTAAGAATTTGTAAATTGATTCCATTGATTGTACAGTCTCGATCCTTTCCATTAGGATTCCATTCTATTCTTAAAGTGTTGAACGTTTGATAGAAGTCTCTCCCCCTCGTGGGTAAATGCTGGTAAATCTAGAATTTGATTTAGATAGTTAAGACCCTCCTGGTATCTTTCTGTCCAATAGCAAGCTACAGACAAATCATCATATAAATTCTTTCCGTAGCAGTTTTCGTTTAAGAAGAGTATGTACTTGTCTTTTACTGCTGAAAATTCAAGTTTGATCCCCTTGATAAGGTAGCTATATGCCTTTTCGTGTTCACCTGCTTCAACGAGGTATTTTCCGAGATGATAGATCGGTTCTGCTCTATCTGGAAAAATCTCTATTGCTTTCTCCATCTCGTCGATGATTATTTGGGTTGTATATTTTAAATTAATCATGCACAGGGCAACTCTCAGCTGGGCTTCGAATCTCTCTTCATCCCAGGTATTTTGGAGATTCAGATAGAGTCTATTCCATTTAATGGACTCATGAAACATCCCGCAGTCCATATAAGACTGGGCGGTATAAAAGGCAGATCTTCTATTCAAATTATCGGGATCGTCTAAAAGAGTATCAAAAAACTGTCTCTTTAGTTTTTCTGCATCATAAAAATACTTCTTAGGATCGAATGCTCTTGAACCAACTGGATCACATATAACCAAACCTCTTTCTGATAAATCTCCAGTTGAGTAGTTTGGTTTTTCGAGACATTTAATAATAGTATGAGCTGTTCCGCAGAATTTCCAATGCAATCTATTATTGTAAACAACAGTAGCTTTGTATGTTGATGTTCCACGCTTCATTGTCATATAATAATTATCGAAGCCTTCATCCTCTTCTGTAAAACTAAAATCACCAACTAAAATATCGTCAGCATCTAAATGTAATAGGTAGTCTGTTTTGCCAAACACAGATTCCATCATTAGAGACTTATTATGATCAAACCCAACCCATTCGTGTTCCACCAGTTCTCCAGGAATCCTCTTCTCGGCAAAGAATTCTCTAACAATTTCTTTAGTCCTATCAGTAGATCCGGTGTCGCAGACCACCCAATAGTCGATATAACGATAGACAGATTCCAGGGTGTCTTTTATGCAGTGCTCCTCGTTTTTACACATGGTGACGAATCCCATGGATTTTTTCCCTATGTTGGTCTCTAAATTCATCTCTTTTTATTCGTAAACATAATTTAGAACCTGTTCTTGTTCACCAAGCCCAATATCACTTTTATCTACTTTAGCCCAGCTTGATTTGTGGACCGAATCATTTTTCTCCTCGTCCCATTCCCAATCGTGGAATCCTAGATCCTGTATCCTCTTGTGGATATCTAAATTATAAAAATCTCGGATCAACCTAGCTCTTCTGTTGATGTCAAAAGCATTTAGATCGACGGTGCTTCCCAGTTTAAAATACTGGATGTAAAGCATTCTCTTGATGTGGATAATTCTAGTCTCCAGGAATGTCCTAATAATTAGCTCCAGATCATCTGCAACTGGAAGGTCCTGCCGGTGTCCTCCAATCTTTAAATAAACGTCCTTTCTCCAGACCCTAACGTGGTTGGGCATTGTCGTGTTAAATCTAATTGTGATTGGATTAACGTCTGGATAATGGTGGACCAAATAATCTTTATTGTCTATCTTCTTCCAGGTGTGACCTGCATAGGAAAAAGCGAATAAATTGTTCTCCCTTCCGTAGTAATTTCCATCTCTCCCGGTGTCATAGTCTCTGAAGTTCCCATCGTCTGACATTTCGGTACAGTCGCTATACATAAATCCGGCGTCTGGAAATTTAGTGGATGCGTCCAGACAACTTTTCAGACAGTCCTTCATCAGATAGTCATCGTGATCCAGTTCAACAAGCCATTTGCCATTGCTCAGCATCGCAGCTCTATGTTTAACCAATCCGACATTTCCTCCACTCGCAGGGTTAATCCTCACAGGTTTAACCCTGAAGTCTCTAGCTGCTATGTCCTGGAGGATCGTCCAGGTTAAATCGTCTCCAAGTGGGGAATCGTCAACAACCACCCATTCCCAATCAGAATAATCTTGATCGACTAAACTCTTGTAAGTTCTGATGATTTTTTCCCCTGTTCTAAAAGCTGGAGTAAAGATCGAAAAGGTTGGTTCGTAGGGTGAGCACTCAGATTCTACAGTTTTCGAAAGGATAAAATTTGCTATCTCTTGGTCGGAAGGTTGAGATGCGTAGCTGAAAATTTTCTCCTGAAGGAATCTGAGAGGACTCTTTATGATAAACCCAACAGAAATAATAACGTCGGGTTTGAATTTTAGATAGTCTTTGATTAGATCTGGATCTCCCCCAGTCGAATGGATGTTTACCCATCCTCTAATATTTTCCGGGTCCGAATAGAGATCTGTGATGTAGGTGTAAGTCCCTTCGCCCTTCCAGCCATAGATGATAGCAGTTGGTCTTCTAACTTCTAACATTATTTTTCAGTATTAAAGAAGAAAACTTGAAAGAGTCTTCCGTCGTGCATGTTTTTTCCAAAATAATCCAAGGAGACGTGATAAAGTCCTCCACGATAGAGAACTAGTCTATTGTAGACGTTCCCTAGGCGATCTGACATCTCCCACTTTGTGTAGTCCTGGGTTTCCTGAAACGACGCGTGCTCTCTCTGATCCATTTCGTGGTCTTTTTTTCTGTCCCATTCTCTGACCCCGGTTTCTTTATGCTTGAATAGACCTGTCCCTGCGGAGAGTGGAGCATCTGGTGTTAAGTAGATTACCCCCGCCCAGTCGGTGGTGGTGTCGCTGTGAATCCAGGATCTGTCTGCAGCAACGGTGTACTGGAAGGATCCGGTGGAATGATCTCCCCACCAGACAATCTCTCCTGCAAAAGAACGAACCAACTCCTGAAACTTCTCTTTGAGTGGATCGGTTAGGAAAGGATCTGTTCTCTGTCCTGGGTAATTTCCCCTGACCTTAAATTCTTGGGATAGGGCAAATTTCCTAACCTCGTCTGGGTTTTTATAAAAATCGTCTACGATTAAAGTCTGAATTCTCATGGTTAAAATCTATTCTAGAGTTATAGAAGGAAAAAAGGTAAGGTTTCTTTAGAAGGATCGTTAGTCCTATTTTACCTTTCCCCATTTATACCAAACTCTCTCGTGAATAAAGTACAGGGTCATTTTGGTTAAAATCTCCAAAGCCCCTATTTTTAATCCCAGTAGAGGATTACCGGTTACAATCCAGCCCAAAAGCATGGTATCGATAGTTCCGATTGCTCTCCAAGAGATTGTTTTATAAATGTGTCTTTTGAGGGTAAGTTTTGTTTTTGGCGGATTAATATAGGCTATATTATTGTCAATTTCACAAATCCCCTCTGTGGTGATATGAAATTTGTCTCCCAGTCCCTCGATGTAGTCCTTGGTGGTCTGTACCGAAGAGTTAATAATAACGTCAGAAACTAAAATTTCAGTGTCTCCGTCCAAGAGTCTCCATCGATCTTTATCTGATGTGGATTTGGTATTATACCTTACGCTATATTTTTTTACTTCTTGCTTCATAGTTTTCCTTCGATTTTCATCTGTTCACGAATTTTAGTTGCTGAGATGTCGGCAATCTCGGTTGGGGGAACATGCTCAATGATGTCGTAGCCAACCCCTCTACCGAATTCGATCGAACAAATATCTGGGATAATCATAACTCTAACTCTGCCGTCAATGTATTCCTGGGAGTAAAAGTTCATAATGTTGTCCTTCACCTCTTCGGCTGTGAATGGGTTTTTTTCGTCTGGATTAATGTCTCTGATGCAGATTAAAACATTTTTACCCTCATCCATAGCTCTTTTGAATAGCTCCTGGTGTCCCTTGTGTAGAGGCTGCCATCTTCCTACAAACATCGCAAACTGGCCCGGTTTGGCCGGTAGGGATGATCCTACGTGTGTTTTTTTGGTCCAATTTTCCATATTAAATAATTCCTTTATCTCTGATTAAGTTGATTGCTATTGCTCTTTCTCCTTCCTTCGCTGGGTCCATGTCATTGATTAAATATCTAGGCCCTCTTTCGATTCCCATGATTACTCGATGATAAGGGATAAGATTGGAGTTTAGTTCCCAAAGGGTGTGTCCTAGAAGATTGTCAGGTCTTGCCGTTGTTAGTACAATCATGTTTCCGGCATCGTACTGCTGCTTTAGGTAGTTTACAGTAGATTGAATCGGCTCTGCCTCCGATGTTTTGTAGGTTTCGAATTTACGGTACTTAAAAATGGTACCGTCTATGTCGCAAAATATTGTGCTTTTCTTATCCATGAATAACACTTAAAATCCGGGTGAAGGATTGTTCGGGTGTGTCTTCTGTTGTGTCCACATCAATAAAATTTTCTAGAGGTGCTTCGTAGTTCTCGACTCTAAAGTGATCTCTTTCTCTCGGTTCGGAAGTATGAACATAGAATTCAACGATACTTTCACCTAAGACTGTTTTAAGTTCCTCTCTCTGCCATCTATAAGGGGAAACTAGGGAAACAACAACGTCGTACCCCTCGTTGTGAAGGTAGTGGGCAATCTTCTGTGCCCCCCTAACATTGTCAATCCTTCCCTGCTCTGAGAAGTCTTTATTTAAGGTTAGAGCACGTAGGTTGTCTCCGTCCACGTGAAATAATTTCTTTCCCACCTGCTGATACTTCTCAAGAAGCATAGTTGCTAAAACTGTTTTGCCGTGGGATGGCTGACCGGTGAACCAATAAATCATTTGATGTTTAGTAGATTATGTGTTTTTGATTGCGGTGTGGATCTCATTTAGATCGAATATCTCCAGAACATTGTCATAAGGACACTGAATTGCCTCACCGTCGAAGCTATAGTCAAAAATATATGAATTAATTAACTTAGGTTTGTATTTTGGTGGATTTGCAACGACATTGGTGTGCATTTCATACCCAAATACCTTTGGTGAGGTCCCGATCCACATCACCGTTGAAGGAAGATTTAAAGCTGCTGCTGCGTGCTGAAGACAGGAATCGATCAGAACCCTCTTTTGTGAAACTGCTAGAAGAGTAATCAGTTCAAAATTAGAAAGATGACGATGAATAGTTTCAACCCCTTCTATAGCTTCCCTTTCGTTCCTACAAACTTGGATAATGTGATATTCCTTAGAGTAATATCTGCAGATTTCAATGGCTATACTCATGGGTAAATCCCTGGTCCAGCTGTAAATTCTGCTGTCATTCATAGGACCTCCGTTAGTCTGGATGACCATTACTGGTTTTTCCCTCTGCCAAATTGATGTCATCCTCTGTTGGACTAAATTTGGGAGGATCACGGGAACTTGACCTGTATAGTCTAGGTCCATCAGTTCACACCAACTTTGGATGACGTGTTTTTCCTTACGGATGTGTCCGGGTTGAAAATATGCCTCGTGTCTAAAGACTATCGTGTCTTTTTCTTCTATGTAGTCCTGGTAAAAATAGGGGGTGTTGCCAACGCTGTAGACTCTTTCGACGTCCGGAAAATTTAAAAATATTTCTGGATACGAAGCAACTATGATGATTTTTCTGGTTTCATATTTCTTCTTGATCGAAGATATAAGGGCAGTTGCTGCAATATTTTTACCTAAACCGCCTTCTATGTGCCAGACTATGTATTTTTCTTTCGTTTTAAATCCTGCCTTCATATTTTATATCCAAAAGCATCGTAAAACCATGCATAGTTATCCGTGATCATTTGGCATCCAGAAGGACCTAAAATTTCTAAAAAATCTTCCTTCACAGGGGAAACCTTCTGCCTAATTTTATGATCTCCAAATACACCAAAAACTTTATCGTCCTCTTGAGTTATCTGTTCAACGTTTTCGAAGTCGTGCTCGTAGAACGGAAGATCTAGATATTCATAAATTTTTTCCATTTCTCCTTTCGGATTCTTAGTTAAATCTTCAAATTTAACAAACAGAATGGACTCGTGTGTTCCGTCTATCAGAACTTGGTAGATCCTATCCATAGTTGGACCGACTGGGAGATTTGCAGACCAGTGAATGATCCTCTTGTCTGTAGTCGTTCCGGATAGTTCCCCCCAGTTTGCAATCGAGTGATCTATCTGTGGATTAGCCCGATATTTCTTCTCTAGGGAAGAGTAAACTGCTCTAGGGTCTCTGATCATGCAGATTATCTTTGCAGAAGGATCGAAAAATTCAATAAAATTTTTCTCCCCATTCCATCCTCTACATTTGTCGATCACGTAGGGTCTATCTGTGATAGAACTATAGTATCCATAGATTGCCCCTTTACAGTATCCCTTCCATGCTTCCTCCATTATTTTAGTGTCCTGGGCTTGAAACTCCGGTCCATTAGAATAGATTACCCTGGAGTTATAAATCATATCATAAAGACCTGATGTAGGAGAAGTGTAGATCTCCGGATTTTGCCCCAGAATATTTTGAATCAGGGTGGATCCAGCTCTTGGCATAGAGCTGTTATACATAACTTTTTTTAGCATAGAATTAACCTAAATAGTCCTCGCCAGAGACGATCGCATTGTTAATGGTTGTGAATTGGTCTATCGTGAGAGTCTCGGTGAACCAGGACTGAGACATAAGTCTCTTTAGATGACTAATACTTCTTACCAGATATGTTTTTCTCTGGAAGATATTTTCGGATCTTAGCCTTTCATCCGATGATCCGGTTACACCCGCAACTAGATCTCCCACAAAGGAAGAAACCTCCAGAGATGCTTCTATGTAGGGCTGAATTTTTGATTGTTGTTCTGAGTCTGCCATAGTAAATTTATTTTATGCTATTAATATTGAAAGAAACTCATAATGTTTCGACCTTAGATTTTAATTTCTGGGTTCTTTCATCCAAATTCTGGATTGCTTTAGTAATTGGAGAGATAAACTCCTCCATAGTCATATTGTAAACATCTTTTGTCGGATTATACCCAACCCCTGCAAACTCTAAATTTAATGAGTCCATTACTTCTCGAACTTCCTGTGCAATCAGCCCGTAGCTCTTTTTCTCGTTTGCTTGGGATCCGTCCTTTTGGCCATATTCATATCCGCAGTTTATAACATACTTCTCTCTTAAATCTAGATTATAAGAAACTGGTCTTAACCTGGTAATGAAGTCTATTCCCTCGTTATCGGTTAAGGATTCTATATCTGTCTTATCGTTAGCATCGGAGAAAGACTGCCAGTTAACCCAAATGCAGTTGCATACGCTATTGTTTGCACCTCCCCAGACGGTATGAGCATTAGAATTAGGGGGATTAGGTGGTACTGGTGGGCCAGGTGCAGTATTCGCACTTGCCCCCACTATTATTTGACAGGAATCTGTGCTGTTAGTCTCCCCAGCCTTGAATCCAATTGCAATATTAAAGACCCCAGTGTTCATGTCTCTCAAAGCTCCACACCCTAGGGCAGTATTTGAGTTGGTATTATAAGAATTAGGTCCCGCATAACACAAAGCAAATGCTCCAATTGCAGTTACGTTATCCCCTCCGTAATTTGGCCCCCCTTTAGAAGCCCCAAATCCAACAGCTACGAAATTCGGATTGTGAAATCCATTACATCCGGCAAAAGCTCCAACTGCAGTACTCTCCCTACCATAGGAAGAACCCCTAAATGAATCAAGTCCAACTGCTACTCCACGACATCTATCGTTAAACCCAGCAAATGCACTTGTACCAACCCCAACATTGTGCTGTCCGTAGGTGTATTTTCCTGCAGCAGATCCAATCAGAACGTTGCGTTGAGCCTGTCTTCCCCCGTACAAAACGCATCCTGTGTTCCATCCGACGCCCACAGACTTAAGATTATTGTTGAGTAGCGAATTTATACCAAATGCGGTCGAAGTGATATTTCCATATCCGTCCCTACCGAATCTTAAAGTGTTGATTGTTGATTGTTGTAAACTTGCCATCTTATCCTGCCAATTTTTCTAATTTCTTCAACCTAGAATCTGTCTGTTGAACTGCTTTAATCAAAGGTGCTATCATGTCGCTATAGGTGATTCTATACGCGTCTTTATTTTCGTCCATAGAAACTCCATCAAATTCGACTTCTAGAGAATCTAATATTTCCTTCACCTGCTGGGCTATAAATCCATAGGCTTTTCCCAAACTAGATAGGGTTCCGTCCTTGGTTCCATACTCGTATCCACATTTAGAAACGTAAGTGTCCCGATAGTCAAAATTAAACGATACTGGTTCTATATTTCTTATAAATTCTAACCCTAGCTTATCGTCCAGAGTTTCGATGTTGGTCTTGTCTCTAGAGTCCGAAACAGTAGACCATGCAGCTCCAACCCCATTATAGATCTGAGGCCCGGCTGACATCCAAGCGGTGTGATTATTAGTGTTTCCAGGGCTGGACCCTGTTCCAAATGCTATAGTGCAGCATGCAGTTGTAATGTTCTGTCCAGCATTTGATCCAACTGCAATGTTGCATCCCCCAGTTGTCACATTGCAGAGTGCTCCCCTGCCAAAAGCTACACTGCCTGAAGCAGAGGTAGCACTGTTCAAAGCTTGATATCCAACCGCAACGTTATAGGACCCGGTGGTCAGAGAGCAGCCAGCAGAATATCCAACTAGCGTGTTCGCAGTCCCAGTCGTTACAGACTTACCGGCAAAAGCACCAACGAAAGTGTTGCACGACCCTGTTGTAGTGCATCCTGCTTTATACCCAATTGCGGTAAGGCACCCTCCAGTGGTCATAGACTTTCCTGCATATGCACCAGCTACGGTGTTGCCCGTCCCGGTAGTGTTTGAACAGAGTGCCTGGTATCCAAATCCAGTGTTGCAGCATCCACTTGTGTTACTTTTTAAGGCTGCCCTACCGATAGCAGTATTGCATTGTCCTGTGGTGTTGCTACACAGTGCATAGGTTCCAAGAGCAGTGTTGGTCACATATCCACCAGGTCCTCTAGAGGCACAGACACCGTTAGCGTTAGCGAAGCTTGCAAATGTAGCCATCTTAAGGTATTAATATATTTTCAATTTCGTCCAGATCTAGATTGATTTCTTGAAGGGATCGAGTTAGGGATCCGATCATTTCTAGATAGCTAACAGAGTATTTATCCCGAGGGGAATCATAGGTGACCCCATCGAAATTTTCTCCCTCCGATCTTGAAGCAAATTCTATTTCTTGGGCTATAAATCCGAAACGTGTTTTTTCTTGTTTTAGAGTTCCGTCCTTGATTCCATACTCGTACATGCACTGATTAACATAACTTTCTCTTTGATCCAAGACGTACTTTACAGGTCTCAGCTTTCTGACGAAATTTAGTCCTAAATTAGTAATTGGCTGGATGTTTGTCTTGTCCCTGCGATCAGAAACGTTGGTCCAAGCCACATAAACACAGTTGCATCTACTATTAAAATAATTTCCCCATATTCCCTGAACTGCACATCCAGAGTGCTGATATGCATTAAATCCGATAAAGGTGGAATCATTTTGACCCCCACCTCCAAAATCATAATAGTTAGCAAGATGCCCTACAGAAACCGTTCTGTCATTTCTTCTGTATACACCCTGGCTGGATTGTCTTCCAATAAACACTGAATTGGTTCCCTGGTTGCTTCTTCCTGCTTGATCTCCAATCGAAACTGTTTCGTCACCTGCCTGCATTCCAGCTTCTCTTCCAACTGTGGTAGTTCCTTGCCCGTTGTTTATAGAACAAGAGGCTTTATACCCAACCGCAACGTATCTTTCTGCAACAGTGAAAGTTCCCGCAAAAGATCCAACAGCAACTGATCTCCCACATGTGCACTCACCAGCCCGGTATCCAATAGCTGTAATGCACCCGGCTGAGCTTGCATTTTTCCCTGCTTTATATCCGGCAGCTGTGTTTCCGTCGGTGACAGTATGTAAACAAAGAGCATGATATCCTATAGCAGTATTTCTAACACCGGTTGCATTAGAGCACAGAGCAAAACTTCCAAATCTAGTGTGTGAAGCAATAGATCCATCACCTCTTCCGAAGTTCAGGCAATTAACAATTGATTCTAATAAAATAGCCAGGATTAGCTCTGAAGTAGTTCATTTAAAATAGTTTCATGTGCATCAACCTTGGTGGAAAGATCTTTGACTGCTTCTACCAGAACTGCTGTAATTCTCTGGTAGTAGACGCTATCAACTTCTCCATCTACTAGATTTACTAGTTCAGGGAATATCTTATATATCTCGTCTGCGATGAATCCTAACTGTCTGTTCTGATCCCCCTTTCTGACGAAGGAAACCCCCTGTACTTTCTTCAGATTTT
>SESB01001195.1_pt1 | contig 17407 bp, 17 predicted proteins | sample 3171441 | NCBI WGS metagenome assembly SESB01 (sample SAMN06051867, study PRJNA518727) | freshwater metagenome | biome: subpolar coniferous forest; feature: holomictic lake; material: water; isolation source: holomictic Lake 227, 6 m depth | place: Canada: near Kenora, Ontario | collected... | reverse complement strand
GGTTGCCAAACGTCTCATTATGGAAAAGTTTGTAGTGATTATCTATCTTTGATTCAAATAATACTCATCCAAAACAATAGTAAATGAAAGCAATGGCATTGACAGGTATCAGACAAATGGAGATGATTGAACTTCCGGTGCCTGAAATCATCCATGATAACGATGTCCTGATTCAGATGAAAGTGGTTGGTGTCTGCGGATCGGATGTCCATTATTATACCCGCGGAAAAATCGGCAGCCAGGTAGTTCAATATCCCTTCCCGGTTGGACATGAAGGAGCAGGGGAAGTCATCAAGGTAGGGCCTGCAGTAACCTCCGTCAAGCCCGGCGACAGGATTGCCATCGAACCGGCTATGCCATGCGGCGAATGCGACCAGTGCAAGGTAGGCCGTCCGCATACCTGCAGGAAACTGAAGTTTTTGGGATGCCCCGGACAGGCAGATGGCTGCCTGTCGGAATACATCGTGATGCCTGAAGATAGTTGCTTCAAGATTGCCAATACTCTGACCTATACCGATGCAGCTATCAGCGAGCCGCTTGCCATTGGCTTGTATGCGGTGAACCAGTCCATCCCGCTGAAGGGTGCGACCATCGGAATTCTCGGTTTCGGACCTATCGGGATGAGCGTTTTATTGTCGGCAAAAGCCAAAGGAGGAGAGAAATTCTTCGTAACAGACCTGGTGCCTGAACGGCTTCAGATCGCGAAAGATTGCGGAGCCATCTGGACCGGAAATCCCGCGAATTCTGATGTTGTGAGCCAAATCAAGGAGAAGGAACCATTGCTGCTGGATGTGGTTTTCGAATGCTGCGGGAAACAGGAGGCCATCGATCAGGCTGTTGAACTATTGAAGCCGGGGGGAAAACTCATGGTAATTGGTATTCCCGAATTCGATCGCTGGAGTTTCAATGTGGACCAGATGCGGCACAAGGAGATTTGTATCCAGAATGTCAGGAGGCAGAATCACTCGGTGGAAGAGACGCTTGAATTGATGGAAGAAAAGAAGATTGATGTTTCTAAAATGTCCACCCACCGTTTCCCTTTTGCCGAGACGAAAGAGGCGTTCGACCTGGTCACGGACTACCGCGACGGGGTCATGAAGGCCATGATTGACTTTTAAGTAGGAAATCAAATAGAACAAGTCGAGCTTTCCGCGACAAAAAACACACACAAGACTGGGATTTTATACAAGATTCACCATTCCCCCTTCTTACCGAATTTTTCCCTTGCTGCCTGACCAAAATCCTTGACTGCCTCATTGAATTCGGAAAGAATGATCTCTTTGCTTTTTCCGGAAGAACTACGGGCAGATTGGATCATCGTCTCGCATTCGTTGGAATCCATGAATCTGGCGGCTTCGAGCAACCGTTCCTGGTCTTCATCGGGAATCACCAGAAACCCGTGTTTGTCGGCATGGATCAGTTGTCCGGGTAAAATCTCCCTTCCAAAAACTGTCACCGGACAATTCCAGCGCACCGGAAAACTGTTGGCATGACCTACGCAAAGTCCGCGTGCCAACGCCTTGAAACCTGCATTGTTCATCTCGTCGGTATCCCGGATTCCTCCATCCGTGATGGTGCCGACACATCCAAGGGCTTTGTGGATGTTGCTGTTCACTTCCCCCCAAAAAGCTCCGTACATCGTTGGCTTGTCCAAATCCTGAACCACCACAATTTTTGGTCCGGGCATGGATGCCATGTACGCGCGGTATTCGGCCCAGCCATTGGAATTTGCCAGGGGATGTTCCGGATTGGAAGGCTCAATCACTACCGTGACAGCGTATCCGACCATGGGACCCATTTGCGGCATGTAGTCAGTCAGAGGCTCAAGGTTAAAACCCTCCCGGGCACTGTTGTGCCGTGTGATTTGTTCCCAGCCATTGTAGATGGTAGGGGTATTCCATCGTTTTAATCCGAGTAAATCAGCATGCGTAAGTTTCCTTTCCATAGTCAGCAGTTATAGTAATTTGAGTTCTCTCCGTAAATTATTGTAAACCCGTAAAAAATGGTCGCGCAAAGAACGCAATGAAGCGCAAAGTTCAGATCAGAATTCTTTGCGTCTTTCTTTTGCGTTCTTTGCGTGACATATTGAAGTACAAGATGCCTAATCCTAAAAGTTCTCTATTATTTCAAACTTGTTTTCCTTGCCTTTGGCGTTTTCAAGGATTTCATCCCAGTCAGCGAAGTCAATGTAGGAAACCCTTTGGGATTCCTTGTTTCTGATGACCAGATCCTTTTTTGTAATGGTTAGTTTTCTAACAACAACATAAAGAAAACCTGAAATTAAAAGGATGCCAAGATCTCGGAAAATATTTGCCCCACCAAAATGTTGTAATCCGCCTATCATTAAAAATCCTGCAAAAAACAACAAGGATCCGAATAAATTTCGTTTTGGATTATCAATCAGCAATTGTCCGCATTGCGGGCAACGCAGGATTTCTCCGGTTAAAGACATTAACCCCAGCTTGATTTTCGTTTGGCATGCAGGACACTTTTTTTGAATTATTTTCAAATGCATACAGTTCTGATTTGTGATGAATAAGCTGTTGACAATAAAAACCTGAAAGAAGGTTTATTGAAACATCCATTCAGTCTATTTCTTTCCTAGACTTGTATTCTTAAATGCCGATATATCAATCAATCCGTTGGTGTCGTTGTCGAAACTGATCTGGATGCTGTCGCCTGCCATGGTAACCGGCATCTCGTTGGAGATCTGGGAAGAACCGATGAAAATGTTGTTCATTCCGTTGACCGTGAAATAGTAAAAGCTATTGCCGTTTTTGGTGTCAGACTGGATCCGGTTGACCATTGTTTTCAGGATCATCTTCTTGGTTACATTTTTCGGATTGATCTTATTCCCGGCCATGTTGTAGGCATTTTTGTAGGCCATCAGGGTTTCGACCAGGGTATTGCCGACACCAACAATGGTGTAATCCTCTATCGCCACCATCGCGAACATTTTGACCAGACCTCCGTTGTCTTTCAGGGTCATCATGTAAGTGGGGATGTTGTTGATGTTGTAGGGGATCGGAAGTGAAGCGCTGAAACGTTTTTCCTGAACTTTTCCGATTGCGGAATTTTGGGCAGCACGTTCAGTCGCGCCGCTTTGTTTGTACCAGACGGCCTTTTTGGATCTTGTATCTACCAATACGAATCCGACAGTCGCTTCATCCGCGCCCACCGAGGTAAGCCCGGTGTACCAGTACGATCTGTTGTCTTCACCATAAACAAGCGAAAGGCCTTGTGTGATCTGAAGTTTGTTCTCGTTGGAGAAGTTCCAGAAACCCTTCACAAAATTACCCCAGTCGTTGAGCTGCTCCTCGATAAATTTGTCAGGCTGGACGCGATCAATCCATGCAGGCGCCTGTGCGATGGGATATTCTATGCATTTACCCGTTTCTGTGTTGACCACCACCACGCTTACGGCATCGTCTCCATAAAATCCGATGGTCTTTTTGTATTTGGTCACAACCCAGTAAGGAACGCCATCATCGTCTATCTCGAAACTATAGTCCGTCAATCCGGTATTGTAAAAGCCGCTTAAATACAAATGTCGCTCGAGGTAATCTCCGAAATAGGCTTCAGACTGATATTTGATCAGCACTTTGTGGCCGTTGGCTTCCTGCACCAGTTTGACATCCCTTTCGTTGCAGGCATTGACCATCACATATCCATTGGTTCCTTCCTGGTTTTTGTTCCACTTGAAGAATCCTGAATGGAGCAGGGGTGCAACCCAGTATAAATCATTTTTTACTTTCTGGATCACAAAAGTACCTAAACGAACCTGGCTTCCAAGTGCAGGCTGAGCCCCCAGTACTTTATCTCCAAGAAGATTGGCAAGGGATTCATCGACCACACGTATCTTATCGATGGAAATCGGGGCCATGTGGGTGGAGAGATTTTCCCCCACTTCAACGTTACCGATGAGTCCGCGGTAATCGTTCCACCTGAAGAGCGACCATGATGTTGCGAATGGCACTACTGTCATATAAAAGAGTAGCCCGATCAAGATCCATTTCGGCACCTTCATTTTTGTCAGGAGTTGAATCGCCTGCATTTCGTTGGTAATCTGAGGAATCACGCGAAGATTCAGGATGATCCACAGAAAAGTCAGTGCTCCGATCAACAACGGAAAGCCCATGAAACCATAGGCCACCACCGGCATCTGGGTATACAGGATCACCAGAGTCACTATGACCAGGATGAAAATTTGAGTAATTTTTTTCATAATATTATTTGATTGGGTGAAGGATATTTTCTGAATCAATTATAACAAAGATAGTTCATTTGGAGGTAAATATCGAAGTCAGTACCAAGAGCGCGATTTTTATATTATTTATTATTATGGGTCATTGCTACTTGTTTCTCCAACTATTATTTTTAAATTTGTCCGTGAATATTTAAATTTGCTATTTGAAATTACGCGGATGATTGATCGAAGAATTGAATCTGAAATTTTTGATTCGCTGGATACATTCCCTATTGTATCCATCATCGGACCCAGACAAGTTGGTAAAACAACCCTGGCCAAACTGATCCAGTCGAAATCCGGAAGATCCTCCATTTATCTTGATTTGGAGCGGCATTCAGATCTGTTCAAACTAAATGATGCTGAACTGTTTTTTTCCCAACATGCCGGAAAATTAATTGTCATCGACGAAGTTCAGCATAAAAAAGAGTTGTTTCCGCTTTTGCGTGCGATCGTTGATCAAACCCGCGAGCCCGGTCAATTTCTGTTACTGGGTTCAGCTTCTCCTGAACTGATCAGACATTCATCTGAATCACTTGCCGGTAGAATATCCTATCATCAGCTGTTCCCAATTGGTCTGACAGAAATTTCTGATACGATCCAACAAAATGATTTGTGGCTAAACGGAGGTTTTCCGAATTCACTCTTTGCAAGAAGCCGTAACTCATCTCAGAAATGGCTGGAAAACTTTATCAATACTTATCTTAATCGTGACCTGATACAACTTGGTTTAAATGCTTCACCAATTGTGATTCGTAATTTATGGTCGATGATGTCGCATTTGAATGGACAATTGTTCAATGCAACAACCTTAGGCAACGCACTGGGAGTGACAACTCCAACGATTAAAAGATATATTGATTTTTTGGAAGAAGCCTTCCTTCTAAAAAGCCTTTATCCTTTTTCGTGGAATTCGCAAAAAAGACTGGTGAAAACGCCAAAAGTGTATTTAACAGACACTGGCATTTTGCATCATCTGACCGGGATAAATGATTTTGATAGCCTATCTGGAAATCCAATCATTGGGAGTTCGTGGGAATCATTTGTAATCAATCAGATTACTGCTATAAAAATGAGTCAGCTTAATCTGTTTTTTTACCGGACACATCATGGTTCGGAAGTTGATCTGGTTTTTACAAAAGGTATGTCTGTGGTTGCAACTGCTGAAATCAAGTATTCCAATTCGCCCAATCTGACGAAAGGAAATTTCCTGGCATTTGAAGACCTGAAGGCGCCAGTAAATTTTGTCATCACTCCTTCTTCTGATGATTATTTATTTAAAGCAAATATCAGGGTTTGCTCTTTAAAGACCTTTGTCAACCTTTACCTCCCTCAATTTTAATCACCTAAAAGTTGAGTGCGTCAGTGTCAGTAAAGAATGGAGTTTCCTGAAGTCACTCCAGCATCATTTTGCTGATGTAGATATCCTGGAATTCAGGATGACCTTCCAGATTGATATGCTGTGTTTTACCAAGAATTTCGGTGGCCGGATTCCCGTTTTCAAACAGAAACATCTTGGCCCCGATCAGGGCGGTGTTGCCCATTTTGTGAATTTTTTCTTCCGTCGATTCCACCATACCAGTCGAAAGCAGATGCGCAACGGTGATGTAATTTCCGAATCCGCCGGCAATGTAAATGTCTTCAATTTCAGATGGTTCGATGCCCAGATTTTTGGACAGGATTTCAATTCCGGCAGCGATAGCAGATTTGGCCAACAAGAATTCATAGATATCCCGTTGCGTCAGCCATACGGTTCTGTCAATCTGTAGGCTTTCCTTTCCCGAACCAATCTCTCCGAATGGTCCAATCAAGTCCAGTTTCCGAAGGATGGCCACGGCGTCAATCAGGGCACTTCCACATATTCCTCTGGGTTCAGTGTTTCCGATCACCGTTGCCTCCATTTTTAAACCTGCCTGTCTGAGAGAAGATATGGCTCCTGTGATCGCCCGCATTCCAACGGAAAGGCAGGAACCCTCGAATGCCGGTCCGGCAGCAGTCGACGCACAAAAGATTTGTTCCGAGTTACCTATGACAATTTCGCCATTGGTGCCAAGATCGATCAATGCCGTGAACTTCTCTTTTTTGTGCAATGCTGTGGCTGCTATGCCAGCCAGAATATCACTGCCGACGAAACTGCCGATGGAGGGGTAGAACAGAATGGATTTTATTACCGGGAAGTCCCATCCCAATTCAGCCGAAGAAAATGATTTCGATCCCAAATCATCCACCTCAAAAGGGTAACACGAAAGTGGACTAAGGTCGCTTCCACTGAATATTCTTTGCATGACCGTATTCCCAACCAAAACAATTTTATCCGGAGTAACCTGATGTTGTTCCAGCATCATGCTGATCATTTGACCGATGGCCTTGCGAATCATGGACGTCATCTCTTCTGAATGGCCGTCGAGACCGGCCTGGATACGTGAAATCAGGTCTGCTCCGAACTTGATCTGAGGATTAAGCAGTGTTTCGACAGCCAGTATTCTGGCTGTTTGTAAATCAACCAGTTGTACGACAAGGGTGGTTGTTCCCAAATCAACGGCAATGCCAAATCCATCTTCCGGCATAAATTCAAAATTGGTTTCGTCTGCCAGGATCAAATGCTCCCACTGGTCGACCTGAAGGGTGATGGATTCGGTGCATTGGCTCATGCAGGCCAACCGCCGATCGGTGGGAAGTTGAAAATGATCAAGCTTTCGCTGATGTTCTTCGGAGACTCCAATCTCTCCTTCAAGCAACCGGATCTGACATTTTCCACACGTACCCTTTCCCCCGCAGGGAAATTCAATGCCATATTCATGAAGCAGGTCCATGAGCGGAGTCCGGTCATTGACGGTTATCTCTTTCCCGAGCGGATACAGACGAATTTTATGCTGCTTCATTTATGTGTAATAAAAATCTTTCTTTGTGTTACTTTGTGAGTTTTCTTTGGGTCATTTATGGTAAAATATTATACCTCAAATGGTTATGACGGAAATTGTTTCAAGTAGCTTATCAACTTATTGATTCCTTCAAGATTGTTTCGAAATCAGGTTGGAATTCCTTCTTGATTGATTCGTAAATAATGACCAATTCACCCTGTTTCCTGCCTTCACATTCTTCGGTTGAAATTCCGGACAAGGTATAATTGAAAAGAATCCACTTTTCTCCGGTATAAATATAACCTTTTGCCCTTAAAATGGATTTTTCGCTGACAAGCAGTTCACCTAATTTCTGAATATCGATCCATTTATTTGGTGGTATTTTCAAGGAATACTCCCGGCAGTAATTTTTTTCACCCTCTTCTGCATAAAACAGGTTCGCAAACTGCAGAATATCGGTGGCTGAAATGTCCGTGCCAGGATTGAAATACTGCAACTCCCCGTCAGATTTCAGCATCCATTTTTTCCCTGGAAAATTTTGTTGAAAGATTAACACTTTATCATTCAGTTCACGCTCGTTCAGCATTTCCGTTTTGCTGAAAAGGATCAGATCCGCTTTCAGAATCTGCTCTGTGTAGAGTGGCAGCATCTTGAGCCGTGGATTCTCGAGCAGGGTAATATCCGCCATGCAGATCACCGGCATCAATTGAAGGCCAGGGTCTTGACGCACCATGTCTGTGATATGATCGATTCCTCCCAGCCCGCTTGGTTCAATGATAATCCTGTTGAAACTGGAGGTTGCGATAATTTTTTCCAGATTTTCCCTGAAGTAGATCTGTGCGGTACAACAAATGCAGCCTCCGGAGATCTCATAAACAGTTCCCACGGAAGATTCAGACCGGAGGGTCTGCCCATCGATGGAAATCTTCCCGAATTCGTTGATGATGACGGCCCAGCTTTCACCGGAAGGTTTCAGTCCCAGAAGCCGAATAATCTCTGTGGTTTTCCCTGCTCCAAGGAAACCGGAAAGAATGTGTACCGGAATTTTTTCCATATTCTGAGTTGGGACTCCTATGTTCTGTTGAATCCATTTTTATCGATGAAACTTAACAATTCACCACAATAAGCACATAGTTCACACTGACCTATTGTGACCTAGGTGCCTATGTGGTTAGTTTTTTCCAGGGAGGAAGGCTTTAAATTTATAATCGAATTGTCGAACTGTCATAACCCGTACTCCGACAAGATGAACTTACCTGGATCTATTAAAGGAAGCATCATTTCGATGAAATCACTTTCGCTGTCAGGTATGCTGCTAAGATCTTCGCGGAAGATCGGAATATAGCCTGTTTCCATTTCTGACAGTTTGAGTTGACCGGCTTGGAAGGCTTCCTCGATAATATCCAATGCTGCCAGGGCTCCGTTGCGGGCATTGGCCACATAGGATTCACCTTTGATCAGTTCCTTCGATATGCGGATTACATTTTCAGGAGAGAGGATCAGCGCCTGCGGATCGGTGTAAACATCCGAACCGACCAGCAATTGCTGAAACATCTGGCAGTGCATCTTCCCCATCCGGAGCGCTTCGTTCATCAGGCGTGCATCGTACTCCAGCTGTTCGAAATAGGCAGTCGGGGCCATCCCCGATAGCAATTTGATGTTTTGGACTGATTCGTTGCTCCACAAATCAGCGCAAGCGGACGCGATGTTTCCTATGGGGCTCAGATGGGCGCAGGCCGCAGTCTTTCCTTCCATCGAAATGGGAATGCCTGTAATTGCCTTCAGGAAGGGGCCTTCGTAGCCACAATCCTTGTCGGGACCGACGGCGCCTTCCTCCATCGCGACAATGGAACGCACCACAGAAATGACACGCACCAATGCGGCAAAAACTTTCGGAACATATTTCTTTTCTGCCAGTACCATGGCTGTATTGGCGAATCCGCAAGCTGAATCGCCTGCTGCAATTTTGCCATGCTTGTTGGCCAGGGTAACGATTTTATTCCACAGGAACTGCATGTCCCTGACGCCAAGAACGGATAAGGCGAACATGACCCCTTTCAGGTCACACATCATCAGCGCTTCGTCCGAGACTTCCTTGCCACCTGTACTTTCGATCGACAGCAAATCACCACCGGCCAGCATTCCGCGTTCGAACAATTCCATCATCGGATCAAGCCAGGTGGAGGTACGTTGTTTGGCCGGGCGTTCAAACTCGCGGAGATCGTTGGGTGTCAGGCGAATTTCGGAGGCAAGGCCGAAATTCTGGTAGTACTTCTCACAAATTTCATCCATGATTTTCACGATCTCAACCCCGATATCCGGTGTCTTGGTCATCTCCAGCAGGGTTTCCAGTTCGAGAACAACCCCTTTTGAATTCAAATGCACGGCACGTTCCAATGCACCTTCGGCGATTTCACGGTAGTGGGCATATACTTCCTGCAGGGTATTGCTGTTGATACTCATCATCGGAAGGGTGAAGTTCAGTTCTGCATAAACCTGTCCTCCTCCGATGACCAGTCCACGACGCGTTCTGACCGGCTTGGGGGCAATTCCGAACATCAGTTCTTCGGGATTTTGAATGACGAGACTCTTGTACTTCATGAATTAAATATAAATTTTATAACATGCATAATATCAGAATAATAACGTTGTTTATTTTGTTTGCAATGGCATGTACCTATCCCATTTGCTCCGGGAACGAAACATTCAGATCAAGAAATTACGGGTTAAATCCTGTTTTTAAGAGGCGAGCTTGTTCAAATATTCAACTGCCTTTTGCGGATCAGGAGCATAGAAATCAGCACCAATACTCCGGCAGAAATCAGCATTGACCGGTGCACCGCCAATCATGACTTTTGTTCCGGGAACCTGGCCTTTGATTCCGGCGACAATCTCGCCCATATTTACCATGGTAGTTGTAAGCAGGGCAGACAAACCGACCACTGCGCCTGGATTATTTTTGAGTGCCTCAATAAACCGCTCGGAACCCACATCCACGCCCAGGTCAACGATGGTCCAGCCACCGCCTTCCACCATCATGGCAACCAGATTTTTACCAATGTCGTGGAGGTCGCCTTTCACCGTGCCAATGATAAAAGTCCCTTTGGTTTTCATCGCACCTGACGCGAAGAATGGTTTTAACTGTACCATGGAGGCACCCATTGCTTTGGCTGACATCAGCATCTGGGGAACAAATATTTTATTTTCAGAGAATTTCTTGCCGACATTTGCCATGGCTGGGATAAGTGCTTCCTCAAGTATTCTCTGGGGATCAACTCCTGATTCGATGGCTTGTTGGGTAATCTCATGGGCTCCGTCCAGGCCTCTTAATTGCGGAGGATACGGCGATTTCTGATCAATTTTTCCGAACTCGACGGCCTCAAGAAGTTTCGCGATCAATTCACTCATAAATTATCAGTTTAAACGTTATTATCAGTTGAATAGAACAAAAATAGTTTTCATTCCTGTCGAATTCTACGTCAATATTTACTAATTTCGATGCGATATTAACATTATATCATTATTTTGTGCAATATTTATCATTATGACGGCCAGATATCAGCAGATCCCTTTAAAAGAGGATGAATCATTTTCGATTGGTATTTTTCAGGACAACCAGGAAAAGAGTACCTGGCATTACCACAACAATTTTGAAATCAGCTTTATCACAGAAGGCAGCGGAAAAAGGATTGTGGCGGATTCGATCGAAGAGTTCCAACCCGGCGACCTGGTATTTATCGGAAGCAGCCTGCCGCACGTTTGGATTGCCGATAAGGAACAAAAGTTCTTGTCGGACAGGACGCTGGAGATGGTTTTTTTGCAATTTTCCTCCAATATCTTTTTCCCTCAGTTGCTGGCATTGCCGGAATTTAAAAATGTAAAAATGGCGCTCGAAATGTCGGAGCGCGGGATTCAGGTAGTGGGGCAAACACTTAACGAAGTGAGCGAGATCATGCTGCAACTTCCGTACCTGAAAGGGTTTGATCGGATCAACAATTTCTTCCGACTGATGGATATCATCGGTAAGAGCGATTCAAATATCAATCTGGCCAGTGACGATTTCATGCGGAAGCAGTTCAAGCCTGCCAACAGGCGGATCGCCCAGATCCACGACTACCTGATGAACCACTACCGTGAAGAGGTTGACCTGAATCAACTGGCAGGATTGGTCTCCATGGCTGAGGGGTCACTTTGCAGGTTCTTTAAAATGAATGTGGGGAGTTCTGTTTTTGAATATCTCAACAGGATCAAAGTTGAGTTTGCCTGCAAATTGCTGATGGATCCGGAGATGGGAATTGTTGATGTTTGTCTGGACAGCGGATTTAATAACCTGAGCCATTTCAACAAGCAATTCAGGAAAAATACCGGAGTAACCCCGTCGGAGTACCGGAAAAGATTTAAGGGATTGGTGTAAAAAGGATAAATATTAGAGGTCTTTTAAAATTTGTATTTCAGAGAAAGAGGTGCTAATTTTAAGCTTTAGAAAACTTTTTTCTTGCCATTTAGTTCAATGTCTGATTTCAATTCCAATTTTCATCATCGTAAATCCATGAGGTTAAAAGGATTTGATTATTCCAAATCAGGATTCTATGTTTTAACCATCTGTATACAAAATCGTGATTGTTTGTTGGGCAAAATTGAATCGCAAAAAATGATTTTGAATGATGCCGGAAGGATGATTTTAAAATGGTATAATGAATTGGGGGTAAAATTCCCTGAAATTGTATGCCATGAAATGGCAGTTATGCCCAATCATATTCATTGTATCATTCAAATTGCCAGGGAAGGCAGGGATATTTCATCGGGCGCCCACGCAGGGGCGCCCCTGCGTGGGCGCCCGATCGAATATTCGAATGAAATTGAAAACCTGCATATTGATGAAAATCACCAATACGGTCTGGGTAACCAAAGATTCCATGCTACTATTGGTAATATTGTTAATTGGTTCAAAACCATGACAACCAACGAATACATCCGCGGAGTTAGAAATCTTGGATGGCACCGTTTTGAAGGCAAATTGTGGCAACGTGATTATTGGGATGATGTCATACGGGATGATCAATCTTTGGTCCGAATTGCAGAATACATTTTACGGAATCCGGAAAAATGGGAAGAAGATCAATTGAATCCGGACACTTTAAATGACGATAGGTAAATTAGAGCAGATCAGGTATCCACCTTCCAACCATCTTTCCTGTATGTTCCGTCAAATCAATCCATCTGTCAATTTCGAAGTCTACAACAATGGTTGAACAGGTTGGAACATCCAATGAAAACTCCGGTAAAAGTAAATCGATGAAATAATAGATGGTTGGATTATGCCCAACCACCATCACGGTAGCATGGCTGTCGTCTACCTCTCTGAGCATTCTGAGGAAGTTGGTGGTTTGCATACCCGAATAAATCTTCTTTTCATAGCGGACATTTCCAATCGGATAACCAAATGACGCTGCGAAAATGCGGGTAGTCTGGGTGGTGCGGACCGCAGGACTGGCAAGAATCAGATCTGGTATCATCCGGGCTTTGACCAGTTCCATGCTGATTCTTTCGGCATCATCTTCTCCTCTTTCGGTTAAAGTCCGGTCATAATCCTGATCGTAACCATATTGAATGGTCTTTGCATGCCGGACCAGAATGACTCGTTTCATTGGCGTTTGGAGTATTGAAGGATTATGGAACAGATAGAAATAAGTTGAAACAATAAAGGTACTACCATTTCAACCTATTTCTATCTATTTCTGTGAAATCAACATGAAGAAGGTTCAGATCTAAAGCTTGTCAAGTTCTTTCCATACCAACGCGCTTGCGCCGACGATTGCTGCAGATCCTGCCTTCAGTCCTGACGGGAGAATCTGTACTTTGTTGCGATAGACGGGTAACAGGTAACGCTCCATGCTTTCCTTGGTTGGCTTGAAGATGAAATCACCCGCTGCAGCGGCACCACCGAAGAGGAAAATGGCTTCAGGGCTCAGGTAGTGGACCGTATCGGCAAGGCTTCGTCCAAGTAATTCGCCAGTATACCTAAAGACTTCGAGGGCGATTGGATCATTCTGTTCAGCCGCATCGTAAACCATTTTTGCAGTCATGTCATTGAAAGGTACATTGGCCAGCGGACTTTCGCTGTTGTTCGTTTTTGCCAGTATCTCAAAAACATTTCTTCTGATTCCGGTCGCTGAACAGTAGGCTTCGAGATGTCCTATTCCTCCGCAACCGCATTGGCGGCCATCGGGCATGATGGTTACATGACCGATCTCTCCGGCGAATCCATCCTGTCCGTAAACCAGGTCTCCGTCAACAATGATTCCACTGCCAAGTCCGGTCCCGAGGGTGATCATCACAAAATTTTTCATGCCAATCCCGCCACCATAGATCAGTTCGCCAAGTGCAGCGGCATTGGCATCGTTGGTCAGTTTGATGATGCTGATTTCCGGCAGTTTAGCCTGAAGCAGATCGGCAAAATTGATGACTCCAACGAAAGGCAGGTTGGCGGGTACTTCGATGGTGCCACGGTAATAGTTGGCATTGGGAGCTCCGATACCGATCCCCATTACCTGAATGTCAGGATTGATATTTTTAACAGTTTCTATGGCAACCCTGACTTCCGCCGCCAGTTGTGTGACATAGCCGGCGCACAGTTCATCTGACCTTTTTTCGGTCATGTTTGGGTTTTCCTTTTTTTGGGGAGTCGGTAATTGGGGCTTTTTTTCGTAAAGAACATTTCCTTCCCTGTCCACTACTCCGATGGCAGTATTGGTCCCGCCGATGTCAATGCCGATAGCAACTTGTTTCATTTGTATATAATTTATTGAAAATTTAGTGTAGTCATTTTTAGTAATCGAGTAAACAAATATAAAAATAAATCTGACCGCATTAGATGGACGATTTTACAATTTATCAAAGTCGAATTTATTATATTTGCGCTTATCAAACCCATATAAAATGTACTATACAGCCTCTCCTGACCGTTACAATGACCTTTGCGAATACCGCCGCTGTGGCAGAAGTGGATTGAAACTACCTGTTCTGTCACTTGGTTTATGGCACAATTTCGGTGGGGTCGACTATTTTGAAACAGGTCGAAATATGCTTCGGTATGCCTTCGACCATGGGATCACCCATTTTGATCTTGCCAACAATTATGGTCCTCCTCCGGGATCGGCAGAAGAAAATTTCGGAGCAATCTTTCAAAAGGATTTCAAGCTTCACCGGGATGAACTCATCATTTCGACCAAAGCGGGCTACCTGATGTGGCCCGGTCCGTACGGCGAATGGGGCTCACGCAAGTACCTTCTCTCCAGTCTCGATCAAAGCCTGAAACGGATGCAACTTGGATATGTGGATGTTTTCTATTCTCACCGGCCAGATCCGGATACTCCCCTCGAAGAGACCATGATGGCCCTCGATCAGGCAGTTCGCTCAGGGAAGGCGCTTTATGCCGGGATCTCCAACTATCCGGCGGATCAAACGAGGGAAGCAGCCGCTATCCTTCGAAGCCTGGGTACTCCATGCCTCATTCACCAGCCCAAATATTCGATGTTTGAGAGATGGGTCGAAAAAGAACTCCTGGATACTGTGGAGAAGGAGGGTATTGGTGTCATCGCCTTTTCTCCACTGGCTCAGGGATTGCTGACCGACCGTTACCTGACCGAAATCCCAGAGGGATCTCGCGCTTCCAAACCGTGGGGATACCTCAAGCAGGAGCAGGTAGCACCTGCCATTGAAAAGGCAAGAGCGCTGAACGAAATTGCCCTTCAGCGCGGACAATCCCTCGCACAGATGGCTATCGCCTGGCTACTTAAAGATCCAAGGGTAACGTCGGTGTTGATCGGTGCGAGTTCGATTGAGCAACTGAAAAACAATCTGGAATCCCAGAAGAATATCTACTTTAACCATGTGGAATTAAATGCGATCGAAGCCATCCTTCAGGGAAAATGAAATGATCAATTATACTTTGACCCGCTGAGTGCTGCTCTATTTTCGGATTTTGGAATCACCGCGCTGGCAAGCAAATGAAGTTTGATTTTCAGTTCAGTATATTTGCCTGCCAAAGAAATAAGGCACAGGAGCATGGAAATTAGTTGAAAAACGAATTGCCCGGAAGTCCCAAGTACAATATCAAAATCAAAAATCTATGATTAGTTCCTTCCTCGTCGCATTTAAAACCATACTTCCCCTGTTCCTGATTATTCTTGCCGGAGTAGTTTTGTTCAAACTGAAAACAGCTACCATGGAGTGGGCGGATGTTCTCAATAAGTATGCCCTGAAAATTGGTTTTCCTGCTTTGATTTTTTCAGCCCTGGTTAAAATGGAATTTAGCTTTACCGAACATGCCACACTGATTTATGCCAATTCAATCTATTTGATCCTCTGCATGTTATTGGCTTTCCCGGTAGGAGCATTCTTTAAAACTTCCACTAAAACCCGGCAATCACTCATTTTGCTTCTTGCTTTTGGAAACATTACCTATCTGGGCATACCGGTCATTGTGAGCACATTGGGGGATATTGCCACGGGTCCTGCTGTTTTAATTGCTGCGATGAATCTTTTCTGGATGTTTTCACTCTCCCTGATCTTAATCGAAGTGGCAGGCGACGGGAAGTTTGAATTCAAAACAATCCTGACCAAACTGGTGACGAATCCTCTTTTGATTGCCGTGTTTCTGGGATTGATCGGTTCGGCCCTGAAAATACCGACTCAAAACAGCTTCATGAAATCCCTGGATCTGATCGCCCAGTCTGTTACGGCACTGGTATTGCTCTCTTTGGGAATTTTCATGGGATCTCAAAAATTGGGTCACCTCAAAGAGTGGGTTCCGGTTTTCGGATTGTCTCTTGCCATCCTGGTCGTATTGCCGGCCATCTTTTTCTTTTTTTTGAGGTTCACCCGGATGGATTCCGTCTCTTTCAGGTGTTCTGTCTTTGATGCGGCGATGCCTTCGGGGTTAACGGCCTATGCCCTTTCGCACCAATACGGTCTGAATACGAAACTTGCCGGCCGGCTGGTGGTGATTTCCACATTTTTGTCCCTGCTCATCCTTCCGGTTTGGATTGCGCTCACGGCCTAATCGTCAGGGTAAATTTTCTTAAAATATCGCAACGCGCAATCCTGCAGTACTTTGTGTTTTCGCTCTTCCGGAATTACCTGCGCCAATGCCTTTTGTTTGAAAATGGGCCATCCTTCCTCATCAGTTCCTGTTAGTTCGGTTAAGCCCATTTCCTGGTAAAGCGTACAACTACCCAGGTTGATCAGGCTCATTTTTTCCTCTTTCGAAAAAGGCCGGAATGCGAATTCCATTTCGCGGATTCCAACCAGAAACAGTACTCCGTTCAGATCTATATCTATATCGAATTGTTGGCCAAGATGCACACACAATTCATTCCAGTTTGAAAATGTCATGATTACAAATTTGAAGCAAAGGTAGCAGAATTACGAAAGAGTGAAAGAACAAAACGGTGTGATGCGTCCGGAAAAACCGGATTGAAAAACCGGAGCAGGATCCGGGTTTTTATGGATGGTCATTCTCTTCCAATCAGGTCAATCAACTTTTACCACGAAGGTACCGATGGGTTTTTGAAGGATCCCAATGCCGCATTCTACCTCCAATACGATCACATCGAATGCCTTTGCCCTCCAAAATCGCATATTCGCAAGTTGTTTTTGGTGGTAAAAGGTGTGAATAGACGTCAAAAAGTGTAATTTTATGCCGAATATCAATTTATTAATGGTCACGCACAGTTTTACCCGGAAGAATCATCCCGATGAAAAAAATTCAGATAAAAGAAATATTGAAGTCAGGTCAGGTTGGCGCTGAGATAACAATCAATGGTTGGGTACGCACCCGGCGCGGCAGTAAAAATGTAAATTTTATTGCCCTTAATGACGGCTCGACCATTCATAACCTGCAGGTTGTGGCAGAAGTTGAAAGTTTTGGTGAGGAATTTTTCAAAAATATCAATACCGGTGCGGCCATCGGTGTGACAGGTACACTTGTGGCATCTGAAGGATCCGGTCAGTCTGTCGAATTGAAAGCGGAAAAAATCGAACTCATAGGATTGTCAGATCCGGATAAATACCCCATTCAACCGAAACGGCATTCACTCGAATTTCTTAGGGAGATGGCACATCTTCGTCCAAGAACTGCCACTTTCAGTGCAGTATTCCGGATACGGCATGCCATGATCTTCGCCATCCATTCTTTTTTCAATGAGCGTGGGTTTTTCAATGTTCACACACCCATCATCACCAGTTCGGATGCGGAAGGTGCCGGCGAAATGTTCAGGGTTACTACATTGCCAGCCGC
>SESB01001194.1_pt1 | contig 17417 bp, 13 predicted proteins | sample 3171441 | NCBI WGS metagenome assembly SESB01 (sample SAMN06051867, study PRJNA518727) | freshwater metagenome | biome: subpolar coniferous forest; feature: holomictic lake; material: water; isolation source: holomictic Lake 227, 6 m depth | place: Canada: near Kenora, Ontario | collected... | reverse complement strand
CCGCCGCCGGCGCCGCAGCAGAATCCCTGCTCGCGGTTCCGCTCCATCTCGAGCACCCGCAGCCCCGGAACCGACGCCAGCGACGCGCGCGGCGCATCGGCGATCCCGTTCCAGCGGGCCAGGTAGCAGGGGTCGTGGTAGGTGACGAGCTGCCCCTCGAAGGCCTTCGCCGCCGCCGGCTTGAGCTTCCCCTCGGCCACCAGCCGCGCGATGAGCTCGGAGTGGTGCACCACCTCGAAGTTCCCGCCGAACTGGGGGAACTCGTTCTTGATGGTGTTGAGGCAGTGGGGGCACTGGGCGATCACCTTCTTCACCCCGTAGCCCTTCATGAGCTCGACGTTGGCCGAGGCCTGCATCTGGAACAGGTACTCGTTGCCGAGCCGGCGCGCGCTCTCGCCGTTGCAGGTCTCCTCCTCGCCCAGGATGGCGAACTTCACCCCGGCCGCCCGCAGGATCTTCACGATGGCGCGGGACACCTTCTTCTGCCGGTCGTCGAAGGCGCCGGCGCAGCCCACGAAGAAGAGCCACTCGAAGTCCCCCTCGGCGGCGCGCGGGATGGCGAGGTCGTCGCACCACTCGGCGCGCCGGTTCGAGCCGATGCCCCAGGGATTGCCCTGGGTCTCGATGTTCTTGAAGACGCGGGCCGCCTCTTCGGGGAAGGCCGACTCGACCAGCACCTGGTGACGCCGCAGGTCCACGAGCCGGGGCACCTGCTCGATGAGCACCGGGCAGGCGGTCTCGCACCAGCCGCAGGTGGTGCAGGCCCACACGGTGGCCTCGGGCAGCACGTTCCCCACCACCGCGGGGAGGGCCTCGGCGGCGGCCTCGCGCGCCGCGGCGTCGGGGGCGCGAGCGATGGCCACGAGCTCGGGCGCCCGGTCCTGGATGTGGCGGCGGAGCGTCCGGTTCACCTCCTTGTGGCTGAGCGGCTTGCCGGTCACGTAGGTGGGGCAGAAGGTCTGGCAGCGGCCGCACTCGGTGCAGGAGTAGGCGTCGAGCGCCTCCTTCCAGGACAGGTCTTTCACTGTGCGTGAACCGTAGTCGGGGGTCTCCGACTCGAGGTCCAGCTTGCGGAGCGCCCCGCGCGGCGGCAGCCGCTGGAACCAGACGTCCGGCAGCGCGGTGAGGACGTGGAAGTGCTTCCCGAAGGGGAGGAAGTTCAGGAACACCAGCACGATGACGAGGTGCAGCCAGAAGGAGGCCACCCCGATCCCGTGGACCACGCCCGGGTCGATCCCCGCCATCATCCAGGCGCCCAGCGATCCCGCCGGCGCGCCCAGGCTGCAGGCCTGCCGCAGCGCGAGCCGCTCCGCCCCCTCGAAGAGGATCTCGGTGACCATCAGGCCGGCGATGAAGCCCAGGATGAGCACGCCCTCCCAGCTCCGGGTGACGCGATCGGGCTTGGTCACGATCCGGCGCCAGATGAAGGCCAGCGCCGCGAAGAGCGCGAGCAGCACCATCACGTCCTTCACGAAGCCGTAGGCGTCGCCGATGACCGTCCCCGTCCCGAGCAGCGGCAGGTGGAACGTGGGGGAGAAGCCCATGCCGAAGAGGGTGACGGTGCGGGCCCCCAGGATGACGAAGGCCGCGAAGATGAGGATGTGCATCAGCCCCGGCCAGACCTCCCCGCGGGTGGGGAGGCGCGACTGGCCCAGGCCGAAGCGCAGGAGCCCGCGGAGGCGCTCCCCGGCGCGGTCGAAGCGGTCGTCCTTCCGGAAGGCGCCCAGCGGGGCCAGCCGGCGAACCATCGTGAAGGCGAAGAAGCCGCCCGCGGCGAGGAGCAGGAACGCGGTGATCCAGGGGTTCATGGGGGAGAGATTCTACCCCCTGATTCCGGAATCGGTTCAACTGTTGAACTGCACCGCCTGCCGAAACCGGGCCATCTCGACGGCGTGCTCCACGTAGAGCCGCGCGATGTCCTTCTTCGTGGCCCGCTCCAGCCCCTCGAAGCCCGGGGAGCTGTTCACCTCCATGATCTTCGGGCCGCCCCGCGACTCGAGCATGTCCACGCCGGCCACCTCGAGGCCGATGACCCGGGCCGCCTTCACCGCCGCCTCGGTGTACTCGCGCGTCAGGGTCACGGCCCGCGCCTTGCCGCCGCGGTGGATGTTGGAGCGGAACTCGCCGGTCCGGGCCTGGCGCCGCATCGCCGCCACCACCCGGTCGCCGATGACCAGCGCGCGCAGGTCGCGCCCCTTCGACTCGGCCACGAACTCCTGGAGCAGGATCTCCTGGCCGAGGTCCCAGAAGGTGTCGAGCATCCCCTGCACCTCGTCCATGGTGGAGGCGATCATGACCCCCACGCCCTGCGTGCCCTGGATGAGCTTGATGATGCAGGGAAGCCCACCCACGTGCTCCACCACCTGCGCCACCTCGTCGCGGAAGCGGCACATCGCCGTGCGGGGGATGTCGAGTCCGTAGCGGGAGAGGAGCTGCAGCGCGCGCAGCTTGTCGCGGGCGCGTGCGATGGCGAGGGCGTCGTTCAGCACCGGCACGCCCATCATGTCGAACTGGTTCACCACCGCGAGCCCGTAGGAGGTGATGGAGGCGCCGATGCGCGGGATGACCACGTCGACGGGGCCGACCTCCTCGCCCTGGTAGAAGAGCGACGGTCGGGCCCGCGCCAGCACCATGTTGCAGTGGAGGGTGTCGAGCACCCGGACCCGGTGCCCGAGCGCCCGCGACGCCTCGACGAGCCGCCGGGTGGAGTGGAGCCGCGGGTTGCGGGAGAGGATGGCCACCGTGAGGCGGCGCGCCTTCGCGGCGGGACGAGATCCGTTCCGTGGCATGTCCGGTCGAGCCTACGCCGCGCTCCGGAGAGGGCGCAACCGGCCGGAGATCCCTTCATTGATCGGGGGGTTCGGCGCTGGTAGAACCCTCGATCCCCCGCCAAGCCGCCCGGAGAAGAGACCCGACGTGGACTACAAGGACACCGTCAACCTGCCGAAGACCGACTTCCCGATGAAGGCCAACCTGCCGCAGCGGGAGCCGGAGATCCTGAAGGAGTGGGAGGCAGGCCGGATCTTCGAGAACCTGGTGGCCGCCAACGTGGCCAGGGGGGGCAAGCGCTTCGTCCTCCACGACGGGCCGCCCTACGCGAACGGTCACATCCACATCGGCCACGCGCTCAACAAGATCCTGAAGGATCTCATCGTCAAGTACCGCAACATGTCGGGCCAGGTCTCCGACTACCAGCCCGGCTGGGACTGCCACGGACTGCCCATCGAGCGGAAGGTGGACGAGGAGCTCGGCTCGAAGAAGCGGGACATGGACCGCGTGGCGGTGATCGGGGCCGCCCGCACCTACGCCGGCAAGTGGATCGACAAGCAGCGGGAGGAGTTCAAGCGGCTCGGCATCTTCGGGCGCTGGGACACCCCCTACGCCACCATGGCGAAGGGGTACGAGGCCGACACGGTCCGGGCGCTCGCCCGGGTGGCCGAGAAGGGCTACCTCGTCCGGGGCAAGAAGCCGGTCTACTGGTGCACCACCGATCGCACCGCGCTCGCCGAGGCGGAGGTGGAGTACGAGGAGCACACCTCGCCCTCCATCCACGTGGCCTTCGAGCTTCTGGGCGACCTGCCCGCGCCGGCGCTGGCCGGGCGCAAGGCGAGCCTGGTCGTCTGGACCACCACCCCCTGGACCTTGCCCGCCAACCTGGCGGTCTCGGCCCACCCCGACTTCCTCTACGTCGCCTACGACCTGGGCGGGCGGCTGCTCGTGGTGGCGAAGGACCTGCTCCTCGCCTTCCTGGCCGCCGTCGCGCCCGACGAGCTCCTGGACGGCACGTCGCTCCGCCACCCCGAAAAGGTGCTCGCCACGATGGAGGGGCGCGAGCTCGAGGGGCTTCGCTACCGCCACCCCTTCATGGACCGGGACTGCCCGGTCATCCTGGGCGAGCACGTCACGCTGGAGGCCGGCACCGGCCTCGTCCACACCGCGCCGGGTCACGGCCAGGAGGACTACCAGGTCGGCATGAAGTACGGCCTCGAGGTCCTGAACCCGGTGGACGGCGCCGGGCGGTTCACCGAGGCGGCGGGCAAGTACGCCGGCAAGGAGATCTTCGCCGCCAACGCCGAGATCGTGGCCGACCTGCACGCCTCGGGGCACCTGCTCTCCGACCCGAAGGCCTCGCTCCGCCACAGCTACCCGCACTGCTGGCGCTGCCACCGGCCGGTGGTCTTCCGGGCCACCGACCAGTGGTTCCTCTCGCTGGAGCACGACGGGCTGCGCGCCCGCACCCTCGCCGAGATCGACCGGGTGCAGTGGATCCCGCGCTGGGGCCGCGACCGCATCTACAACATGATCGAGCACCGACCCGACTGGTGCCTCTCGCGCCAGCGCACCTGGGGCGTGCCCATCACCGTCTTCTACTGCGAGAAGTGCAACGAGCCGCTCGTCTCCCCGGCGCTCATGCGGCGGGTGGCCGACGAGTTCGAGAAGGAGGGCATCGAGGCCTGGTACCGGCACGAGCCGGCCTACTTCACTCAGAGTGAAAAGTGCGGGGCCTGCGGCGGCACCGACTTCCGGCGCGAGCAGGACATCCTCGACGTCTGGTGGGACTCGGGCGTCTCCTGGGCGGCGGTGGCCGAGCACGGCCGCAACAGCGAGTTCCCGGTGGGGCTCTACCTGGAGGGGTCCGACCAGCACCGCGGCTGGTTCCACTCCTCGCTGCTCACCTCCATGGCCATCCGGGGCATCGCCCCCTACAGGGCGGTGCTCACCCACGGCTTCGTCCTCGACGGCCAGGGCCGGGCCATGTCGAAGAGCGTGGGCAACGTGGTGGCGCCCGAGGAGATCATCAAGAAGTACGGCGCCGACGTGCTGCGCCTCTGGGTCGCCGCCTCCGACTACCGGGACGACGTGCGGGTCTCCGGCCAGATCCTGGACGGCCTCGCCGAGGGCTACCGGAAGATCCGCAACACGGTGCGCTGGGCGCTCGGGAACCTGGCCGATTTCGACCCGGCCCGGGACGCCGTGCCGGTGGCGGAGATGGAGCCCTTCGACCGCTGGGCCTGCGCGAAGATGGTCGAGTGGCAGGACACGGTTCTCCAGGCCTACGCCGACTACGAGTTCCACGTGGCCTACCACGCCACCATGGAGTTCGTGTCGGTCACGCTCTCGTCGGTCTACTTCGACGTGGTGAAGGACCGGCTCTACACCGCCCGCAGGGACGGGAAGCCCCGCCGCAGCGCCCAGACGCTGCTCCACTGGGTGGCGCAGGACCTGCTCCGCATGCTGGCGCCGGTCCTCTCCTTCACGGCCCACGAGGCCTGGAAGTACCTGCCCGGCGAGAAGGCCCCCACGGTCTTCGAGGCCGGCTTCCCCCGCCGCGAGGCCCCCGCCGACGGGGCCTCGCTCCGCGCCCGGTACGAGCGGCTGCTCGCGGTCCGGTCCGAGGTGCTGAAGGCGCTCGAGGCGGCCCGGCGCGACAAGCTCATCGGGTCGGGGCTGGAGGCGCGGGTGACCGTCTCCGCCGAGGGGGAGACGCTGGCGCTGCTGCGCGACGCGGCGGACGAGCTGCCCACCCTCTTCATCGTCTCCGGCGTGGCCCTCGCCGATGGTACACTCGCAGTGAATGTCGAGCGGGCCCGGGGCGAGAAGTGCGAGCGCTGCTGGGTCTTCGCCGAGGACCGTGGCACGGATCCCGCCCACCCCACGCTCTGCGGGAAGTGCGCGGGGGCGCTGGCATGACGAGGGGCCCGTCCCGCTGGGCGCTCCTGGCCGCGATCTTCGCGGTGATGGTGGCGGGCGACCAGGTGACCAAGTTCCTGGCCGTGGACCGGCTCACCTTCGCCTTCCAGCGGCTGGGCGCCTCCACCCTCGACGCCAAGGTGAAGGCCTTCTACGGCACGAGCCACCTGGAGAGCGTGGCCCGCCCTCCCCACGTGGTGTGGGACCCGATGTGGCGGATGACCTACGCCGAGAACCCGGGCGCGGCCTGGGGCATGCTGCGCGACCTCCCGGCCGGGTTCCGCCACGGCTTCTTCGTGGTGATGACGCTGGGCGCGCTCGGCTTCATCCTCTGGTACTTCCGGCGGCTCCGGGAGGACCAGCGCTACATGCAGGTGGCGCTCGCCTTCATCTTCTCCGGCGCGGTGGGCAACCTCATCGACCGGCTGGCCCGCAGCTACGTCATCGACTTCGTGCAGTGGCACTGGTGGCACCGCCCCGACATCTACTGGCCCATCTTCAACCTGGCCGACTCCCTCATCGTGGTGGGGGTGGCGATGATCCTCCTCGCCCCCAACGAGCAGCGCGCCGGCTCCGGGAAGTCCGGCGCCGCGCCGGAGGTTCAGGCGTAGATGCTCCCCATCCTCCTCCGCATCGTCATCCCGCCCGGGATCACCTGGGTGGTGGCCCTCCTGGTGGGACTCGTGGTGGTGGTGGGGCGGGCCTACCTCCACCGGCGCGAGGCGGCCAGGGAGGACCGGAAGGTCTCGTGGGGGGAGGCCATCTGGTCCGACAAGGCGACGCTCGTCGTCATGCTCCTCGCCCTCTTCGCCGCCTGGCGCTCCGGCCTGATGGGGGACGGGGTGGACGTGCCCCTCCACACCTACGGGGTCATGCTGGCGCTGGGCTTCGTCTTCGCCATCTGGCTCGCACAGACGGAGGCGCAGCGGCAGGGGCAGGATCCGCAGCTCGTGGGCGACCTCTCCTTCTGGATCCTGGTCTCCTCGCTCGTGGGGGCCCGGCTCTTCTTCATCGCGGTGAACTGGCGCGACTACTTCGGGGCGAACGCGCTCGTGGTCACGCGGATCGGACGCATCCCGCGCCTCTTCGCGGTCTGGGAGGGCGGGATGGTCTTCTACGGCGGCTTCATCGCCGCCGCGGTGGCCGCCGCGGTCTACCTCCGGGTGAAGCGGATGCGCTTCCTCCCCTACGCCGACACCCTCATCCCCTCGGTGGCCTTCGGGCAGTTCCTGGGGCGCATCGGCTGCTTCAGCGCCGGCTGCTGCTGGGGGCGAAGCTGCGAGCCGGCGCTCCCCTGGGCGGCCCGCTTCCCCCCCGAGTCGCTCGCCTTCCAGTCGATGGCGGCGCGCCTGAACCCGGCCCGCTTCATCGCGCCCGACCACCTGCACACGCTCCCCATCCACCCGGTGCAGCTCTACGAGTCGCTCGGCGAGCTGCTGCTCTTCGCCTTCCTGTCCATCTGGCTGCGGCCGCGAAAGCACTTCCACGGCCAGGTGATGGCCGCCTGGCTCATGCTCTACGCCGTGCTGCGAACCACCACCGAGACCTTCCGCGGCGACGTGGAGCGCGGGGTCTGGCTGGGGCTGGGAACCGGTCAGTGGGTCTCGATCGGCATCTTCGCGACCGGCGCCGTCATGTGGCTCGTCGGCAGCCGCCTGGCCCGGTCGGCCGTGGCAGCGCTGCCGGGGCGGGCTTAGACTCCCCGCGTGGCGCTTCCACCGAAGAGGCCGGGCGGGCAGCGCGCCGCCGGCTCGCAGGACCCCCTCCTCCCGGAACGTGAGACCGGGAAGGAGAAGCTCGCCAGCGAGCAGCTCGCCAGCGCGCTCGACGCCCTCGAGGAGGAGCTCGAGGAGATCAAGGTGAAGTACGAGATGTACTTCATGGGCGCCGATCGGATGGAGCCCTCCCGCCGCCGGGACGACCTGAAGCGGAACGTCGAGCGGCTCCGGAGCGCCTTCACCCGGAACGCCGGGATCCGCTTCCGCATCCAGACCCTCCACGCCCGCTACCTCTCCTACGAGCGGCTCTGGCTCCGCTCCGGCCGGGAGAAGGAGGCCGGCACCTACCGGCGCGACGTGATGAAGGTTCGCCGGAAGATGGCCGAGGCGCGGGGGCAGAAGGTGGAGGCCGCGCCGGTCGCGAAGCCGGCCGCCCCCCCGCCGCCCCCCCCCGCACCGGCGTCGGTCCTGGGCGACGCCGAGCTGCGCGACCTCTTCGACTCCTACGTGTCGGCCAAGCGGAGCTGCAACGAGGACGTGTCGCGCCTGACGCTCGAGTCGATCGCGCGCACGGTGAACAAGCAGGCCCCCGAGATCGCCGCGAAGTACAAGGCGAAGCGGGTGGAGTTCAAGGTGGTCGTCCGGGACGGGCGCGCCGTGTTGACCGCCGTGCCCCGGAGCTGAGCCGGCCGATCCGGGCTTGCGTCCGTCCGGGAGCGATCGTAAAACAGCCCCCCTCGGTCGTCCGCAAGGGCGGCCGGGCAGCACGCCTGGATAGCTCAGCTGGTAGAGCAGGGGACTGAAAATCCCCGTGTCCCTGGTTCGATTCCGGGTCCAGGCACTCCGACAACACGCGCCGACACCGGCCCCCCAGGATGCAAATCCTGGGGGGCATTTGCCTTTTCGGACGCGGCCGAGCGAGCTGCGTTCGACGCGTCGTCGTCCACTGCGTCCACCGGATCCGCCGTTTCCGTGGGCGCTGATACAAATGCGCTACAGACGCGCTGCGTCAAGCCCATCGCGCGCGCCATGGCGGCCGCCAGCTGCTCGGGGGTCTGGCGCCCGTAGACCCGCTCCAGCATCCGCGTGTCCTTGTGCCTCGAGGAGGTCGCGCCGCGCGTTGCGCCAGACGCGGAAGACCACGCCGCCGGTCCCCTGCGCATGCTCGACGGCGTACTCGAGGAGCGAGCGCTGTCCGGGGCTGACGATGGGGACCGTCCGGAAGCGCGTCTTCCGCTTCGTGCCGCGGAGCAGCACCGTCGCGAGCCCCTCGCCGACATCCTCGCGTCGGGCCAGTTCCGACTCCCGCCAGCAGGCGGACGTGGAGACGATGAAGGCCACCCGCTCGGCCGCCGCGCGGTCGCGGCAGCGGGTGGTCCGGACCACCCGCCGGCCGTCCTCGTAGAACCACCCGTACCAGACCCCGCTCCCCCGGTGGCCGACGCGCCGCCCGGCGGAGATGCTCGTAGGCGAGTGCCCGCGAGCAGCCTAGGGCCCGGCGGACGTCGGTCGCCGAGACCCACATCGTGACCAAGCCGAAGCGGCGCGACTCGGTGACCTCGCCCAGCATCAGCGTCCCTTCTTCCGGGACCTCGGGCCGTCGAACCCGGGCCCCTCCTCGCGCACGGCGAGGCTCCGCTTGAATCTCATTTTCCCCGCATGGTGGTCGTGGGGGAGGGGTCGGCCGGCTGGCACCCCGTTCGTCGCTGTGCACGCCAGGTGAAGGGTGGCGGGGCCAGGGCACGAGTTTCGGGGGGTTACGAGCTTTGCCCGTCACACGGCTGAGGCCTATGATGACCCGCATGCGGCGTGCCGACGTTCTCCAGATCATCGCCCAGCACGCAGGGGAACTCCGCGAACTCGGAGTCCGGAGCCTGTCGCTGTTCGGCTCCGTGGCGCGCGACCAGGCGGCCCCGGGAAGCGACGTCGACCTGCTCGTCGACTTCGACCCGCCGGTCGGCTACTTCCACCTCTTCGAGGTCCAGGATCGCCTAGAGGCATTCCTGGGCTGCAAGGTCGACCTGGTCACGCAAGGCGGCCTTCGACCGGAGTTGCGCCAGCGCATCCTTTCCGAGGCGGTCCGTGCCGCCTAGGGACTGGCGCCTTCGCATCACCGACATCCTGGCCGCAGTGGAGCGGATCCACCGGTACACGGCGGGCCTTCAGGAAGCACGCTTCGCGCGCGACGAGAAGACGGTGGAAGCCGTGTGCTTCGCCCTGGTCGTCATCGGGGAGGCCGTCACCCACGTGCCGGACGACGTCAAGGCGATGGATCCGCTGATCCCCTGGCGCAAGATGAAGGGGATGCGCAACATCGCCGCACACGAGTACTTCGGCATCGACGTGACGACAGTCTGGCTGACCGCGACCGTGGACGTTCCAGCGCTGAAGCCGCTCCTGGAGAGGCTGCTCGCAAGGTAGGCGGGCTGGTTGTCGCTCGGCGTCGAGGGGAACGAGGCGCTGTCCGTTGCTCCCCGTGTCCGGACGCGCGGCGCGTTCCACCCTGGCCGTCTCCTCCTTGCGCCGCGACCGCCCGCCCAGTATAAACATGACCGAAGTGTGGTCATGAATACGATCCCTGCTCGCGAATCGTCCAGCGGCCTGAGCCTGAAGGAGGCGGCCGTGCTGTCGGGAGTGACGGAAAAGGTGATCCGGCACGAACTCGCTTCCCAGGTCGTCCGGGCCTCCAGGACCGCCGCGGGGGCGAGGCGCTTCTCCCCCCAGGAGCTGGTCTACTTCTGCCTGGTCGCCGAGTTGCCCATCGAGCTCCCCCGCAAGGATCGCCGGGACCTGTTCGATCTCCTCGCCCGGGGTGCCGCGCGCCGAGGCCGCTGGAGGCGTGAGTCCCAGCGGCTGGTGCTCGAGGGCGGCGTCCCGGTCATCCTGCCGATCTCCGACCTGGTGAAGCGTGTCGAGGCTCGCGTGACCCTCTTCGAGCGCGGCAGGGCCCGGGCGGTGTCGCGAGCCGACACCCTTTCTGGAGAGCCCATCTTCGAGGGAACGCGCATCTCGGTGCGGTTTGTCGGGGGCCGAGCGGCAAGAGAGCCCACTGTGGAGATCCTGCAGGACTACCCGGCGCTCAAGGCGGACGACGTCGAGTTCGCCAGGATGTTCGTCGCGCTGGGGCGTCCCCGGGGGCGCCCGAAGCGGCTCCAGCTCGTTCGCGGTGAAGGGTGAAGCTCCTCATCGACGAGAACCTCACGCCGGTCCTGGGCCAGAACGTCGCAGAGGTGGGGGTCGCTGCTCAACTCTTCGGCCGCTTCGCCTGCGGCGCCAACTCGCGAGCTACATCCACGAACGCCCGTAGCGCGGGCGATACCTGCGCCCGGCTGGGGAAGTACAGGAAGAACCCCGGCACGGCCGCCGCGTACGGCTCGAGAACGAGGCGCAAGCGTCCGCGGCGCAGATCGTCCGCGATGTGTGGCTCGAACGCGTAGACGAGCCGCCCGCCGACACGCGGATGCCGCGCAGTCGTGCTGGAGGAGGTCCTGGGGGCTCTGCGGGGCGCCATGCCGCTCGAGGTAGGAGGGGGCGGCCGCCACGACGAAGCGGGCCGGCCCGGTCAGCCGCACCTGGACCATGTCGCGCTCGATGGACTCGCTGAGGCGGATACCGGCGTCGATGCCCTCGGCCACGATGTTGACGAATCGATTCCACCTTCGGATGGCGTTCGGCGAACCGAGGAAGCAGGGGAGCGAGGACGAGCGGCACCGCGAGGGTCGGCACCGAGAGCCGGACCCGGCCAGTCACCTCGCCGGGCTGGGCAGTCACCGTCTTCAGCGACTCCAGCGCCTGGTCCACCGCGGCCCCAGCGTGTTCGAGAAGGCGCTGCCCAGCGTCCGTGGGCGCGACCGACCGCGACGTCCGTGTGAGCAGCGTGGTCCCGAGACGGGCCTCGAGCTGCCGGACGGACTGGCTGAGTGCGGAGGTGGAAACGCCCAGTTCCCGTGAGCGGCGAAGCAGGACAGTAGGGGTGAAGCCCCGAGGAGCCTGCGAAGCGGTGAAGGGCGACGCCGGAAGGTTGGGATGCGCGCCTGAAGTAGCAGGGCCAGCCCAGACACGGGTCCGAGCGGGGCACTGTAGGGCGGCGGCCTGAGGGCTGCACGGCTCTGGACTGCGTCCATCTCGAGGGAGGCGCTTCAGCTTTATTCTTGGTAACAATCTAGTTAGAGGATTCGTTAGATGATGATCCTGGTGTTATGCCACAACCGGCCGGTATTGCTGGTGTTGACAATCCAAGATTCGTTAGTTATTTCATTAGCAGTGTGGCACGAGTAGAAGACCTTCTGAGCGCGCTCTCGGTGGCTGGCATCGCCCGCCCCGCTGCCCTGCGTGCGGAGCTGCGAGTCTCGCCTCCAACGTTGGCGCATCTGGTTGCCGAGGCGGGCGAGACCGTCTTCCGAATCGGGAAGACGAGAGCGACCCGGTACGCGCGGACCCGACTTCTTGAAGGGCTCGGGCGGCAACTGCCCATCTACAGAGTGGATACAGAAGGAGTAGTCCACGCGACAGGGCAACTTCGCCTTCTCTGGGGCCACCGGACATTCTGGGAGCGAGGTGGCGGGGGCAGGCTGTTGGAGGGCCTACCTCCAGCTCTCGTGGACATGTCGCCGCAAGGCTACTTGGGGCGCGCATTTTCGGCGCGATTCCCAGAACTCCGCCTTCCGCCCAGCATTTCTGATTGGTCAGATGACAACCGCCTGGTGGCCCTTGCCATGCGCGGCGAAGACTGCGTCGGGGACTTGATCGTTGGAGACGAATCCCTGAATCGCTTCATGAAGCAAGTCCAGAACGACATCGAGCCGGAAGCCTACCCCAGGCTTGCCCGCCGTTCCGCGATCGAAGCAGCGGGCTCATCCGCCGGCGGTGAGCGCCCGAAGTTCGGCACACTTTCGCAAGGCCGGCACGTGCTCGTGAAGTACGCTGCACAGGCCGAATCCGGAGCCATTCGACGCTGGCGCGACCTTCTTTGGTGCGAGTGGAAGGCGCTCGAAACTGTCACCGCAGCTGGCCGCGCTGCATCGCCTGCGAAGTGCATGGACATCGAGGGCTGGCGGTTCTTCGAAGTTGAGCGCTTCGACAGGGTGGGGGTTCGCGGTCGACGAGCCGTGCTGTCGCTGAGTGCACTGAACAACGAGTACTTCGGGAGCCCGAGCTCCTGGACTGCGGCGATTCCGTTCCTTCAGCAGAAGCCGTTCTCGTTGTCGTCCGAGGACGCCTCCCGCGTACGCTGGCTCGACGTATTTGGTCAACTCATCGGGAATACCGACCGCCACTTCGGAAACCTGACATTCTTTGTCTCGGGTGACGGTGCACTGCGGCTCGCTCCGGCGTACGACATGCTGCCGATGACCCTGGCCCCGTCCGGCGACGTCGTGGGAACCCGCCCATTCGCTCCGGCATCACCGACTCTTGCCACGATGGATGTGTGGCCTGAAGCGGCTCGCTGGGCCGAGCGATACTGGCGAGACGTCGAGGCGCACGACGATCTCGAAGTCGAGGTTCGGCGATTCGCAGGTAGCGCTGCAGAAGCGATCGCAGGGCTAGCCCGCCAGCTCGGTCCGCAAGCTAGAGCCCAAGAGCCTTCAGCCAGGAGAACACCGTGCTGATGGAGAGGCCGAGTTTCTCAGCCGCCTCCTCGAGCGTGGCGCCACGCTGCCGCATGGCGGAGTTCAAATGGCCGCGAACATAGGAGCCACGCCTTGATCTGCGAGACGGGCACGTAAAGCCCGTCGGTCTGGGGCATGGGCATGGGATTACGCCTCGGCGACCTGCTCGGCCTCGGTGTCGTGCCCGTTCCCGTGGAGCTGACCGAAGAGGGCTCCGTCGCCGGATCGCGGTCGCTTCCCGATCCCCGATGGGCTACCTTCGGCGGCCGGACCCACGAGAAGGGAACGCCAGGATGTGGGAGACACCGAGGGACGCGACGCCGCGCGCGGCCACGGCCCCGCCCGATACGCTCCACCTCGTCCCGCCGGCGTTCTTCTACCTCTTCCTCTTTCTCCCGTACGGGGCCGGCGGTGCGTTCGTCGCGGTGACCGTCGGTGGCCTCGCGGGGCGGGCCGGCGTCTCCGACGGGGACGTCGCGGGGCTGTTTGCGATCTGGCTCATGCCCCACATCTGGAAGTTCGTGTGGGCCCCCGCCATCGACTGGCTGGGCACGCAGCGCGGCTGGCACCTCGCCGCCAACGTGGTCGCGTCCGCCGGCCTCGGGGCGATGGGCATCGTCCCCATGGGGCCGCAGAGCCTCGGCGTGCTCCGGGCACTGGCCCTCGTGGCGGGGGTGGCATCGACGATCGTGGCCATGGCGACCGAGTCGCTCGTGGCGGAGCGCACGCCGCCCACCCAGCTCGGTCGCGTGGCGGGCTGGATGCAGGCGGGCAATGCCGGGGGCATCGCCTTCGGGGGGACCGGCCTCGCCCTCGCGCAACGCACGGGCGTGCCCGCCGCCGCCTCCCTGCTGGCGGTCGTGCTGCTCGCCTGCAGCCTGCCGCTCGCCTTCGTCCGCTTCCCGCCTCGCCGGGACGCCGGCGAGGGTCTCCGGAAGGCCGCGCGGGATCTCTCCTCGGAGGTCCTCTCCATCCTGCGCTCCCGCAGCGGCCAGCTGGGGCTCGTGGTCTGCGCCCTGCCGCTCGGAATGGGTGCGGCCGCGAATCTCTTCGCGGCCATCTCCCCCGACTGGCGCGCCTCGCCGGCGCTGGTCGCCACGTCGACCGGGGTCGCGTCGGGCGTCATCTCCGTCCTCGGGTCGCTCGTCGGCGGGCGCCTCTCCGACTCCATGCCTCGCCGGACCGCCTACATCGTCGCGGGGCTGGCCGTGGCCGCCGCCGCCTTCGCCATGGCCGGGCTGCCGCGCACGCCGGCCGCCTTCGTGGTCTCGGTCCTGGCCTACAACTTCGCGAATGGCCTTGTCTACGCGACCTTCGCGGCCTTCGTGCTGGAGATCATCGGCAGGGGCGCCGCGGCGACCAAGTACAACATCCTCGCCGCGCTCGCGAACGTCCCGTACCTCTTCGTGGCCTATCTGGACGGCTGGGTGTCCAACCACCACGGCCGGACGGCCATGCTCGTCGCCGACGGGCTGTCCGGCGTGGCGGGCGCCCTCGTGCTCGCCGCCGTCACGTACGCACTTCGGAGGCGGCCCGCGTGACCCTTCGCGCTCCCACGGAGACGGTGGATCGGTGAATACGCCCCTCGACGACCTGGCCCGGCGCCACCTGTGGGGGCACTTCACCTCCCTGGCCTCCGTGCAGCGGGTCGGGCTCCCGATCATCGTGCGCGGCGAGGGCGCCTACGTGTGGGACGACGCGGGCAAGCGGTACCTCGACGGCCTGAGCGGGCTCTTCGCGGTGAACGTGGGGCACGGCCGGCGCGAACTCGCCGAGGCGGCCGCCCGGCAGGCGCAGGAACTCGCCTACTTCCCGCTGTGGAGCTTCGGCACCGAGCCGGCCGTGCGGCTGGCCGCCCGCCTGGCAGGGATGGCGCCGGGCGACCTCCACCGGAGCTTCTTCACCACCGGCGGCGGGGAAGCGGTCGAGTCCGCCTGGAAGCTGGCGATGCAGTACTTCGCCGCGATCGGCCAGCCGAGGCGCCGCAAGATCGTCAGCCGCAACCTCGCCTACCACGGCACGTCGCTCGGTGCGCTGTCCATCACGGGGATCCCCGCGCTCCGCGAGCCCTTCGAGCCGCTCCTGCCCACCGCGGTGAAGGTGCGCAACACGAACCGGTACCGGTGCCCGGACTGCGCGGGGTCGCCGGACTGCACGCTCGCGTGCGCCGACGACCTGGAGCGACGCATCCTCGCCGAGGGTCCGGAGACCGTCGCCATGGTCGTCCTGGAGACGGTGCAGAACAGCGGCGGGGCGCTGGTGCCGGCGCCGGGCTACTGGCAGCGCGTTCGCGAGATCTGCGACCGCCACGGGGTTCTGCTGGTGGCCGACGAGGTGATCTGCGGGTTCGGCCGGCTCGGCCACATGTTCGGGTGCGACCGGTTCGGGAGCCGGCCCGACATGATCACCTTCGCGAAGGGGGTGACGAGCGGGTACGCGCCGCTCGGCGGCGTGATCGTGAGCGACAGGATCGCGGCCCCATTCGTGGAGGACCCGGGCCTCACGTACCTGCACGGCCTCACCTTCGGGGGCCATCCCGTCAGCTGTGCGGTCGCCCTGGCGAACCTCGACCTGATGGAGCGCGAGGACATCTGCGGCCACGTGCGCCGCCACGAGGCTCTCTTCGCCGACGTGATGCGCGACGTGGGGACGATGCCGCTCGTCGGCGACGTGCGGGGGTGCGGGTATCTCTGGGCGGCCGAGCTGGTGCGCGACAAGGAGACGAAGGAGACCTTCACGTCCGGGGAGAGCGAGTGGCTCCTTCGCAGAACCCTCTCCCCGATGCTCCAGGAGGCCGGTCTCATCTGCCGCACGGACGACCGCGCCGACCCCGTGGTGGTCCTGGCGCCGCCGCTCGTGGCCGGAGAGGAGGAGCTCGAGTTCATCCGCAGGACGCTGAAGACGGCGTTCGCCGCGGCGCGGAAGGCCCTGGAGGCCCGCTGATCAGCTGTCGAGGTTGGCCATCACGTGCTTGATGCGCGTGTAGTCGTCGAGCGCGTAGGTCGAGAGGTCCTTCCCGTAGCCCGACTTCTTGTAACCGCCGTGGGGCATCTCGGCCACGAGCGGGATGTGGGTGTTGATCCACACGCAGCCGAAGTCGAGCTTGCGCGCCGTCCGCATGGCGCGGCCGAAGTCGCGGGTCCAGACCGACGACGCGAGTCCGTACACGACGCCGTTGGCCCAGCGCAGCGCCTCTCCCTCGTCGGAGAACCGCTGCACGGTGATGACCGGGCCGAAGATCTCCTCCTGGACCATCTCGTCGTCCTGCTCCAGGCCGACGACGACGGTGGGCGCGTAGAAGTAACCCGCCGTCCCCTGGCGCGACCCGCCGGTGACCACCCGGGCGTGGTCGGGCAGGCGGTCCACGAACCCGGATACCTTCGCCAGCTGGGTGGCGCTGTTCAGCGGGCCGTACAGGACGCCCTCCTCGTCGGGCCGACCGGTCCTCGATGCCGCGACCGCAGCGGAAAGGGTTGCGACGAACTCGTCGTGGATGCGCGGGCCGCACAGCACGCGGGTGGCCGCCGTGCAGTCCTGGCCCGCGTTGAAGAGCCCCGCGGTGGCGATGGCGGACGCGGCCGCGCCGACGTCCGCATCGTCGAACACGATCACGGGGGCCTTGCCGCCGAGCTCGAGGTGAACGCGCTTCAGGCTCCTCGCCGCCTCCCCGGCCACCTCCATGCCGGCCCGGACCGAACCGGTGATCGAGATCATGGAGGGAACGTCGTGGGACACCATGGCGCGGCCCGTGTCGCGGTCGCCGCAGACCACGTTGAACACCCCGGCGGGCAGGAACTCGGCCGCCACCTCGGCCAGGAAGGCGGTGGACGCGGGGGTCGTGTCGGCCGGCTTCAGGACCACCGTGTTCCCGGCGGCCAGCGCGGGGGCGAACTTCCAGACCGCCATCAACATCGGGTAGTTCCACGGGGTGACCTGTGCGCACACGCCCACGGGCTCCCGCCGGATCATCGACGTCATGTTGCGCATGTACTCGGCGGAGGCCTTGCCCTCCAGCAAGCGAGCCGCGCCGGCGAAGAACCGGAGCTGGTCGAGGAGCGGAGGGACCTCCTCGCTCGCCGTCAAGGCGATTGGCTTCCCGGTGTTCTCGACCTCGAGGGCGACGAGCTCGTCCGCGCGCTGCTCCAGGGCGTCGGCGATACGCAGGAGCGCCCGGGCCCGCTCCGACGGCGTGGTCTCGCGCCATTGCTCGAAGGCGGAAGAGGCTGCCTTCATGGCGTCGTTGACGTCGGCGGCCGACGACAGCGGCGCCGTGCCGTACTCCGCGCCGTTGACCGGGTCGATGAGGGGCGACGTGCGCCCGTCCCGGGCGTCGCTCTGCCTTCCGTCGATGAAGTTCCGTACCTTGCGCATGGGCGGATTGTCTCACGAGGCGCCGATG
>SESB01001193.1_pt1 | contig 17417 bp, 16 predicted proteins | sample 3171441 | NCBI WGS metagenome assembly SESB01 (sample SAMN06051867, study PRJNA518727) | freshwater metagenome | biome: subpolar coniferous forest; feature: holomictic lake; material: water; isolation source: holomictic Lake 227, 6 m depth | place: Canada: near Kenora, Ontario | collected... | reverse complement strand
TTTTTTTGCTGACCGAGTTCACCACCCTGCCGCCCCGCTCCATCACCAGTTCAGAAGCTCTCTGACGATCATAGCGATCAAGGCCCCCCGTAAAGAGCACCGTAAGCCCCTCAAAATTTTGGTTGATTTGCGTTCTTGACTCTGACACACTCAGTTGCAACCCTGCATCTCTCAGCTTTTCAAGAAGATGGAACACTGAGGGTTTGGCAAAATAGTCGCAGATACTGCGGGCAACGACTGGCCCAATGTCAGGAATGGTTGCAAGCTGCTCCTGACTTGCCTGCATCAGCGCATCAAGGGAAGGAGAGGCCTGCGACAGCTCGCGGGCAGTCGCGCGCCCGACGTGACGGATACCAAGAGCATAGAGCAGTCGTTCGTAACTTTTTGTACGACTTTCGTCAAGGGCACGCACAAGATTCTGCGCCGACTTGCGCCCCATCCGCCCAAGATTTTCGAGCTGTGGCTCCTCCAAAAAATAGAGGTCTCCAACATCTTTCACCAGCTTGATGGCAACAAGCTGATCGACCAGCGCTTTGCCGAGGCTCTTGATATCCATGGCGTTACGCGAGGCAAAGTGGAGCAGCCGACCCCTGATCTGCGCCGGACACTCCTCTTCATTGGGACAGTAGTAACTCACCTCACCTTCCAGACTTGCAAGCGGGGTACCGCACTCGGGACAATTCAACGGAATAACAATCGGCTGAGCATCGGAGGGCCTCTCTTCAAGCACAACACTCATGACCTTTGGAATCACCTCGCCTGATTTCTCAATGTTGACCCGATCATGAATCATGATACCAAGACGCTGAATCTCATCAAAATTATGCAGAGTCGAGCGGGAGACGGTTGAACCGGCAAGGAGCACCGGCTCAAGCTCGGCCACCGGGGTGATGGCGCCCAGCCGTCCAACCTGAAAAACGACAGCATTAAGCACCGTTCTTGCCTGCTGGGCAGGGTACTTCCAGGCTATTGCCCAGCGCGGGCTTTTGGTGGTTGCTCCCAGTTTGTCCCACAGCGTCACCGCATTGAGTTTCAGCACCACACCATCGGTCTCGTAAGGAAGTTTCCACCGCTTTTCTGACCACTCGGCTATAAACTCATTGATATCATGCAGTTCGCGGCATAACTGGTAATGGTTACCGGTAGAAAAACCCAGCTCTTCAAGGAGCTTCAGCCTGCTGAAATGCGCCATGGATTCATCACTGATGCCTTTGAGATAGTAGGCAACAAAGCTCATCCGGCGACGGGCGACCTCGGCAGAGTCCTGCAACTTGAGTGTGCCCGCCGTGGCATTGCGGGGATTGGCAAACCGCTCCTCTTCAGGACGGCTCTCGTTCAGTTGCTCAAAATCCTCCTTGCGCATAAAGACTTCGCCACGCACCTCAACCTCTCCAGCATCACCTATTTTGAGAGGCACCGCCGGAATAGTTCTGATGTTGACCGTAATATCGTCTCCCTGTACGCCATCGCCACGTGTGGCGCCACGAACAAGCAACCCGTCGCGATAGAGCAGGCTTATGGCCACCCCGTCAAACTTCAGCTCGGCAACCATCTCCAGTTCATCCACCCCTTCAAGAGCAACCAGCTTTTTTACCCGATTGTAAAATTCCTCCACCTCACCGAGAGAATAGGTATTCGAAAGGCTCAGCATCGGTTCGCGATGGATCACCGACACAAACTCCTTCGTAATCGCTCCACCCACCCGCTGTGAAGGGCTGTCGGGCGTAACAAGGTCAGGATACTGGTGTTCAAGAGCGATGAGCTGCTCGAGCAGCTTGTCAAACTCGTAGTCGGAAAGTTCCGGTTTTGCTTCTATATAGTAGAGACGGCTATGATGCTCAATCTCTTTGCGAAGGTGAGCTATCCTCTCGGCCGCGTGAATGCTGTCGGTCATCTCTGGAAAAAGTTACCTGACTGGTGAAAATGCCCATCCGACAATATTTTTGAAAAACCCGAGAGAGCCCTGCACCCCAAGCTTCTCACAGGTTGCCATCAGCACTTTTGGATAGCGCCATCCAAGCCGCAACATGACTATTGCAAGCTCCTCAATCTTCATTTCATCACGAAACATGGCCTGACGATAGTGCAGAGGAAGTTCATCAAGCACAATCATCACCTCATTCATCAGGTCGTTGACAAAATTCGGCTCATCGGTTGCAGCATTAAAACACATGTACTTCATGAGATTTGCCATGGAGGCAACATTGGGTTCGTAGGCGCTGATCTTTTCGAGATGCTTTTTCGAGAGGTTATTGTCGCTGAGGGCCCGGTCAAGATCGCCCGTAAGATGGGGAAGGTTGCGGACCATTGATCCAAAACCGCAGAAGGTGAGCGGAGAGCCCAGTGACGCTGCATCGCCGAAAAGAATGATATGGTCATCGGCAATCTCCCTGGTGCGGTCAAAGCCGTCATGACAATAGGCAGGAATAATGCCATAGACAGGGCGATGAATCATGAAATCCTTTCCAGCTTTTTTGTACTCAGGGAGTATTTTGAAGTAGGTATCAAAAAGAGCGAGCAACGACTTGTCGTTCGGGGAATCAGCTTCATCATAAAAGAAGAGATAGGTGATATACTTCTCCCCTTCAGCAGGAAACCCTTCCCAGATAAGCTGCCGACCTTTTCCCGGTGTGGTTTCGGCAGGCCTTGTCGTGGCAAGAATTTCCCCGGTGTCGAAATCGATATCATCAAAACCGCTCGCTATGGTGCCAACTGTAGGACAAACATGGGTCTGGGGAAAGCCTTCATTGAGCTGCATAGCGATAGGGGAGAGTATTCCCATGACATCGACCAGCACTTTTGCCTTGTAGTAGAAGGCTTTCCCCTGACGATCTTCAACCTTTACAACAATATGGTCATCAAACTGGTAGCAGCAGAGAAAGTTACTCCCGGCAATGATGCTGCTTCCTGAAGCAGCATGAACTTTCTTTTTTGCCAGACCGAGAAGCTTGTCGGCATCAACCGCACAATCAAGTACACTGTCCATGACGAGCCTTTTCTGGCTGCCGTCAGGCTGATAAAATTCAACCCAGCCGGTTTTGTACTGGCGAACAATAACCGAATCAATCTCACTTTCGGTAAAAAGGCCGATAGCCGAGAGATTGAGAAGCTCTTTTCGGGAAATATTCCAGTCTCTGGTCGATTTTGCAGGAGTCTTGCGGTCAAAAACCAGCACCTTCCGGCCATACTTTCGCACCATCACTGCGGCATGGAGCAAGCTGAGGGTTCCGCCAGCATAAATCAAGTCATACTCTCCACTGATAACCGCATCTTTCGGGAATTGGTCTGACGGCAAAATCACCTTTTGAACAGGCTGTTTCAACCGCTCCCAGTAGCGGTCAAGCTCAATGATATTATGAAGATGCTGCTCGCCATCCTCAATCGATGAAAATGCCTTGTAAAGATGGGGGCTGGTTAGCTTGATGCTCTCGAGTAACAACGACATAGAGGTAAATGTGGTAAGAGTGTATTTTTCCGTCAAACGGGCTGCTCGATCCTTGCCCGCAAAGGCCGGTCGCTTTCTATCTTTCCGTCAACAAGATGAATCCGCCGTCCGGCATGGTTCGCAAAATCCTCATCGTGGGTAACAACAATAACCGTCTGACCATGTTCCCTGTTGAGCCGGTCAAAAAGCTGATAGACATTTTTTGCTGAGCGAGAATCAAGATTGCCGGTCGGTTCATCGCCAAGCAGAACTTTAGGTTCGTTGGCGAGAGCCCGCGCAATGGCAACCCGCTGCTGCTGCCCTCCTGACAACTGGCTTGGCTTGTTGGTATACTTGTTCTGCATATCAACCATGTCGAGCAGTTTCATTGCCCGTTCCCTGATCTCTTTACGCGTGCGGCGGCCGTTGATCATCATCGGCATACTGACATTTTCGACAGCGTTAAACTCTGGCAGCAAAAAGTGAAACTGATAGATAAACCCTATTTTTTCATTCCTGATACGGTTCATCTCCGTCTCATTTTTTTCAGTGATCTCATCTCCATCAAGCCATACCTTGCCTGAGGTCGGCTTGTCAAGCCCTCCCATAAGGTAGAGCAGAGTCGATTTACCAGAACCCGAAGGCCCTGTAATGGCAACAAATTCTCCCGCGTTAACTTCCAGTGAAAGATTTGGAATGATGGTCTGGCGGATAGCCTTGGAGAGTCCAAGTTCCTTGCGGATATTTTCGAGCCGGAGAATAATTTCAGCCATCAGTTACCGCACTGCGTTGTTCTGGATTGCGAGGAGCACCGTTGCCAGTCATGAGAAGAGAAGCAACAGCAACAATAATTCAATATATATATAAAAAAAGGCGGGAATTACCCTCCCTTCTTCTCCGTGGCGTTGAAGAAAACCGAAAGCGCTACGCGGAAAAGTTTTGTCTGCTCAAAATAAAATCAGAATGGTATGGTTTTCAAAAATTTACTGACCGTGAGAACAAACGCTTCCGGCTGCTCTTCCTGTGGTAAATGCCCGCAATCGGGAATAACGACCAGTTCAGCGTTTGGAAGCTCACGGGCTAGCCGGATACTCTCCTCTGTTTTGACGGTAAGATCGTGTTCACCGGTAAGAACGAGAGATCGCCGCGACATGGTTTTCAGTCGTTCATCCAGTCTGAGGTGATGTGTCTCAAGAAAAAGCTCCCAGAACGCTCTGGACCAGTCACCAATCATCAGGTCACTGCGAAACGCGCTCAGAACATCGCTGCCAAGCCGTTCCTTGTTGTACCAGAAACCGCGAATATTACGGTCATACAGTCTGGTGATCAGGAACTTCATCAAACGGGAAAAAACGGGAGTCATGGCTTTCATGACAGGCTTCATGAACGCAGGCACTTCACTGGTTGCATAACCGCTGTAGATCATTGCGCCGGCAAGCACCAGCCCGTCAACATGCTGTGGATAGCGCAACGCCGTCAGAAGCGCCATTGTCCCGCCCGTTGAATTGCCAACAAGCACAGCTTTGTTGAAACCAAGTTTTTTCATCAGCGCTATAACCAGGTCACTCTGGGCTTCAGGAGCGTAACTGACTCCGGTGGCCGGTGAGGGTAAAGGGCGTGAGGTAAGGCCAAAACCAGGACGGTCGAATGCCAGTACCGACACGCTCTCCGCCAGCCTGTCAAACACAAGGCGCCATGACCTGATACTTAAAAAACTGCCGTGCAGCAGCACTACGAGCGGCTGTCCGCTGCCAGCCAGCCGGTAATGCACCTTGAACCCGTTAATTTCAAGAAAGCGGCTGCCAGTTGAGTCCAGTGGTTCCATGGATGCATCATCAGGACGCGATGCACTGTATTGTTCTTCTCCAGTCATATATTCAATAATTTGTCAGCCATCCGGCAGCTCCAGGAGTTTCCTCGACAGATGATAACCACTTATTTTATAATTGGCAAAGCCGTAATGATTGACAAGCGATTCTTCACAAAACAAGATTAAAGACTAATCCCACCAGCATAATCCCCACCGCCACTACACTGGCAAACACCGCAATAAGCTGGGGTTTGAGCACTTTGCGGAGAATGATCATTTCCGGAGCGGAGAGGGCGATCACACTCATCATGAAGGCCATCACCGTGCCAAGTGCAGCTCCCTTGCCGAGCAGTGCCTGCACAACAGGAAGAATACCGGCCGCATTGGAGTACAGGGGAACGCCGATCAGCACGGCTGCGGGAACCGACCACCAGACGCTTTTGCCCATCAGTGATGCCATAAAATTTTCCGGCACATAACCGTGAATTCCTGCACCAAGACCAACACCGAGCACAATGTAAAGCCACACCTTGCCGACAATATCGCGAACGTGCCCGATACCTTCCTGTATCCGAAGAGGTATGCTCATTACCTCGCGTTCCACGTCAGCCGAAACGGTGCTTTCCTGCAGTTTCTGCACCCACTCTTCAAGATAACGCTCCATATTGAGTTTGCCTATCACCATGCCTGCCAGAATCGCCACGGCGAGCCCCATACTCATGTAGAGCAGGGCAACTTTCCAGCCGAACATCCCGAAAAGAAGCGCCAGGGCAACTTCATTAATCATCGGCGCTGAAACAAGAAACGAAAAGGTGACGCCAAGCGGCACTCCTGCCTGCAAAAAACCGATGAAGAGCGGTACTGCTGAGCAGGAACAGAATGGCGTCACAATGCCGAGAGTCGCCGCCATAATGTTTCCGATCCCTGTACGCTTCCCTGACAGCAATGCACGGGTGCGCTCCGCAGAGATAAAGGTATGCACCACTCCCATCAAAAAAACCACAACCGTCAGCAGCAGCAGCACTTTCGGAACCTCATAAGCAAAAAAGTAGAACGCCTCGCCGAAACGGTCTGCCCTGCTCCCCCCCAAACCCTGAAGCAGCAGATCGGCAAACTGTTCAAGATTATGGTAGAGCAGGAGCCACAGCAACGCGGCAACAAGAATGCCTGCAAGCCATTTCAAATTGTTCACGAACAACAGCCTCCGCTGCTCTTCTCCTTGCTGCCATGGGTACCACAACAGCAGCCTTGTGGTTTTGCCATCAACAAATCCCTGATCTCCTCATAAGAGGGAATACGCCCTTTGGAGAGCACCTTCTCATCGACAACAAGGGCCGGGGTCGACATAACGTTGTATGCCATAATCTGCTGGATATCCTCCACCTTTTCAACCACGGCATTAATGCCCTCTTTGGAAATAACATCTTTAACCGCATCAGCAAGCTGATTGCACTTTGCACAGCCGCTGCCAAGTATTTTTACTTTTTTCATGATTTTATTGTTTTGTTGTTATCCTGAAGAAATGATTATTTTGAACACCTGAATTCCCGATCGCGTGTAAAAAATCCGGAAAAAACTGCACAGGCCTTCAGCCAGTTTTCACGATCAATACAGTAACGAACTTTCGGCGGATTGATTTCACCCTGTATAAGACCGGCTTCGAGCAACGCTTTGAGGTGTTGTGAAATCGTTGATTGTGCCATTGGAATTATTTCTGTCAGCTCACCGGTAAAACAGCAGACTTGACTGTCAAGCAATTTCAATATCTTTATCCTCACAGGATGGCTGAGAGCCTTGGCAAACACTGCCATCTTCTCTTCTTCCCCGCTATACTCAACAGTTGACAATGTTCTCTGCATAATAAACTTTCCATTTAGTTTATCGCAAATATACGATATAACCAACAAAAAACATTTACAAATTTATTGAACTTGTGAATTTCCGTTTATACTTGTGTTAATTGTTGATTCGAATGGTTCAAGTCAGACAAATAAAAGGTATGACAATAGCCAGCAGCAGATTCACCTGGAGCAGTTCTCCTGCAAATAGCAGTATGGCCTTCGAATATTCAGAGCAGGACATGCCGCAAACACAGCATAAAATGCCTGAAGAGATTGGACAAGGGTGGTTCCAGTCAATTCACTTGCCGTTGAATATGGTCATCCGTCGCGGCATTACTCACTTCAAACCGGAAGTATCCGGGAAACTGTTACCTGTTGCGACGATTGAAGAACGTTTCTTTGAACCAGTGCTGTGTGTGCAGTCAACAAAAAAAGGACGTGTCGTGCTTTTGGATAACAGGCTTGGGAATGACTTTATTTTCGGCCATGAGCATTGTCTGTTTGAGCATATTAATGTTCGGGAAAGCCTTGTTCGATTGGATGGCAGCGAGGATATTGAAATGACCACTCTTATCATCGGCGATTCGGTACTGAATCAACTTCTCGGGAAAGAGTATGCGCAATCACTTTTGAGCGGACTGAACGTTACATTGATATCGTCTATAGCAGTCAACAAGGTTCCACAACACATTAACACTCTGCTTCATTCATGTATTTCAGATCATTTGACGGGACATATCGGGAAACTGCATATTCAGGCAAAAGTACTTGATTATCTTTGTGCTCTATCTCAACATTTTGTTGGCGAGCCCGAAAACCAGACACCGGAGTCAGAGATAAAAACGCGGATTCATCAGATGCATGATGATCTTCTTCAACTCGCAGGAAAGGTGCCGTCCCTGAACGAGCTGGCAGTAAAGTATGATATACCGGGTCGAAAGCTGAAAGAGGGATTTACGGCCATATACGGAAAGTCCCTTTTCAGCTACATCTCAGAAGTACGCCTTAAAGAATCACATACTGTTCTTAGAGAAACAGATATCCCTATGAAAAACATTGCCAAAAATCTGGGATACTCACATGTCAATCATTTTATCACCGCTTTCGGCAAGCAATTCGGCTATTCACCCGGAAGTTTGAGGAAGAAATTCGCCAAAAAAACATAATTTTTTTATTACGTTTCGGCATAGAAATCCAGGCACACTCTTTCGCGCTTTTTGTACCTGAATTTTTTTGTACCCGGATATATAGCTGGCGCTATAACGATTTTAACAACAGGAACAATGCTCTATCAACTGTCGGATACCGACATTAAACAGTTTATCGAAGAGGATGTGCCTTACGGCGACCTGACGACCTTCCTGCTCGGTATCGGCGCTTTGGAAGGGAAGATCACCTATACCAGCCGAGAAACAACAACACTCTGCTGCACCGAGGAGGCGGCGCGTGTTCTGGAACATTGCGGAGCATCGGTAACTTTCTGCATGCAAAGTGGCTCAACGGTTGACGCAGGGGTCGTCATCCTTTCAGCCTGTGGTGCTGCCGGCGCTCTTCATGCAGGCTGGAAAGTGGCCCTGAACCTGCTGGAGTATGCTTCAGGTATTGCAACCCGAACAAAATACATCGTCAACCGGGTAAAAGAGGTCAACCCCGGCATTAAAGTCGTCACAACCCGAAAGTCCTTCCCAGGAACAAAAAAAGTTGCGCTCAAGGCCATCATGGCTGGCGGGGCACTCCCCCATCGGCTCGGTTTGTCAGAATCTGTGCTTGTCTTCCGGCAGCATACAGCCTTTTGCAGTGGCCTGGACAATTTCCTTCAAACCATGGCCGAGCTGAAAGCCAAAACACCAGAACATAAAATTATTGTTGAAGCTGAAACTGCGGAGGAGGCACTGAATATTGCTGTTGCGGGGGTTGATGTGGTTCAGATTGACAAGCTCGCCCCTGAAGAGCTTTCACTGCTCGTCAGGCAGCTTCACAAAGAGGCCCCCGGTGTCACTCTCTCGGCCGCAGGCGGTATCAATGCGCAAAATGCCTCGGCCTATGCGGAAACCGGGATCGATATTCTTGTGCTATCATCGGTCTATTTCGGTAAACCCTCTGATATTGCGGTTTCAATGTCCCCTTTACAACTATAAAATATCCTGAATATGAACAAATCAGTGAAACGCATCACTCTTCTCTGTTTGACATTCTTCGTCATGACCGCGCCGGTCATGGCCGGAGAGCTGAATCTCTCGGTGGCAGCAAGTCTGAAAGAGGTGATCAATAAGCTGACTGCCAGCTACACAGCAAAACATCCTGCTACAGTGTTTATTAAAAACTTTGGGTCATCCGGAACACTTGCCGGTCAAATTGAAAACGGCGCTCCAGCCGATCTCTTTATTGCCGCAAACGCGGAGTGGATGAACTACCTGAAAGAGAAAAAGCTTGTTGATGGCGCCAGCGAAAGGACTTTTGCCTTTAACTCGCTTGTTTTTGCTGGAACAACGAAGAAGCATGTGTCGTCAATGAATGATCTGCCTGCACTCGATAAAATTGCTATCGGAAGTCCGAAAAGTGTGCCCGCTGGAGAGTATGCCATGGCGGCCATAACAAAAGCCGGCATTGAAACAAAGCTCGACGGCAAGGTGGTCATGGCCAAAGACGTCAAAGAGTGCCTCATGTATGCGGAAATCGGTGAAGTGGATGGCGCCTTTGTTTATCGTACCGATGCGTTGCTGGCACAAAAGGCAAAGCTGCTCTTTGTGGTACCGCAAAAGCTCTACCCGAGAGTCGTCTATCCAATGGCGTTGACCGTAAAAGCGTCACAGAACAGCGAGGCAAAAGCATTCGAGGCATATCTGCAAGGGTCTGAGGCTAAATCCGTTCTTCAGAAATTCGGCTTTATCCTGAAATAATATGCTGCTGGCACCGGAAGATATAACCGCCATCTGGCTGTCGATAAAAGTTGCGCTGACGGCGACAGCGCTTTCTTTGCCTTTCGGTTTTGCCGTTAGCTGGCTTCTTGTCTTTAAACCATTCCGGGGGAAAGTGCTGCTCGAAGTCCTTGTTAATATTCCATTGACACTTCCTCCGGTAGTCATTGGTTTTTTTCTGCTGCTGCTGCTCGGGAAACACGGCTGGATTGGCAAACTGCTGGCAGAATCCGGAATAGTACTCATCTTCACCTGGAAAGCGGCCGTTATTGCATCCGCAACGGTTGGCTTTCCGCTGCTGGTACGCTCCATCCGCCTTGGCATGGAGTCGATCGACCGGCAGCTTATTGATGCGTCACGGAGTCTTGGGGCCCAGTGGTATGATACTCTTCTGACAATTATTCTCCCTCTCTCTTTCCGGGGCATTCTGGCAGGCTCATCACTGATGTTTGCCCGCAGCCTTGGAGAATTTGGAGCAACCATCATTGTTGCCGGCAATATTCCGGGAATAACACAAACAATCCCTCTGGCTATCTATGATTATGCCAGCTCACCCTCAAGCACTGCCATGGCCCTGTCGCTCTGTCTGGTCTCTGTCGTGATTTCAGTAACCGTGCTCTTTCTGCATGAGTTGCTCAACCGCAAGCTTGACCGGAGCAGAGCATGATGAAGCTGCATATCGATATCGAAAAAAAACTGGGAACATTTTCTCTTCAGGTGAACGCTGATGTTTCGGGTGAAAGAACAGGAATTTTTGGAGAGTCAGGCAGCGGAAAATCAACGCTGATGCATCTTGTTTCGGGCCTTATGCAGCCCGACAGGGGGGAGATTATTCTTGATGATCAGTGCCTGTTCAGCAGCTTGAAAAACATCAATATTTCAGCGGAACAACGGCGCATTGCCATTGTGTTTCAGCAAGCAATGCTGTTTCCGCACCTGAGCGTCAGGGGAAACCTGTTCTATGGTTTTAAACGGTGCCGTACGGAAAACAGGCTTATCAAACCGGAAACACTGATTGATCTGCTTAAACTTCAGCCACTGCTGCAACGAGGCGTTAAACATCTTTCCGGAGGGGAAAAACAGCGGGTTGCTCTTGGCCGGTCAGTTCTTGCCAACCCGCGCCTCTTGCTTATGGATGAGCCCCTGTCGGCGCTTGATGATAGGCTCCGGTTCCATATCATCCCCTATCTGAGAAGTGTCAGTGAAAAGTTCAGAATTCCCTACCTTTTCATATCGCATTCACTGACAGAGATGCAACTGATGACCGATCAAATCCTTGAAATAAAAAACGGTCGATGTGTTGACGAAACAACACCAGAGCAGCTTGCAAGAAACAGGATGGCACAAAGTCCGAATGGTTATATCAATCTTCTGCATCTTTCTAACCCAAAGCAGGAAAGTGGCCTCTATACTTATAAGTGGGGCAGCAATACCTTATTTATTTCAGCAGGAGAACAAGCTGAACAATCGCTGTTTGAGCTTTCTTCGCGAGAAATCATCCTTTTCAAAAGGCATCCTGAAGCGATCAGTGCAAGAAATCTTCTGGATTGCAGGGTTTCAGAGATGTTTGACTCCGATGGAAGAGTTGGTGTTGTGCTTTCGGCCAACGGTGAAAAACTTGTCGCTGAAATTGTCCGCCAGGCAGCAGATGAGCTGGATATTACGATCGGTTCCCCCCTTTTTGCCGCAATAAAGGCCTCATCATTCAGAAGACTCGCATAATCTACCGTAAGTCAACTTTTTACACGGCATTCGTGTTCAAAGAACAGATAAAAAACAATAAATTTTTGTGGATATGAGCTCTTCAGGTAAAAAGATATGCTTTATAACCGGTGCTTGTGGTGCTGTCGGCAGTGAGATTGCACTCTCGATAGCGGGACAGGGGTACACCATTTTTTTTACCTGGCACTCGTCAGAGGAAAAAGCAGAGCAAATCCTTGAAAAAATCCGGTGGATAAGTCCTGAATCGCAGATGATCCGGTGTGATGTCTCAAAAAACGGTGATATCAGCAACGCATTTTCGGTATTTCGGCAACAGTTTGAACGGCTTGATCTGCTTGTAACAAGCGCATCAAATTTTTTCAGTACTCCTCTGCCTGAAGTTACCGAACAAGAATGGGACTCTCTGGTCAACACAAATCTGAAGGGGACATTCTTCACCATGCAGGAAGCCGCCAGAATTATGCAGAAACAACCATTCGTCTCCAGAATCATTTCCATGACCGATATTTCAGCAGACCTTGTCTGGCGCAACTTTGCACCCTATACGGTTGCGAAAGCAGGAATTCAGCACTTGACCAGAGTTTTTGCAAAGACATTTGCACCCACTATTCTTGTCAACTCAATCGCACCCGGGACGGTCACGGTAAATCCTGAAAAAGATATGGAGACTCAACAGGAGATGATAAAAAAAATACCGCTCAAGCGACTTGGTGACCCCCTTGATATCATCAGAACAATTATCTTTCTGCTTGAGTGCGACTATATCACTGGCCAAATTATTAATGTTGACGGGGGAAGACTTCTTCAGTAAGAGTGCCATGCAAAGACTGTATAGTTTTTGTACATTGTCTTTATATTCTTTCAGTCAATCATCAACAGTTTTTAACCCTTATGGAACAAGAAGTTCAGGTTACGATACACAGCAGCCAGCCAGATAATAATTTAGAAGGAGAGCCACAGGAAACGCGCATTCCAGAGCAGATAAACACGATAAGTGACACACTCACAGACGCTTTTGCCCGTTTCAGGGAAAGTGAATCGTATAATCAGCTTTTGAAAAGCGCTGAAAAAGCAAGAGAGTACATCAGGAAATATCCTGGTCAGTCAATGTTGTATTCGCTTGGAGCTGGTGCTTTGTTCGGACTTTTCATGAAAAGAAAGCGATAACAAGCAGTTATTTCAGATACTATGATGAGTGCTCAAAAGGGAGAGAGTTTTGGCCCACCGCAAGAAAAGCAAAAATACAGCCGCCTCCATAAACTCTTTGATGATACGGCAACATCGACGTACAACGACGTTATGTCTATCATTGACGCTAAAATAGAACTGCTCAAGATAGAAGTGACCGAGAGGATATCTCTTGTCGGCTCGGCCGTTATTCTCGGCGTTATCCTGATTATTGGAATTGGCTACCTTTTAACAACCTTTGCCCTTCTCACAGGGGAACTGTTTGGACATCCTTTTCTTGGTTATCTTCTGGTAAGCCTTATTTTCATTGCGTGCTTTTTATTTTTCACGAAATTCAAACCGTTACTTCTTAAAAACCTGATCCAAAAACTTCTTTTATCTGTCCATGACTACAACAAATGAGCCTTTATTCGGCATTCAGGCGCGCATAGAAGAACTGCAAAACACCATTGCAGAAAAAGAAAAGCAGATCAAAACAAGAGCACGGACACTAAAAGACGGGCTTAAAGAGGAGATTTCGCCAATAAAATTGATCAGGCAACACCCTCTTGAATTTGCCGGAACAAGTTTTCTTGCTGGTATGCTCCTCACAACGACATTGAGAAGGCACAGAAGCCCTTCCGCACAAGGAGATCCCCAACTGAACACCACATCACAATATATTCCAACGCAGAGCAAAACCGCCCTCTCTGCCATTGGACTGGAAGTGCTGCGCTCTGTAAAAGATCTGGGATTTACCTACCTTCAACGCTACCTCGATAATAAAATAAAATAGTCTTTTCTCCAGCCTCTCCTCCTATTATAAAACCGCAGAACTAACAATCAGACTATTTTCGAGAAATTCCGTACTTTGTCAGAGTGCGTAAACAGGTCCGGCAAAATCGCTGGACCGCGCTGAAATTTTAACCAGCTTAATGCTTTGGTATTGCATCTCCTCCTATGACAATCAAGCAAAACCCGCCAGTGTTGCAGAACAAAGAACACTTTTACGTCAACCGTAAGGCACGAGAACTTTTTCATCTGACTGATCCAGAGTTTCTCTCTTTACCTTCATCGGCTCAGGAAAGTCTAAAAACGTCAGAACGACAGGCTGCCGTCATCAATGATTTTCTGATAAAACAGAACGGTACCGATACAAAGCCTGTTCTCCCTGCTCAGTTACACGGGATGAAACTGCTGCATGCACTGTTTCATACTATCATGTCGAAAGCAATCTCGTTACGACAGCCGAACTTTCTTGACAACGTCTACGGCACACTGATCGAATTGCTCTCCTCTGAACAATCGGAACAATACCTGAACCGGTTTATCACCACATTTCCAACGCAAAATATTTATGCCGGTACTGAATCTCCCGCTGAATGGCTGAAACAGCAGAAAAATAAAACTGACGTTCTTGAAGAGTCTTTCCTTGTCTGGCTGAATAACCAGAATCCGGCTCTTGAACCTTTTTCTGATCTTTTGAACGATGAAACACTGACGAAAGAGAGTGCGTACCGAAAGCTGATCATGACCATGCGAAGCTCAATGCAGGCGATGGGGCCTGTAGGGCCTGATGATCTTGACCTTGTGGAATTGCTCTTCATGCCCATTAAACATGCGCCGACATCAATTCTGGAGCAGCTTCGCTACATACGTCTGAACTGGGGAGTGCTGCTTGATGAGTCGCCATTTTGGGAATTACTGGCAGGCGCTATTAATTTTATAGAGGATGAAGACAAATACCTCTTCTTTGAGCAGATCGCGCATGAAAAATCGCTCCGCAACGATGGTATGGAGTTTGAAAAAGCCGCACAAGTTCCAGATTATTCTTTTGATGATGCCAATGCTCCAGCTAACTACTCTGTGGACTCATCGTGGATGCCTGAAGTGGTTATGCTTGCAAAAAGCACCTATGTGTGGCTTGACCAGCTCAGCAAAATTTATCGACGTCCGGTTCACCGTCTTCAGGATATTCCCGATGAAGAGCTTGATGCTATCGCCGATCGCGGATTTACTGCATTGTGGCTGATCGGGCTCTGGCAGAGGAGCTTTGCCTCACAGAAAATCAAGCAGATACATGGAAATCCTGAAGCAAAAGCCTCCGCTTACGCTCTTGAAAAATATGATATTTCTGAAGACATCGGCGGCTATGAGGGATATCTGAACCTGATGCACAGAGCTAAACAACGCGGTGTTCGTCTGGCGAGCGACATGGTGCCAAACCATACCGCTATGGATTCTGAGCTGGTACGAAACAATCCTGACTGGTTTCTCTCGGCACACACACCACCCTACTATAATTATTCCTATAATGGCCCAAACCTCAGCAACGACCCCCGTTACGGCATCTATCTTGAAGATGGCTACTGGAACCGTTCCGATGCGGCAGTTGCCTTCAAGCGGATTGATTATCTGACTGGTGATACCCGCTATATCTATCATGGCAATGACGGCACCATCATGCCATGGAATGATACCGCCCAACTTAACTTTCTCAGCGCAGAGGTGCGTGAAGGGGTTATTCAGCAGATCCTGCATGTCGCAAGGATGTTCCCCATTATCCGATTTGATGCAGCAATGGTACTGGCAAAACGGCACATCCAGCGCCTCTGGTTTCCGCTTACCGGCCACAGCGCAGGTGTACCTTCACGCTCTTCCTACAGCATGAGCATGGCTGAATTTGATGCCGCCATACCTGAAGAGTTTTGGCGTGAAGTCGTTGACCGCATTCATCAGGAGGTGCCCGACACGCTTCTGCTTGCTGAGGCATTCTGGATGCTTGAAGGCTATTTTGTCCGCACCCTTGGCATGCACAGGGTCTATAACAGCGCTTTTATGCACATGCTGAAAAAAGAGGATAATGCCAAATACCGATACCTGATCAAGAACACCCTTGAATTTGACCCTGAAATTCTCAAGAGGTATGTAAACTTCATGAACAACCCTGATGAAGATACCGCCATTGAACAATTTGGGCGGGGGGATAAATATTTCGGTGTCTGCATGATGATGCTGACCATGCCGGGCCTGCCAATGTTCGGCCATGGACAGGTTGAAGGCTTTACGGAGAAGTACGGAATGGAGTACGCCAAAGCCTATTATGATGAAAAACCGGATGAACACCTCGTCTGGCGACACTATCATGAGATCTTCCCGATCATGAAAATGCGTCCACTCTTTGCTGAGGTATGCAATTTTTTCCTTTATGATGTTTATTCCCCGGAAGGAGTAGTCAATGAGAATATTTTTGCCTATTCCAACCGACTCGGTAACGAAACGGCCCTCGTTGTCTTTAATAACTGCTTTGAACAGGCTACAGGATGGATTAAAATGTCAGTCGGCTACCGCCAGCACGGCGAAATCCGGCAGAGTTCACTCTCTGAAGGGCTTAATCTGAGCAATCAACACAACACCTTTGTTGTGTTCAGGGATCATGCCAGTGGCCTTGAATTTATTCGTTCGTGCCCGGAGATTGCAGAAAATGGGCTGCTGGTTGCCGTTGATGGTTACAAATACAACGTTTTCCTTCACTTCAGGGAGGTTTATCCATCAAAATTGAGGCCCTATGCACAGTTGGCTGCGGAACTCAACGGAGGCGGAACTCCGTCAATTGAACTGGCTGCTCTCACCATAAGTCTATCCCCGCTGCACAACATCATTACTGCGGCTCTGCTTCCTGATGCGACAAAGGCTGCCCTTGAGGATGAGGAGTTTGAAACAACCTTGGCCACACTGCTTGAAACGGTTGCGCAACAGTTCAGTGAACTCATGGAAAAATCGCTTGAAGTTCCAGAAAACCTTGCGGCAGAGGCAACTGAGCTCTACCATCAGGCTCTTCTGTTTCCTGATCTGCTGAAAAAAAATACAAACTCTCGAAAACTTCAGACTGCTCTTGGCCTGAGCAGCAAAGAGGGCGTAGAGTATGAAACCATTGCAAGGCATTGGATTATCCTCGATACGCTGCAGCAGATGCTCACCGCAACAGGCTCACTTAACCTGAACCTCATCGACGACTGGCTGATGAACGATGCGCTTCGGGCAATTTACCCCGAATCAGGCATGATAGGCATTCCGGGTGAAAATCTTCCCGACCTGCTTGCCTGCCTGCTTACTCCAAAAAAGGAAACAGAGTCTGATGCAACTCCTGAAGAGCGTTTGCTGGCTTTCATAAAAACAGTGAATAGAATCAACAGGCTCCATCTGGGAAGCCTCTTGCAATTTGATGAACGACATAACAAGACATGGTTCCGCGAACAGCGCTTCAGCGTACTTGTGGCTTGGTTTATTATGCAGGAGTTACTTAAAGACCCGGAAACAGCAATCGCAGAATGGGTGGAAGCCTCCGAACAACTCGACATGCATGCTTTCCTTGCGGGGTATGAGATGGTGGAATTGGTTCGTGAAAAAAATGTAAGTGTGGCGCCGGGGCAATAAGGAGTGCTCGGGTTACAAGAACTTGTTTTCTACATACAACTCAAAAGCCCGGCTGAACCGGGCTTTTGAGTTGTAACGAGTGATTACTGATTTACCAG
>SESB01001192.1_pt1 | contig 17420 bp, 15 predicted proteins | sample 3171441 | NCBI WGS metagenome assembly SESB01 (sample SAMN06051867, study PRJNA518727) | freshwater metagenome | biome: subpolar coniferous forest; feature: holomictic lake; material: water; isolation source: holomictic Lake 227, 6 m depth | place: Canada: near Kenora, Ontario | collected... | reverse complement strand
TAATAATTACTTATGAGAATTTATTTTATTACGTTAGCTATTTTGGCAGCTTCCGTCAGTTTTGCACAACAAAAACCTCCAAAATCTGACCCTACCTCCGGTAATCCAGCATCTGGAACCGCTGCGATAGATGGTACTAATGCTCCTAAAACACCTAAAACAGGGCCAAAACCTTATAAAGAGGTAATTACCGACAAGGCTATTACAAACACTGGCCTTTTTACGGTTCATAAAGTGGAAGAAAAGTACTACTTCGAAATCGCTGATAGTATTATGGGTAGAGAGATCTATGCCATTACACGCTTTTCTAAAGCCCCTGGTGGCGGTGGAATTTATGGAGGCAACGAAGTGAACAAACAAACACTCAAATTTGAAAAAGGCCCTAATAACAACGTATTTGTACGAGTTGTTACCCTGATCAGTATGGCCGATTCTACTAATAATATCTCTAAAGCCGTTTCTAATTCTTATTTAGACCCAATTGGGGCCGCTTTCGACATAAAAGCTTTTGGGAAAGATTCTACAAGCACAATAATAGAAGTAACAGACTTTTTTAAAGGTGATAACCAGATCGTGAGCCTTGACCCTAACTTGAAAAAAATATTTAACCTAACGGCTATCGCTTCCGATCGCTCTTATGTTCAATCGATCAAAACCTTCCCCATTAATACTGAGATCAAAACAGTAAAAACTTTTTCTACCACCTCAGGAGGCCCTATGTCTGGTATGTCTATGCCAGGTTCAAGTGCAAACTTTCCTGCAGCAAATAGAGCCGGTGTAGTTACCATGGAATTAAATACCTCTATGTTATTACTTCCAAAAACACCAATGGTGCCAAGACTATTCGATCGTAGGGTAGGATTTTTTACTGATCGCTATGTATTATATAGTGATGATCAACAAAAAGTTGACAAGAAAGAATTTGCCGTACGCTGGAAGTTAGAGCCGAAGCCAGAAGATTTGGAAAATTATAAAAATGGCGTTTTAGTAGAACCCATTAAACAAATAGTTTACTACATCGATCCTGCAACACCAAAACAATGGCATCAACCATTGATCGATGGTATCAATGATTGGCAGAAAGCTTTTGAAAAAGCAGGATTCAAAAATGCAATCGTAGGTAAAGAATGGCCTGAAAATGATAGTACCATGAGTTTAGAAGATGCCAGATACTCTGTAATTCGTTACCTAGCTTCTGATATTGAAAATGCTTCTGGTCCGCAAGTACACGATCCACGCAGTGGTGAAATATTAGAGAGTCATATTAATTGGTACCATAACGTAATGAAGCTGGTACACGATTGGTATTTGATTCAAACTGCCGCTGTTGATAGCAGAGCAAGAAAAATGAAATTTGATGATGAATTGATGGGTCAATTAATTCGTTTTGTGTCATCTCACGAAGTAGGTCATACACTGGGCCTTCGTCATAATATGGGTAGTAGTAGTAAAACGCCTGTAGAAAAGTTAAGGGATAAAGCCTGGGTAGAAGCAAACGGACATACTGCATCTATTATGGATTATGCACGATTCAACTATGTGGCACAACCCGAAGATAATATCAGTGAAATTGGTCTATTCCCAAGAATTGGTGAATACGACAAATGGGCTTTGCAATGGGGCTACACTTACACCGGAATAATGGATCCTGAAAAGGATCAGAAGCTCACCAACAAATGGGCCATAGACAGTCTTACTAAGAACCCCAGACTTTGGTTTGGTGGCGAAGGACGCACAGCAGATCCACGTGCTCAAACAGAAGACCTTGGAGACAATAGCATGAAGGCCAGTGAATATGGCATTAAAAATTTAAAGAGAATTATTGTTGCTATTCCAGAGTGGACAAAAGAAGAAGCGGATCCATATGAAAATCTTGCTGATATCTACAGTCAATTGATCGGACAATACTCAAGATATATTGGCCATGTTTTAAGAAACGTTGCTGGTGTTAACGAGACTTTTAAAACCATCGAAGAGTCTGGTGATATTTACGAACCTGCTCCAAAAGAAAATCAAAAGGAAGCAGTTGCATTTTTAAACAAACAATTATTCGAAACACCAAATTGGTTACTCGATAAAAACATTCTTAATAAAATTGCAAGTCCTATCTCATTAGAAACTATTCAATCAATACAAACAAGTGCTCTTAATAGTTTGTTAGACGGACAACGCATGTTTAGATTGATTGCCGCTACAAATCGTTATGGCAATAACTCTTATAATTTGAATGAGATGATTACTGATTTGCGTAAAGGTATTTTCAGTGAATTAAATGGCAATAAAGCAATTGATGGATACAGAAGAAATATACAGAAAGTGTATGTTGAAAAACTTTTGGATCTGGTAGACCCTACTCCAATGTTTACCATCAGCATTGGTTCTTCTTTTGGTATGCCTGCTTCAGTGAATATTAAAAACACTGATGTATATTCTATCGTAAGAGCTGAATTAAAATCATTACAAGCTGAGATAACTGCTGCTGGTAATATTAATACAGACAAAGTTAGTAAGTACCATCTTCAAGATCTTGCAGACCGAATTAAAAAAGGCCTGGATCCAAAATAATTGATAAAAAAACAGAGCAGTCGCCCCATCCGAGTAATCGGAATCGGGGCGACTTTTTTATTTCCACCCCCATCTTATTTAATACCTTTGTTCAAATTCAATTCATGAAGTGGCTACTTGTTTCTATTGGTTTTTTGTTTTGTGTACATCTTTCAGCACAAAAGAATAAAGTGGTTATTGGCTATTTGCGCGATAGTGTAACCCATGCGCCGATCATACTAGGCAGTGTTACAAATAATAATACCCATGAAACTGTGATGAGTGGAAATACAGGACGTTTTAAAATTCATATCAAAGAAAACGAAGTGCTTTCTTATGCTGCAGTTGGTTACCATTTCGACACGATTCAATTTGTACACAAATACACACAACAAGATTCTATTGAAATATATGCATCCCCCCTTTCGCACGATCTTGGAAATGTTACAGTAACTGCAAAAGGCATGAGCGCCTATCAAATGGATAGCATCGAAAGAAGAAATGATCTTTTACATGATATGGTTTCTTATAAAAAACCAACCTTCGCACTTTCAAATACTGGTGCTGGTCTTGGCATAAGTATTGATCGTTTTTCGAAACACGAAAAAAGCAAAAGAAAAGCATTAGACTTTTTCGAAACACAGGAAAGGCAAGAATATATTAACTACAGATATTCCGCAAAACTGGTGGAAGAGAGTACCGGATTCAAAGATGAATTGCTTCAAAATTTTATGCAACAAAGTAGACCCTCTTACGATTGGCTTCGGGCCAATACTACTACAGAAGATATTCGATACTATATCAACGATCAGTTAAAGAAATTCTCTGTTAAATAATTATTCGTATCGTAATGCTTCAATCGGATTAAGTCTTGCTGCTTTCATTGCTGGATAAATCCCTGCAGCTAACCCTACTAAAGAACAAATCACAATTCCTAAGATAACCCAGAACCAAGGAATTACAAATCCTGTATTTAAGATCATCGAAAATAAATTACCTACCAAAACGCCCAGGATAATTCCAAACAAAGCACCTAACATGCTAATGATCACACTTTCAAAAAGGAACTGCTGACGAACATTTCTACTTTTACCGCCTATCGCTTTGATCAATCCCACTTCTTTTGTTCTTTCGTTTACAGCAACCAACATAATATTCATTAAGCCAATAGCGGCACCAATCAATGTTATTAATCCAATGGCGCCGGCAGATCCAGTGATACTACTTAAGAAGCCAATGAACATTTCTGCAAACTTGTCGCTTTTTTCTATAGCAAAATTATCTTCATCAACTGGCTGTAATTTTCTAACACTTCTGAAAACTGATGTGGCTTCTCCATCTGCTATACTTAACTCATTCACATTCTGCACCATCACTCCAATCATATATGATGGACTTCCATTTGCAAATCTTCTAAGGTTTGAAAAAGAGGTTACCACTACATCATCTTGACGAAGCATGGCACTTGAACCCTTTTCTTTCAATAACCCAATTACACGGTAAGGAACACTTCCAACCCTTATAATTTTTTCAATACATTTTTCAGGTTTATCACCAAACAATTTATTGGCCACATTGGATCCAAGGATGCACACATTTCTACCACTTTGCACATCGAGATTATTAATATTTCTTCCGAGTATTAAAGTATAGCCATTTACATTCAGATAATTTTCATCGCCCCCCATGATTACAATATTGGGGTTGGTTTTCTTCTCTAAAAAATGTATTTCTTGTCCGCCTGGACCGCGTCGATAAACAGTACTAACAGCCCCTGGGAAGCTGAAAGCAGCTTTAAAACCTGTTGCTTCTTCTAACCTGATGGGCTTGCCTAAATTCGATTTTTTTTCTTTTTTTGCTCCTTTCTTGGCTTTCGTGAATTCATCATTGTTTCCACCGCCACCCATGCGGAAATTTGATTCTTTGAATCGAATACTAAATGAATTGGCCCCCATAAAAGAAAAACTTTCTTTCAGGCTCTGATTCATAGCCTGAATGGCGGTAATGATTCCTATCAATGCCATAATTCCAAAGGCAATGATGGCTACGGTAATGCTTGTTCTAAGCATATTGCTTCGAACATTACGCCAGGCTAAACTTAAAGAATCGAGTGTGGTCATGCAGTATTAGATTATTCCTTCAATAAATTAAAGGTAATCGAGATTCTGCGATTGGAAGAAACTCCCCTGATAAATATGAAGAGCGGTTAAAAATAGAAATAATTGAGCAATAGAGAGGGTAGCACTCCGATTAAAATGATTAAACCGGCTACAAAAACCATCCCGGCTTTAAATCCGGCAGTGATTTCTGTGGTTTCAGCAACCCCTTCTCTGAAGTACATTGCCTGAATTACTCTGAAATAATAATACACGCTTACAGCTGCAAAAAGAACGGCCACAATTACTAGCCAAAGACCTGTTCCTGTTTTAACAACACTTGCAAGCATATAGTATTTTGCAAAAAAACCTGCAGTTAATGGTATCCCTGAAAGTGATAATAAACAAATAGTAGTGGTTAATGCCAGAACTGGCTCAGTCTTTGCCAAACCATTAAAGCCATCGAGGGTATAATCCTTCATTTTTATTAGAACTGCAAAAATACCGATCGTAGCTAAACTATATGCAGCTGCATACAATAAGATACCCTCTTTGGAAATGTCATTAGCCGAATAAAGCGCAAATAACATAAAGCCAGCTTGTGCAATACTCGAATATGCCAGCATACGTTTTACACTCTGTTGAAATACAGCTGTTATATTTCCAATTAATAATGTAGCTATAATTACAAATGACAATAGGATTTTCCAGGTTGGTCCTAAGATAGCAGACTGTCCCTCCAATAATCTAATGAATGCAAAGAATCCGGCAGCTTTTACAATCGTTGCCATAAAAGATGTAAATACACTTGGCGCACCATCGTAAACATCAGGAGTCCAGAAATGAAATGGAGCAGCTGATACTTTAAAGCACATGGCAACAAATAAAAGCAACACGCCCGCAATTTCAAGATAAGAAGCTTTTGGCACTGCAGTACCCCCTGTTGGTGTGGTAATGATAGATGGAGATACAATTCCAAAAGATCCTGTGGCGCCATAAATCAATGCAATACCCATCAGCATAATACCTGCGGTGAAGGCTCCCATTAAAAAATATTTAAGTGAAGCTTCGTTGCTTTTTAAATTGCGTTTATCAGAACCTGTTAGAATGTATAAAGGGATTGATAAAATTTCAATTCCTAAGAACAACATCAATAAACTATTGAATCCACACAAAATACTTACCCCACACAAAACAAAAAATATCAAGGCAAAATATTCAGCAGGATAATTACCAGCATGCTCAATATCCCTTCCACTTAATATCACATAAATTAATGTAGCGGAAATTGCAATTGAATTAAAGAATAATCCAAATTTTTGAAAACGCAAAAGCTCATGACTATTTACAACCACGGTATATACACCATAGGTTTGAAACAGGTTAGCAATCAGCAACAATAACAAACCGCCAATTGCGATATACTTCAAGGATGATTTATTCTTGAGTAGGATGCCGCTAAACATCATTACTACACCTAATAAAGCCGAAACAATAATTGCATTCATGTGTTTAATTTTATTCCTCTTAATCCCTATCGGGACCTATGTTCAATTAACGGTTTGCGAATATAGCGCTCACAGTATCTTTTGTTAGTTCAATCATTGGTTGAGGATACACACCCATCACCAATACAATCAAAACCAATATGCTTAATACCCATTGTACATTTCCACTTACTTCAACGGCTTGTAAAGTTTTTTCAACCGTGTTGCCATAGAATATTTTTTGAATCATATTCAAAGTATACACTGCTGCCAAAATAATGCTGATTCCTGCAACCGCTGCTATCCAACCATTAAACTGAAATAGTCCATTAAACATTAAGAATTCTCCAACAAATGCGTTGGTCAGTGGCAATGCCACATTTGCTAATGCCATTATTACAAATAAGATTGCCAACACCGGAGCTTTTTGTGCAAGCCCACCTAAATCGCTAAATTTACGTGTTCCTAATTGTTGTTCAATAACATCTGCTACGATCCACAATCCGATTACGTTGATCCCGTGATTAAACATTTGAATCATCACACCTTCCAGACCAATTTGATTTTGTACAAATATTGCAGCACACATTAAACCAATATGCGCAATGGATGAATAGGCAATTAATCGTTTAATATCATCCTGACGGATAGCAATTAACGAAGCATAAATCATACCTGTTACAGATAACAGCACTACTAACATACTATGTGCATGGAATCCTTGAGGCACCATTGGAAGCAACCAACGAATCACTGCAAAAATTCCCATCTTCACCATCACACCACTTAATATCATTGTTACAGCAGTTGGCGATTGTTCATACGCATCTGGCTGCCATGTATGGAAAGGGAAAATAGGCATCTTGATAGCGAATGCAATAAAAAATAATGCAAACACTGCATTCTGAGCATGCGCTGATAAATTGGCATGATAAAAACTCTGCATGGCAAAAGAATGATCTGCCGTTTGAGAGTACACATACAATAAACCAACTAACATTAATAAAGATCCAATGAAAGTATACACGAAGAATTTAAACGTTACTGCAATTCTTTTTTCGCCACCCCAAATTGAACAAAGAAAATATACAGGGATCAATGCTAGTTCCCAGAAGAAATAAAACAACAAAGCATCCGATGCCAGAAAAACTCCTAACAATCCAGCCTGGGTTAATAACATCAAACCATAGAATGCAGAAGAACGTTGATACACATTTTTATAGGTAGCTGCAAAAACAACAGGGAAAGAAATAGCCGTTAAGAGGCTGAGCATTTTACTCATCCCATCTTGTAATAAACTAAATCTACTTCCCAAACCGGGTAACCATGCAGCATCATAGGTTAATGCACCTTTGGTAAAAACTGCCATCAGCGACAATACCAATGTGGCCAATGAAGATACAAGGGCAAGTGCCTTGGATGCAGGCGAATCTTTAAGCAGAAATACTGCAAGTCCGCTCAACAATGGAATCAATATCAGTAAAAGAGGAATCATATATTTTCTTTAACGCCTAGGCCTAGTTAAATAATCGGTTCAAATAATACATAATGGTGATATCATTAAACCAAACCAATACAAATACAACGATTGCTAAAACCATAAACAATAAATAGTTTCCTACTTGTCCGCTTTGCAACAAACGCAATTGTCTAGAACCATATCCCACTAATTTTCCTACCCCATTCACAGCTCCATCAATCACATACTTCTCAACAATATTCTTAAAGAATCCAGCTAGTGCATTCAACGGATTTACAACAACTGCATCATACAATTCATCCACATACCATTTGTTTTCTAACACAATTCCTAAACCGGTACTTTCTTCAGAAGTTGTCTGATATTTTTTATAACTATTAATGGCGTAAAAAATTACCACCACAATTAATCCTGTAGAACCCAACAAATATATCCACTCCTGAGAAGCTTCTAAATGATGCTGTTCTGCAATAGCGGTTGAACCTGCAAAAATTGGAGCAAGAAAATGTTCCAAACTATGTGCATCTTTTGCAAATAATTCTGGGATACCAACCCAGCCACCTACTACTGATAAAATAGCTAACACGATTAATGGAATGGTCATTGCAGAAGGACTTTCATGCAAATGATGTTCTTGTTCCTGTGTGCCTCTGAATCCGCCTAAGAAGGTTAAAGTATATAATCGGAACATATAAAAAGCAGTCATTAACGCACCACCCAATCCCAAATAATAATAAATAGGGTTTTTAGCGAGTGCTGCCATCAGGATCTCATCTTTTGAAAAGAAACCTGAGAATGGAGGAATACCTGCTATTGCCAGACATGCCAACAAGAAAGTTATATGCGTAATTGGCATATATTTTTTTAGTCCGCCCATTTTACGAATATCCTGTTCATGATGCATCGCATGAATTACAGAACCCGCTCCTAAGAATAATAAGGCTTTGAAAAATGCATGGGTCATCACATGAAATACAGCACCAGTATATGCACCAACACCTAATCCAAGAAACATATAACCTAGCTGACTCACTGTAGAATAAGCCAATACTTTTTTAATATCGTTTTGTTTGATTGCAATTGTTGCAGCAAAAATGGCTGTAGCCAATCCTACCATTGCTACCAGAGATTGTGTTCCAGGTGCCATGGTATATAAAATATTACTACGGGCAATCATATAGATACCAGCAGTTACCATGGTTGCAGCGTGGATTAATGCAGAAACAGGTGTTGGACCCGCCATTGCATCCGGTAGCCAGGTGTATAAAGGAATCTGTGCACTCTTGCCCATGGCTCCTACAAATAATAATGCAGTAATTGCTGTAATATCAAAAGAAGATAATTGACCAACCTGAGCAAATACATCTGTATATGTTGCAGTGCCAAGTTTAAAGATTAACCAGAATACAGCTAATAAAAAGCCAAGGTCACCAATACGATTCATTACAAATGCTTTCTTGGCAGCATAGTTATAATTGTTGTTTTTGAACCAGAATCCGATCAATAAATAAGAACATAAACCAACGCCCTCCCAACCAATAAACATGATCACATAATTCGCCCCCAACACTAATAATAACATGGAGAATATGAAAAGATTCAAATAAGCGAAATAACGACCAAAGTGCTGAGGCTCTTCCTCATGCATATAAGCAGTTGAATAAAGATGTATCAGGAAACCAATACCTGTAATGATCAACAGGAACAATGCAGAAAGTTGATCCACTTGAAATGCAAAAGGAATCACCAAGCTCTTTAATTGAATAAAATTAAAGAGGGTAATTACCGAAGCACCATTTGCCTTTACATCAAAGAATACTAATACGCTAATTACAAAGGATGCTAAAATAGTGCCACTGCCAATTATGCCGATCAATGATTTCGACAAAGATTTTCTTCCCAATCCATTGATCAGAAAACCCAGCAGGGGAAATAGCGGAATTAAATAAACAAGTTTACTCATAATCTACTGAAAGCCTGAAATCCACAACTATACATAGAAGCGGATAACAGTATTTTAATTTTTCAATCTGTTCAAAAAGTTAATATCAACCGAATGCGTATTTCTAAACAACATTACAATAATGGCCAGTCCCACACTTACTTCAGCCGCTGCTACCACCATAATGAAGAATACAAACAACTGTCCATCAGTTCCAACTGTTGAGGCCTTATCTGAAATACTGGCTGCGGCAAGATGCATCTTTGAAAATGCAACTAACAACAAGTTCACAGCATTAAACATCAACTCGATGCACATGAATACGATAATCACATTTCGGCGTGTTAGTGCACCAATGATACCGATGCTAAATAAAGCTAAACAGAGATAGATATAATATTGTATTGGCATAACCTAAATTGATCTTTATTAATCTTTTTTACCCATTACGATAGCACCAACCATGGCACTCAAAAACAAAACACTTGTGATTTCAAATGGCACAACATAATCACTGAATAAAACCCTTCCTAAGTTTTTAATCAACCCAATATCACCACCAGTTGTCATCGCAACTTTTGTTTTCATATCTAATGCCTGACGAACCAACGAAACCATCACCATTAAAAAACATCCGCCGGAAATAACTCCCGCGAGTTTCATCCATAAATTCTTTTGTGGTTCATTTTGTTGATTTAAGTTCATCAACATAATCACAAATAAGAATAGTACCATGATGGCTCCAGCATAAACAATAATATTAACGATAGCCAGAAACTGTGCATTCAGTAAAATATAATGTCCAGAGATAGCAAAGAATGTTACAACAAGCCATAGTACGCTATGTACAGGGTTCTTGCTGATCAATACCATGCTGGCACTAAATAGGGCCAAAGCGCTTAAAAAAAAGAATAATATTTCAGTCGTACTCATTGTTGCTATAATTAGTAGTTAATCTTTTGATCAACCAGTAATTGTTAATTATTAATTACTCCTAGAAGGGCCTTTTGCTTTTGCAAATCCTTCCGGGTCTGTTAATGGGTTTGGTATCAATAATTCTTCCTTTCCATAAATAAATCCTTTTCGAGAATAATCTGCCGGAGCAAATGTTTCACTCAAGAAAATAGCTTCTTTAGGGCAAGCCTCTTCACATAATCCACAAAATATACATCGCAGCATATTGATCTCATATTTTGCTGCATATTTCTCTTCGCGATATAAATTTTCTTCACCATTTAATCGTTCTGCAGCTTCCATAGTAATGGCTTCAGCCGGACATGCTACTGCGCACAAACCACATGCTGTGCAACGCTCTCTTCCCTGCTCATCTCTGTTCAAGACTTGTAAGCCACGAAACACCGGACTAAACTCGCGTTTCTTTTCAGGATAGCGAATAGTAGGCTGCTTCTTGAACATATGGCTGAAAGTAATAGCCATACCCTTTAAAATATTGGGTATGTACAAGCGCTCCATGAACGTCATGGGCTTGCGGTTTACTTCTTTTACTCTATTAGTTAATGCCTCCATGTATATGAACTCTTTTCTTGCAAAATATTTTTAATACTAACCGAAATATAAAATCCATGCTCCCGTCGCTAACATATTTGCCAGTGCCAATGGGATCAAACTTTTCCAACCTAAGTTCATTAACTGATCATAGCGGAAGCGAGGAATGGTCCAACGAATCCACATGAATATGAAAATGAAAATTACAATTTTAATAAGCAATGCACCTACACCTACCAGTGCTGCAATATTCTGCGGCAACACATTTTCATCAAAGAAAGGAATATCAAAACCACCAAAATAAAGCGAAGCCATAACAGCACTGCTCATAATCATATTAATGTATTCAGAGAAAAGATAGAATCCCAATTTCATGGAAGAATATTCCTGATGGTATCCGAAATTCAATTCATTCTCTGCTTCTGGTAAATCGAAAGGCGTTCTATTACACTCTGCCATCGCACAAATAAAGAATAAAAGAAAACCCAAAGGCTGATATGCAATATTCCATAAATGCCCGGGTGCCATTTGTTGGTTTACTATTTCTCTCAAGCTCAAAGTATTGGTGGTCATCAATAATGCAATCAATGCAATACCCATTGCCAACTCATAACTAATTGCCTGTGATGCCCCACGTAATGCGGCCATCAAAGAAAATTTATTATTAGAAGCCCAACCTCCAATCATGATACCATAGACGCCCAAACTCACTACCCCAAAAACATATAAAATTCCAATATTGATATCTGCAATTTGCAAATCAATTTCTCTGCCAAACAAATGCACTGTACTACCCCAAGGAATAACAGCACATGTCATAAGAGCGGCTGTCATTGCTAAACCCGGACCCAATATGAACAATGCCTTACTGGAAGATGTAGGAATAATTTCCTCTTTCATAATCAGCTTTAATCCATCTGCCAAAGGTTGAAAAAGTCCAAAAGGGCCTGCTCTTTCCGGACCTGGTCGATCTTGCAAAATAGCAGCCACTTTTCGTTCTGCAAATGTGGTATATAGTGCAATTCCAAGGCTCGCAAAAACGATGATGACGATCAACACCAGTTTTTCGAGTACTAACAGCATATCTAAAGAAAGTAATGTCATGATCTATAATCAATTAGTCTTTGTTAGAATTAAAATTGTTGGAATGTGCCGGACCATTAATTGAACTTAAATCAATATTGGTCTGATTCACTTCACTCACCGAATGAATATCCATCAATAATTTAGGCTGCCTGCCATGATGTACTGCAGAGAAAGTTTCTGTAGGTTTTGTTAAACCAATTTTTCCAGCATAGTGACCCTGTGAAATAACAGAATGTCTGTCGATCAATCTTGGTCCTTCAATCACCCAGTCGGAAGTTTTCTTTTTCTCAAATCTGCAGTCGTTACAGATCCACTCTTCCACTTCACCCCACTCATCTTTACGGGCAGTAACACGGTATACTTCATCTCCTCTATTCCATAAAGTTACTTTACCGCTGCAAGTTGGGCAGTCGCGGTGTGCATCTACAGGTTTCAGAAACCAAACACGGTTTTTAAAACGGAATGTTTTATCTGTTAATGCACCTACAGGGCAAACATCAATTACATTTCCAATAAAGTCGTTATCTAAACTCTTCTCAATAAATGTTGCAATCTCTGAATGATCTCCGCGATCTAAAATACCATGAACACGTTTATTGGAGAGTTGATCTGCAGCAAATACACAACGGTAGCATAATATGCAACGTGTCATGTGTAACTGAATATATTTACCGATGTCGTGCTTCTTAAAAGTTCTACGTTGAAATTCATAACGAGTACCATCCTTACCATGTTCGTAGCTCAAATCCTGTAAATGACACTCACCGGCCTGATCACAAATAGGGCAATCCAAAGGATGATTCAATAATAAAAACTCAACAATACTAGCTCTAGCATCTACCACTTTAGGGCTGGTGATATTTTTCACTTCCATTCCATCCATCACAGTTGTTCTGCAACTAGCCACCAACTTTGGCATTGGTCTAGGATCTTTTTCAGAACCCTTGCTCACTTCCACTAAACAGGTACGACATTTACCACCGCTTCCTTCCAATTTGCTATAATAACACATAGCAGGAGGAGCTACATCGCCACCAATTTTTCGAGCAGCATTCAGGATGGTTGTCCCTGCTGGCACTTCGATGGTGATATTATCGATCGTTACTTTAAATAATGTTGTATCAGACATATGTCAAAATTCTAAAATCAAAAATTAGGTTGCAGGAACATGTATTGGATCTGCATAATGCGCCAATCCATAATTCCTTGTTTGAGCTTCAGCAGCATGTGTTACATGCCATTCAAACTCATCTCTAAAATGACGAATTGCAGCAGCCACCGGCCATGATGCAGCGTCGCCCAAAGGACAAATAGTGTTACCCTCAATTTTGCTTTGGATATCCCATAGCAAATCTATATCGCTGATTTTCCCTTGGCCATTTTCTAAACGCAATAAAACTTTTTCCATCCAGCCCGTTCCTTCTCTGCAAGGAGAACATTGTCCGCAACTTTCGTGGCGATAGAATCTGGCTAAAGAATAAGTATTTCTAACTACGCACTGATCTTCATCTAATACAATAAATCCACCTGAACCCATCATTGAACCAGTAGCAAAACCACCATCACTTAAACTTTCATAGTTCATCAAACGGGTTTCCCCTTTTGCTGTTTTCAATAAAAGATTCGCAGGAAGAATGGGTACTGATGAGCCTCCAGGAATACAAGCTTTTAATCTTTTTCCATTAGGTATTCCTCCGCAGTATTCATCGCTATAAATAAATTCTTCGACTGAAATAGTCATATCAATTTCATATACACCAGGCTTATTGATATTGCCGCATGCAGAAATTAATTTTGTACCTGTTGATTTGCCAACTCCAATCTTTGCATACTCTTCGCCACCTTCATTAATGATAGGAACTACTGCAGCAAGCGTTTCCACGTTGTTTACAACTGTTGGTCTACCCCATACCCCTTTAATAGCAGGGAAGGGAGGTTTGATACGAGGATTACCGCGCTTACCTTCTAGTGATTCGATCAAAGCAGTTTCTTCACCACAGATATAAGCACCCGCACCGCGTTGCACATAAATCTCACAATCGAATCCAGTTCCTAAAATATTTTTTCCTAAAAATCCGTTTGCTTTCGCTTCGGCAATGGCTTGTTCTAAAATATCAGGGATCCAGGCATATTCACCACGGATATAGATATAAGTAGCATTGCTTCCTAATGCATAAGAAGCCACAATTAATCCTTCAATTAATAAGTGTGGAATAAATTCCATTAAGTAGCGATCCTTGAAAGTACCAGGCTCACTTTCATCCGCATTACAAACCAGGTGACGGGGAACGCCTTCTGGTTTTGCAATAAAGCCCCATTTCATACCTGCTGGGAATCCGGCACCGCCTCTACCACGAAGACCACTCTTCTTCACTTCTTCCACAATCTCTTCCTGAGTCATTGTTTTGAGTGCCTTCTCCACGCTACGATAACCACCTTCACGGCGATACACATCGAAATAACGAATGCCTTCTACGTGAGCTTTTTCTAATAATAATTTTCTTCCCATTGTATTCAATTGCATGGCTTTCGCCATTCGTTGATTTAAATATTTACAACCTAATTATTGGCAGCTGCAGCAGTTCTGCATTCTGAAATAATTGCATCCACTTTATCTTTTGTCAAATGTTCTCTATAATGCTTACCCAATTGCATCATGGGTGCATAACCACATGCGCCTAAGCACTCCGCAGTTTTTAAAGTAAACAAACCATCTGCAGTTGTTTCACCAACTTTGATTCCTAAAGTCTGACTGATATAAGCAATAATATTATCACTACCATTCAACATACAAGGACCAGTTTGGCAAACTTCAAAAACATATTTACCAACTGGTTTGGTATTGTACATGCTATAGAAAGTAGCTACTTCATACACTTCAATTGGTTCGATCTGTAAAAGAGAAGCCACATAATCCATGGTTTCTGCACTTAGCCAACCACCGAAATTATCTTGTGCCAAATGTAATAGGGGCAAGAGCGCACTCTTCTGCTTTCCATCAGGATAGCGAGCGATGATCTCTTTAACCTTTGCCAGTTTTTCTTCTGAAAATTGTACCATATCAATCAAACATTTTCAATAAATCAATTCAGTTCTATTACGCATCCAACTCACCTGCAATCAAATTCAAACTACTCATTACCACAATCGCATCGCTCAACATTCCACCAACTACTAATTCAGGATAAGCCTGATAATAAATAAACGATGGTCTACGGAAATGCAATCGGAATGGAGTTCTTCCTCCATCACTAATTAAATAAAAACCTAACTCACCATTTCCTGCTTCAATAGAATGATAGACTTCACCTTTAGGCATATCCACTTCACCCATCACTATTTTAAAGTGCCAGATTAAAGCTTCCATCTTAGTATATACATCTTCTTTCTTAGGCAAATAATATTCCGGAACATCAGCATGAAACACTTCTGCTTCTGCACCTTTGAATTCTTGTACTTTTTTGTAGGCCTGATTAAGAATGCTCAAACTCTGCCACATTTCTTCGTTACGAACTAAGAAACGATCGTAACTATCTCCATTTTTTCCAACTGGGATTGTAAAATCAAAATCTTCGTAACTACTATAAGGACTATGAACACGCACATCATAATCAACACCAGCAGCGCGTAAATTAGGTCCAGTAAAGCCATAATTCAAAGCACGCTCAGCACTAATTGGTCCTGTACCGATGGTACGTTCCATAAAAATTCTATTACGTGTAAATAGGTTTTCCAGTTCGCGTAAAGCTGCCGGATATTCTTTTAAGAATTTCTCGAGTTTCGTAAACGCTGTATTTGTGAAATTCCTTTCAAAGCCGCCAATACGCCCAATATTAGTAGTAAGACGGGACCCACATATTTCTTCATATATCTCGTAAATTAATTCGCGGTATTGCATGATGTACATAAAGCCAGTATAGGCTCCTGTATCCACACCCATGATGGAATTACAAATCAAGTGATCAGAGATCCTTGACAATTCCATAATGATGATACGCAGATAATCAACACGTTTCGGGGTTTGAACCCCCAATAATTTTTCGCAGGTTAAATGCCAGCCCATATTATTCAAGGGACTACTGCAATAATTCAGACGATCCGTCAAAGTTGTAATTTGATACAAGGGTCTGCGTTCAGCCAGTTTTTCGAAAGCACGGTGGATATATCCTACTGTTTGTACCGTAGAAATAATCTGTTCCCCATCGAGTTCCATAATGTTCTGAAAAACACCATGTGTAGCAGGGTGTGTAGGACCTACGTTTAAAGTAGTGGTCTGCTTTTCAATAGAACCTTCTGGTAATTTAATATGGTGTTGGTGATGTTCTGTCATATCCAAACCCCTAGGGGCTTATTTATTTTATTTAATCAGCTTTATTTAACCTCTTCCAAACATTTGATCGTCTTTATCGATACGTGTTTGGTCTTCCAATGGGTATTCTTTTCTTAGTGGGAAATAATCCATTTCATCCACATTTAAAATACGTATCAAATTTTCGTGTCCTACAAAATTAATTCCAAAAAAATCGTAGGTTTCTCTTTCCATCCAATTGGCTGATGAGAATAATTTACTAGCTGTAAAAACATCTGGAGACAGAATATCAGTGAACACTGTTAAACGTATTCTCACATTGTCTTTCAAGTTGTGTAAGTGATATACCACTGCCAATTCGCGACCAGGTTGATCCGGGTAATTAACCGCAGTTAAATCTGTAAGGAATTGAAAATTCAAATCCGCTTCGTCGTATAAAAATTGTAATACTTTCAGATTCTGATCTTTGGATGCTTCAAAACTAAGCATGCCATAAGGCGATTGGAAATTGGAAACCAGGTCTCCAAATTTTTCTGATAGTCTTAATTGAATATGTTCTTGAGTTAATGCCATTTCGTTTTTATTATTCTATTCCGTAACTATTCATCAACGCTTTGTATTGATCACTATTTCTTCTTCTGATACTCTCCTGTCCTACTAAATCCTGAATCTTCATAAATCCATCAAGAACAGCCTCGGGACGTGGAGGGCATCCAGGAATATAAACATCTACAGGAATCACCTGATCAATTCCCTGTAATACACTATAAGTATCGAAAATACCGCCACTGCTAGCACAAGCACCCATGGCAATTACCCATCTGGGTTCCGCCATTTGTAAGTATACCTGACGAACAACTGGTCCCATTTTTTTTGAGATCGTACCCATTACCATTAACAGATCACACTGACGAGGAGAGAATCCAACTCTTTCTGCGCCGAAGCGAGCCAGATCGTAGTGGGAAGCCAT
>SESB01001188.1_pt1 | contig 17459 bp, 12 predicted proteins | sample 3171441 | NCBI WGS metagenome assembly SESB01 (sample SAMN06051867, study PRJNA518727) | freshwater metagenome | biome: subpolar coniferous forest; feature: holomictic lake; material: water; isolation source: holomictic Lake 227, 6 m depth | place: Canada: near Kenora, Ontario | collected... | reverse complement strand
CGTTTTTTCCCTGCTCTAAATATTGAATAGCCAAAGTATGTGCATGAGCAATATCACAAACATGAATATAATCGCGAACACAAGATCCGTCGCGAGTGGGGTAGTCGTTGCCAAACACTTTCATTTTCGGTAATTTACCAATGGCAGTTTGTGTGATGGCAGGAACTAAATTTTGTGGACGACCGATGGGTAGTTCACCCAATATCGCGGTAGGATGTGCACCTACTGGATTAAAGTAGCGCAATAAAATTACATTACATAAGCCGTTCTTGGTAAATGCCTGCAACATTTCCTCACCCATTTGCTTGGTAGCACCATATGGTGATTCAGCTTGTTTAATGGGTGACAATTCTGTAACTGGAATGGTGTCAGGGTTTCCGTAAACAGTGCAAGAAGACGAGAATACAAAATTAGGGACACTAAATTCTTCTACACATTTCAACAAATTAACGAGGGAGAAGATATTGTTTTCGAAGTATAATAAAGGAGCACCTACCGATTCACCTACTGCTTTGTAAGCAGCAAAATGTATTACACCTGCGATATCAGTGTTCTCTTGAAACACAGCTTGTGTTTCGTCGAAGTTTTTTAAATCAACTTTATAGTTCTTGATTTTCTTACCTGTGATTTGTTCAATTCCTTTAATAGAAAAATTGGAAGAGCGTGAATTGTCATCAATCGAAATTACATCATAACCATTGTTCAAAAGATCAACAATAGTATGAGATCCAATAAATCCGCAACCACCTGTAACAAGTATTTTTTGCATAATTCATTATTATAATTCAAATATAAATTGAACTATTCAATAACTAAGCTACTGCGAAGAATTAGATGAAAATTTTTAATATATAAAATACAACTGCAGCCATTATTGCAGATATTGGAATCGTAATAATCCAAGCCCATAATAGGTTAATGGTTACGCCCCATCTAACTGCACTCAAGCGTTTTGTGGCTCCAACACCAATGATAGAACCAGTTATGGTATGAGTAGTTGAAACGGGAATTTTAAAGTGTTCAGTTAAAAACAAGGTAATGGCACCAGCTGTTTCTGCGGCAACACCTTCCAAAGGAGTTACTTTAGTAATTTTTGTCCCCATTGTTTTTACAATTTTCCATCCACCACTCATCGTACCTAAACCGATACATAAAAAACTGGTAAATGGAACCCAACTGTATTCGGTTGCAAACTGATTAAAATCTATATGGTGCCCCTTTGTTCCTTCGTAGTAAATCATTGCTGCACCAATAATTCCCATTACTTTTTGTGCATCATTACCGCCATGTCCAATACTGAAAGCTGCTGAGGAAACCAGCTGTAATCGTTTAAACCAATTTTCTGCTTTATAGGGATTGGATCGTTTAAATAGATGAACAATTCCTATCGTTATAAAGAAAGCTATAAACATTCCAATTAATGGTGCCAGGAAAATGAATAAAAAAGTGGGAACTACTTTCGCATAGTTGATTACGTCTACACCAGCCATGCTAAACCCTTTTGCATTGGCAAGTGCAGCACCAATAAATCCGCCCATTAATGTATGTGATGAACTTGATGGAATTCCAAACCACCAGGTAATTAGGTTCCAAATAATAGCAGCAATGATACCTGCCAAAATTACTTGTAAAGTAACAAATTCAGGATGTACCCACTTAGCTACTGTATTACCGATACCGAATTCTTTAAAAATATATTTAGAAATAAAGAAAGCAGCAAAGTTGAAAAATGCTGCCCATACTACTGCTTGAAATGGTGTCAATACTTTGGTAGAGACGATTGTTGCAATACTATTTGCTGCGTCGTGGAATCCATTGATGAAATCAAAAATGAACGCGAGAATGATGATCAGTACTAGAATGGTTAACATATTAGCAGCTGTTTACGCGTATTTAATGATAATTGATTCGATAACATTTGCTGCGTCTTCACATTTATCAGTAGCAATTTCCATTACCTGATAAATTTCTCTCTTTTTAATGACTTCCTTGAAATCGTTCTCCTGCTGAAACAAAATTTCAATACTCATATCAAATACATCGTCTGCTTGATTCTCAATGCTATTTACTTTTACCATCGCCTCTGTCATGGCGCGTAAATTTTTCATATCACGTAAACCAAATACGGCTTTCTCAATTTCGATAGTCCCCAATAAAATTAGGTCTGCCATCTTTTGGATACCGATATCATTTGGATTTACATTATAAAAATTTATCTTCTTTGAACTTGCATAGATATAATCAGCAATATCATCTAAAGAAGATGCTAAATAATGAATGTCTTCGCGATCGAAAGGGGTAATAAAATTTCTACCCAATTCAGTAAATATGCGATGTGTGTTATCGTCGTTCTTATGCTCAAGGTCTTCGATCTGAGCTAATAAACCTACTCTCTTGTCGGCATCAGGCTCACTCACAAGCTCTTTTAATTTGATACCCATTTCATGTACTTTTCTAGCTACGTCTTCGAAAAGCTCATAAAAAACAACATTCTTTGGCATAAAAAACTTTCCAATCGAATTGATACCCATGGTTTAAAATTTGATGCAAAAATAAGGTTATGATTCCGGTATAAAAATTATGCTGTTTTGATAACAATTAGATAATATGTATATTATTTATTATTCACAACAATCTAATTACTAATCTAATTTATAGAAGTTCTTTCATCTAAAGTAAACCCAATCGTAGTACCCACATCTAATTTGCTTCTTACATGCATTGTTTGCTCATGTGCTTCAATGATATGTTTACAGATTGCAAGACCCAAACCAGTGCCGCCAACATCTCTACTCCTTCCTCTATCAGTTCTATAAAACCGTTCAAATATTCTAGGTAAATGATCTTCGCCAATGCCAATACCATCATCGCTAAATTCAATCAATACTAACTTTCCATCCGTTTTATAAATACTAGAAACAATACTACCATCTTGCTTACCATATTTAGTAGCATTTTCTAATAGGTTGTTGATTACCTGGCGAATCTTTTCTTTATCTGCGTACACAGTTACAGGAGCTTCACAACCTTTCTTGATACTGGTTTTGATATTCTTAGCAGAAGTTTTGATAGAAAGTGTTTCGTAGATTTCTTTAATCAAATCTTGAATTACAAAAGGCCCTTTATTGAGTGGTTGTTCGCCACTTTCTAAGCGTGAGATTTCATCGAGATCTTCTGCCAAATTTACCATCCTGTCTACATTCTTTGCGGCATTTTCTAAGAATCGTCGGTTCACTTCAGGGTTGTCGATTGCGCCACTTAGGAGGGTATCCACATATCCCTGAATAGCGAATATGGGGGTTTTGAATTCATGTGAAAGATTTTGCAAAAACTCTTTGCGGTAAGCTTCATTGGTTTTTAATAGTTCAATTTCGGCTTTACGTTGCTCCGCCCATTTTTCTACGTCCTCTCTTACCTCATCAATGCTTTTTTGTGGAAGAATATATTTGTAATAAGTCTCTTCTCTTTTATTGGCCTTGGTTTGATAAATGAATTTGTAAATCAGTTTTATCTTTCGGTAGATGAACCATTCTAATACAAACTGAAATAATAGATAGCTTCCAAAAAAAGTAATAACTAATGATCCTAAAACTATTATCCAATTGAGCGTTACAAACCAGAATCCAAAAGAAATAGGTACAGACAATACCAAAGAGGTAAATGCTGACAGCTGTTTGGGACTAAGATTTTTTGGATTGAGCATTAAACAAGTGTACTTCTTTTAAAAGGAAGCTACTACGAAGTTAATCAGCATTATGAATTAATGGCAATTTCTAGATGTCAAACTTATACCCAACTCCTTTTACTGTTGTGATACAATCAACTCCCATTTTCTGTCTGATTTTTCTAATATGCACATCAATTGTTCGATCACCAACTATCACATCATTTCCCCAAACTTGAGATAAGATTTCGTTTCTAAGGAAAACCCTTCCTGGGCGTGATGCCAATAAGTAAATCAATTCAAATTCTTTTTTTGCTAATACCACGTCACTTCCATCAATAGTAACCATGAATTTAACAGGATCGATATTGATATTTCCAATCGAAAGTGTTTTGCTTTCTGTGGGTTGGGCGTTCATTCTTCTAAACAATGCATTTACGCGACTTACAAGAACCTTGGGACTGATTGGTTTATTTACATAATCGTCAGCACCCGATTCTAATCCCTTGATTTGGGATGCTTCATCACTCAAAGCAGTAAGGAAAATAATTAATGTTTGTTGAAATAGCGTTTGGGAACGGAGTATATTACAAACTTCGATGCCTGTTTTTTTAGGCATCATAATATCCAGTATAATTAAATCCGGGTTGAGTTGTTTGGCTCTGTCTATCGCTTCATTGCCGTCTTTGGCAGTATAAATCTCATAACCCTCTTTTAAAAGGTTATAACTGATGATTTCTAAAATATCCGGTTCGTCGTCTACAATCAAAATCCTTTTAGCTTTGCCTTCCATCTTAACAGTTAATTTACACAAATTTAATTTTAATGTTTGGCAATTCAGTCTTTTCTGATTATTATGTTATTGTTAACTGTAATTCCTAGTTCCTGTATTTTTAACTCGAAATGATAGTATTTTTGAATCATTCCGATACATGAAGCAACTATACACTTTCACTTTAGCCCTCTTTTTTAGCATTACCCTGTTAGCTCAGACAAATACTGAATTGCCAACTATCCCACCTATGCGGCAATTACACCATGAGCTAATCATTGAATCTCTCAAAAAGATAGATACTTTATACAGTCAATCGGATAGTATCGGAAAACAAAATAAAAAAGAAGTTGACAGCATGGTGCTTTCTATCCGTATCGACATTGAGAAAGATAGTTTGATTAGCCAAAACGAAAAATTCAAATGGCTACGCAGTTGCAATGAAATTTTAACCACTTTTATAGATGCCTTTCAATTAAAACAGATTTCGATCTCCAAGCTTCAAGCAACTGTTAAAGCATTTAGTAATGCAATGAAATTAGATCTTTCGGCACAGTCAGTATTTCCTGTATTCGAAACTAGTGAATTGAGTATTTGTAATGTCTTAATCAACAATTTTGGGATCCAGCAAAATATTGGATTAAAAAAATCGAAAGATCTTATTGTATTAAAATATTGCCAACAGCATCCCGAAAATATTCTTATGGTGTTGAATAGGAATCCGGATAATGAATATGCCGATTCGTTGATTATTAAAGCTGCATTTGTTGATCCGGAAAAATTATATAATTATGCCGCCGCATCGAATGAACTGGGTTTAAAAATTCAGTCCAATAGTCATCCTCTTGTGAAAATAATTTCTCAACTATCTGCATCCAAAACGGGAAGGATGTATATACCTTTTCTGGATAAACTTTATCATGGCACTATTACTACAGATTCCATTATGCCAATGCTTAATGAACAGAAAGCCGAAAAATATTATAAGCTTTTGGTAGCTACAAGAATTGAATATACAAAACGCATGCAGCAAGGCGATACCGCACTTTTAGTTGATGTTCTAGCCGCTAAATTAAAAGCAAAAGCTATTGAGCTATACATTAATGATATCAACGGTTTGCACGAAATAAAAGATCTTAAAATACGCTTCAAAAAATTAGATTCTTTAAGTGCTCAGGAACTATATTATTTAGCAGTTTTGGGTGAGCAGGAAATGTATACTTCTAGTTTTGTAAGCGGCATTTATCCCCGCATTTTTCAAAAAATGACTAACCCGAATTCAGATAGTTTATTGCTTTCTGTAAACGACGATTATTTCAAAAAATTTATAAAAATTGCAGCTACCTATAATACACTGGATGATCTGTTAAAGAAAATGGATTCTGTTTCATCAGTTAAGAGAATGAAACATTTTGTAGATGGGTTAGAGCATAGTAAAAATTTAGAAGAAGCGGTGGATGTGGCAGATTCATACGCCAGTATTTATCAACCCTATTTGCGAACACTTATATTGCAAGAAGTACAAAATGAATTAAATAGAAATAAAGTATCCAGCAACGATCGAGGTATTAAAATTTATCAGTTGATGCAGGATCTATTTTTGTCGATCGATACGGCAAATCATATCGACTTGGCTGTAAAATTAGGAATACCACCAGTGTATTCGATGCCTCTAAAACGTTTACAGGATAGTTTAGGCAGGGTGACCATGCAATTGTTTTTTTATGGTGATAAAGATGGTGCGAATATTTTCGCTGCTTTTGTTCAAGGATTTCAAAATGGGAAGTGGAGAATTCAATATAAACCCGAGTGGGTAGAGATCTCTGCAAGAAAAGGAATTGCTATTAGCATTTTTGCAAATCGCCCATTGGATTCAGAGAAGGATTTGGATGATAAAGCCCAGATTAATTTGAGTAATTATTTAAAAGATCAAAATCTTCTACCATCCATAGTCATTCACCGCGGTCATAGTTATTATCTTAATTCTACCATCGAAAAATTGGCCGCTTCTGCTCAATTAGTGATTTTGGGAGGTTGCGGTGGTTACCAGAATTTGAATGAGATCTTAGAAATTTGTCCGGATGCCCATATTATTTCTACCAAGCAAATGGGAACAGGCGTAATAAATAAAGGCCTGATCAACGACATTAGCGAAAGGCTGAGGTTGGGGCAAGACCTTGACTGGCCTGCATTGTGGAATGATTTGGCAAAACAAATTACCAAGCCAAAACTTAAAGAAGCATTTGAAGACTATATACCGCCACATAAAAATTTAGGAGCCATTTTTATTATGGCTTTTAATAAAATGAAGGGGTAGAGTGTCTACTATTCGTCTTCCCAATCTTCGTCAGCCTCATCTTCGTCGAATAATAATTCATAAGCCAAAGCTTCTTCGTCTGTTAATTCTTCCAGAATCTCGAAAATGTTGTCTTCTTTTTTTCTCCAATAAGTAACTTCTTCTTCAGCATCATGCAGGATCAAAAAAATGGCAGCACTAGTTTCTAGCATGGGTTGTACCAATACTAGTTCTTCTCCTTCATTTTCTGTAAGGAGGTAGTATCTTCCGATGTTTAGTTCTGAGTATGTTGACATATGTTCAATTTTACACAAGTTCGTTTATAATTGGGAGGCAAAGAAAACTATCTCATGATTGAATTATTAAATTATTGTAGAAATGGGTTGTATTCTTTTTCATGGCCAATTTTTGTTGGGCGGCCATGGCCTGCGTAAACAACGGTTTCATCGGGAAGGGTGAATAATTGATCGCGGATACTTTGCAACAAGGTTTCCGAATCGCCCATTGGAAGGTCGGTTCTGCCAATGCTTTGAAAGAAAAGCACATCGCCCCCAATTACAAACCCTTGTTTTGCACAATAAAAACAAAGACTTCCGGGAGAATGACCAGGAGCCAGGCGTAATTCTAACGCATCTTTGCCTAGAAAAACAGTGTCGCCATGTTGTAAAAAATGAAGCGGACCGCTATAATTGGTAAAGGGCATGCCCCATTTATCCCCCGAAATTGGGGCTAATGCCAACATCTTTTCTTCGTTGGGATGTATAAATAGTTCTAAACCATAAGTTTTATGAACCCAGTCGTTACCAAAAACATGATCCAAATGGCAATGGGTATTGAGCAACTGTATGGGCTCGAGTTGCGTATCTTTTATAAACTTTTTTAACGTTTCTTGTTCCGCGTTGGAGTAACAACCAGGATCAATTATAATAGCTTTGCGGTCGTCATTATAAAGCACATAAGTGTTTTCCTGAATAGCGCTGAATGTGAAAACTTTAACATGAATCATAATTGTAATTTTATGGTGCTTTTAATGCTAAATGACTAATTTTAAAATACTAAAGTTCGGATATGCATTTCAATAGAATAAATAAATGGTTTCTTTTAATAGGTTTTCTTTTACCCCTATTTTCTATGGCACAGGTGAACTCTGTTCTTTTTGGGAAAAACAGGATTCAACATAAAAAGTTCGCTTGGAAGTTTTATCAGTCACCCAATTTCAATACCTACACTTCTCAGGGTGGTGTTGAATTAGGCAAATTTGTGGCTCAAGCTGCTGAAGAAGAATTGCCTTCTATCGAAAACTTTACCGAATATTCCTTACAACGCCGCGCAAATATCGTGGTATATAATAATTATAACGATTATAAAAGTAGCAATATTGGTTTGGGGATGGACTGGCAGAATTCTGGTGGTTTAACCAAACTGGTGAATAATAAGATTGTAGTTTATTACGATGGTAACCACGAACACTTAAAAAGAAGCATTCGAGAGGGTGTTGCAAAAGTGTTGACCGATAATTTACTTTTTGGAGACGATATTGGAGAGTTTGCAAGTAATCAGGCATTATTAGATTTGCCTAAATGGTTGGTGGATGGTTATGTGGCTTATACTGCAGAACCCTGGAGTGTAGAAAAAGATGATGCCTTAAAGAGCGCTATGTTGGGTGGTAGTTATAATTCATTTTATCAGTTTGCATTTGACAAACCCGTATTAGCAGGAAATGCCTTTTGGTATTATTTCGGAGAAAAATATCGCAAAGAAAATATTACATACATGCTCTACTTGTCGCGCGTGTATAAAAATATTAACAGTGCTGCATTGCGTATTTGTAAAATTAAATTCAAAGATGTACTGAATGAGTTTATGCAGTACGAACAAGATAAATATATTAAAGATATACGCGGAAGAAGAAATGCTCCAAAGGGTCAGTTGAATATTACTGAAGATATTACCAAGAACGATTATTTCCGTTTTCAGGCAAATCCTACACCTAAGAGTAATACTTATGCAGTAGTAGAATTTAAAAAAGGAATTTATAGCGTAAAATATTTCGAGAACTTTTATACTGCTAAAACGCTTTTGTCGCTTGGGGTTCGGACCAATCAGGGCGATATCAATCCTAACTATCCGATCATGGCATGGGATGGAAAGGGTAGCCGTTTATTGGTGATCTATTGGCAGGATGGAAAAATAAAGATGTTTGTTTATGATGCCATTGCACATTATAAAAAGTATAAACAAACCATCGAAGGGTTAGATCAAATTCTAGATGCATCCTTTATGTTGGATGCAAATACGCTTGTTTTGAGTGCAGTTAAGAATGGCCATTCAGACATCTTCACTTATAAAATTGAAGAAAACAAATTATTGCAAGTAACCAATGATGTGTACGATGATTTGGACCCAAGCTTTGTGGCTTTCCCAAATCGAACTGGAATTATATTTTCTTCTAATCGTCCAAACCCTTATGCAGCGAGTGCCGACACAGTATTGCCCGGTCGTCACCCCTATAATATATATTTGATTGATGGTATGGGAGGCTCTAGTCAGTTTTCACAATTAACCAATCAATCATTTGGTAACGCCCGTTCGCCGATGCAATACAACGGCACCCATTTTACATTTGTGTCGGATCAAAATGGAATTAAAAATAGATGGGCAGGATTTTTTGCTACTGCAAGAAATGGAGTAGATACACTTTATTATATAGGTGATCAGGTTTTGCATAATCCCTCTAACTCTGAATTTGATAGTACCCTCGTGGCTTGGCGTAAGAATGAGCCAGATAGTGTGAGTTATTTCCAAGTATACCGGGACTCTACTTATACATTTCCAATCACTAACTATCAAAGCTCATTATTGGAAACCAGGATTGCTGGAAATAACGGTCAAGTAAGTGAAGTTCGTCAGGAAGGAGATTTTAAATTCCTCTATAAATTAAAAGTTGATTCGATTGCATTGAAGAGAAGAAATGTAAATCCGAAGCCGACTGATTATATGAAGAAAATGGTAGATGCCAAGAGGGCAGCAGAAGGGAAGGCCATTTTCTATAATAATAAACAAGTAACAGCGCCAGTTAAAAAAGCCGAAAGCGATATATTTCAATCTGAATTTGCAGATGAAAAACAGGATACAATTGCTACAAAAAATTTAATCAAGAACGCAGAAAGGGCTTCTACTTTAAGCAAATCGAAACTTTTTGATTATCGGATGAAGTTTAGTAGCGATTATGTGTTGGCTGGGTTCACTAATAATGTATTGATTAACCGATATCAACCCTATGCTGGCGGTGCTGGTCCTATTCAATTGAATAATGGGAATGATTTGAATTTAACTTTCCGCGTAGGTACCAGTGATTTGTTTGAAGACATCAAATTCATTGGTGGATTTAGATTTGGAACCAATCTGAAGGACAAAGATGTATTCATGAGTTTCCAAAACTATCGTAAGCGTTTGGATTGGGGCTTTACTTATTATAGAAGTAATGTAACAAATTTCTATGCTAGCAATTTTAATAATGAACTTTTCACCAATCTTTTCCAAGCCAATGTTTCATATCCTTTGAATGAAGTAAAAAGTCTTCGTGCAACAATTGCTTTGAGAACGGATAGAGGAGTATTGAAGTCGTACGATAATTATTCTGGATACCCTGATCCTGGTGCATTAGGTGTAAAAGATACTGTGTCTAAATATGCACTCACAAGATTTGAATATGTACATGATAATAGCATCAATCCAACACAGAATATTTGGAACGGGTTACGTTTTAAAATATACATGGATGTAAATATGCCTATTTATAATGCAGGAGCTGGTGCTGGAAAGTTTACTTTCAACTTTGGTGCGGATGCTCGTAGATATATTAAAATCTATCGAAACTTTATTTGGGCTGGACGAGCAGCGGCTGACTTTTCTTGGGGAAATCAAAAGTTGATTTATTATCTCGGTGGAGTTGATGGATGGGTTGGACCAAAGTTCAATAACAATCCACCTGCTTCAGATCAAACCTATGCATTCCAATCACTTGCAGTAAATATGCGTGGCTATAGTCAAAATATTGCCAATGGTAATAATGCTTTCGTGTTGAATAGTGAATTTAGATTACCTCTATTTGCTACACTGATAAACAGACCTATCAATAATGCCTTTATACGCAACTTCCAATTGATACAATTCATCGATTTGGGCTCGGCCTGGAATGGTAAATACAATGGAATTACAAGACCCGGACAGTACATTCAACAACTTGATGCTACTGGATATCCAGTAAGTAATGTGGCAGTTAGAATTGATGCAGGCGGTTTAGGACCTTTTGCCGGGGGATACGGTTTTGGAGTTCGTAGTACTTTACTGGGATATTTTATGAAACTGGATGCTGCTTGGCCAATGAAAGGAGTATTTATAGGAAAACCTGTCTGGTATTTCGCTCTTGGATTTGATTTCTAAAGAGTATTAACTTTATTATAAGCCCAAAAAACTGACACATCAGTTATCTTTGGCCAAATGGTATTGAATATAAAATCCGGTTTTTTACTCTTCATTCTAGTCCTGTGTTCGATAATTTTACCGGCACAAAATAAAAGGTTGTCGGGTGTTGTAAAAGATAAACAAAGCGACGAACCCATCCCTTTTGCATCTGTTGTTTTTAAATTATCAAAGAAAGGAGTACTTACCGATTCAGCCGGAAGATTTTCGGTTGACTTTGATGGTGTAAAAAATACAGACTCTATAACTGTACAAAGTGTTGGTTATAAAATATTGACACTGCCAGTTTCTTCCTTCAAAGATTCTAATGCTGTTGCCACTTTCAAAATTGAAGTACTTCCCCCATCCGGTGAAGCAATAGTAAAAAGTAAATATAACAGAGCACTTTGGTTTTGGAAAAAAATAATGGCCAATAAAGAGAAGAATAATCGAACCAGATGGGACAATTATTCTTATGAGATCTATAATAAAATAGAAATGGATCTCAATAATGTGAAGAAAGAAAAGCTGCAGAAAAATTTAATTACTAAGCCGCTCAGTTTTGTGTTGAGTTATGTGGATACTTCGGAAGAACATGTGGCATATCTTCCCGTTTATTTGTCTGAAACATTATCTGATTATTATTACCAAAAAGCGCCGGAACGAATTCATGAAGTAATCAAAGCAACCCGAACCAATGGTGTGGAAAATGAAAGCTTGATTAAAGAATTAGGAGGCATGTACCAGAATGTAAATGTGTACAATAATTTCATTCCCGTTTTTAATAAAGATTTTATCAGTCCATTCAATAGCAATGGTGATAATTATTATAAGTTCAAACTTGCTGATACTGCTTATTTAAGCGGAAAGCGTTTGGTGCATTTCAGATTCTCCGCAAAAAGAAAAGGTGAAAATACTTTCGAAGGTGATTGTTGGGTAAACGATACCTCTTTCGCACTGCAAAAAGTTACGCTACGCCCATCACCGGATGCTAATATTAATTTCATTGAAGGCCTGTCTATTATTCAAGAGTATCGTTTAATTAATGATTCTATCTGGTTTTTGTATAAAGACCGATTCGTTGCCGACATTGCACCTATTGGAAATGGCAAGTTGGGTATCAAAGGCAGAAAGACTGCTACTTATGAGCACATCAAATTAAATGATACTACCACAGTCAATGATATTGCTAAAACAAAAAAGATTCAGCAGGTAGACCTTGTTCCAAATACACAGGATTTACCAGATTCATTCTGGCAAAAAAATCGACATGAACAGCTCGATAAAAATGAAAAAGCTGTATATGCAGTTTTAGATACGCTGAATAAAAACAAAACCTATTTATTTTATAAGAATACCGCGGAAGCCTTTATGAAGGGCACTTTCGATGTTGGAAATTTACGTTTTGGACCTTGGTATTATTGGGTAAGTGGTAATTATTGGGAAGGGGCCAGGTTTAGATTTGATGTATCAACTAATCGTGGTTTTAATAAAAAATTATTCCTAACTGGATATGCAGCATATGGTACCAAAGATGGTGTTTTCAAGGGTGGAGGGGAAGTGAAATATTTATTCAATAAAGACTACTGGACTTTCTTAAGTTTCAGATATAAAAATGATTTAGATAATGGTCAGGTCAATTACGACCAACTAGGTACGGATAATATTTTTGCAACATTATTTAGAAGACCAGGAATACCCTTTAAGTTTCAACAATTAGAAAAGAAAGAACTAGAATTTTACAAAGAGTCACCTAAAGGATTCGGAGTTGGATTGACTCTTGTGAGTAAAAAATATGATGCATTATTAAACTTGCCTGGTAAAGAATGGTATCCTCAAAAAGGCGTTGATCCTTTTAACACTTTTGAATCTGTATTACATTTTCGATGGGCACATTTAGAACGAAATTTAATTACCAATTTTCATCGGATAAGCCTGGGAAGTTTGTATCCTATTTTAGATTTAAAGTATACTAAGGGTTGGACAAAAGTTTTGAACAGTAATTATGATTATCATAAAGTTGATTTCTCTATCACACATTTGTTCAAAATATCGCCTTATGGAGAAGTCCATTATAATTTCTTTGCAGGAAAAGTAATAGGAACATTGCCATATCAAATGTTGGATATTTTGCCCGGTAACGAAGTGTACTATTATAGTCAATTTAGTTTCAACCTCATGCAACGCTTCGAATATTTGACCGACCAATATGCAGGGTTTAATGTGGAGCATAATTTTGGTCCAGGTATTTTTAAATATATACCCATTACCAGAAAAATGAAGTTCCGGCAGTTCTGGAGTGCTAAAGGAATTGTGGGAAGTTTATCGGATGCAAATAAGCAAATGAATTTTGTAGGTAATTATCCATATCGTTCATTAGATAATAAACCTTATATCGAATTAGGTACAGGAGTAGATAATATCTTCAAATTTTTCAGAGTTGATTTTGTTTGGCGTGTTGCTTCTCCACCACCAATCAATGGTGAGTTAAGAGACAAGTTTGGCATCTTTGCTAGCTTCCGATTCCAGTTCTAATTTATTGAGCTGCTAAATAAGTGCATATATTTTTTACGATGTAAGGGCCTTCATAAATAAAGCCAGTCCATACTTGAATCAAAGCAGCACCTGCCAGCAATTTTTCTTGTGCATCAGCACCTGTAAAAATGCCGCCACTTGCAATGATGGGTATTTGTCCATTTGTATTTTTATGAAGATAATTTACTACTTCGGTAGCTCTTGCAGTTACTGGTTTACCACTTAATCCACCTGCACCCATTGCAATGATATCGGCTGAGGGTGTAAGGAGGTTGGAGCGACTAATTGTAGTATTTGTAGCAACCAATCCACTTAATTTTGTATCGAAGGATAATGAAACAATATCGGCGAGTTGTTCTTCAGTTAAATCCGGTGCTATTTTTAAAAGCAGGGGTTTGGGTTTCTGCATACCCTGATTGATGTTTTGTAGGTTCGCTAAAATTTTAGTGAGTGAATCTTTCTCTTGTAATTCACGAAGACCTGGCGTATTTGGGGAACTAACATTTACTACAAAATAATCAACGGTATCAAATAATTCGCGGAAGCAAATCTCATAATCTTTCCAGGCTTCTTCATTTGGGGTCAGCTTATTTTTACCAATATTTCCACCCACGATCATTTTTCCACCAATTTTGTCGGTCTTAGAATTATTCCAATCTATCAGGCGTTGTTTTGCTTGTTGTACACCAAGATTATTAAAGCCCATTCGATTGATTAAACCTTTATCTTTTGGTAAACGAAATAGGCGAGGCTGCTCATTTCCATCCTGAGCTTTTGGGGTAACAGTTCCAATTTCTACAAATCCAAAACCCAAGCAGGCTAATTCTTTTAAATAGCTGGCATTTTTATCGAACCCAGCACCCAAACCCACTGGATTGGTAAAATTCAGTCCGAAAACTTCTTTTTCGAGGCGATTATCGGAAAATGCAAATTGTTTTTGAAGTAATTGACAACCAATAGAAGTAGCACAAATGCGGTGCAAAGAATTCATAGAAAAATGGTGCACTTCTTCCGGCGGAAAATTAAAAAGCAGATTACGCAGAATTGGATAAATCATGCTGCAAAGATAAAGCAGGGCAGCGGGTAAAAAATAATAGTTGCATAAACAACTTTTAATTCATTTTCACTACATTTGAAGGGATTAAAAGAAAAAGTCATGCAGGAAGCATATATCGTTGCCGGATACCGTACCGCAGTAACTAAGAGTAAGCGTGGAGGGTTCCGATTTTTTCGTCCCGATGATTTAGCTGTAGAAGTGATCAAGGGATTAGTAGCGGGTATACCTCAATTGGATACCAGCAGGGTTGATGATGTAATAGTAGGAAATGCAGTGCCGGAAGCAGAACAAGGATTGCAATTTGGTAGAATTATTTCTGCAAGAGCCCTAGGAATAGGGGTTGCGGGATTTACCATTAATAGATATTGTGCAAGTGGATTGGAAGCGATTGCATTAGCCACTGCAAAAATTCGAACAGGAATGGCAGATTGCGTGATTGCAGGTGGAACTGAAAGTATGAGTTTAGTACCCACTGCAGGATGGAAAACGGTACCATCATATACCATCGCTAAAACCGATCCGGATTATTATTTAAGTATGGGTTTAACAGCAGAAGCAGTTGCTAAAGAATTTAATATTAGTCGCGAAGACCAAGATTTTTTTGCAGTTGGCTCGCATGCAAAAGCAGCTAATGCCATTAAAGAGGGCTATTTCAAATCTGGAATTATTCCTATAACTGTGGAAGAAACTTATGTGAACGAAAAAGGCAAGAAAGCAATTCGCTCCTATGTTGTGGATACAGATGATGGGGTGCGTGAAGGAACAGCCGCAGATGTATTGGCAAAATTAAAACCTGCATTTGCTATTGGTGGTTCTGTAACTGCGGGTAACTCTTCTCAAACCAGTGATGGTGCTTCTTTCGTATTGGTGATGAGTGAAAAGATGATGTTGGAATTAGGATTAAAACCAATTGGGAGACTAGTGAATTGCGCTTCTGCAGGAGTAGAACCAAGGCTAATGGGTATTGGCCCCGTTGCAGCAATCCCTAAAGTTTTGAAGCAAGCAAATATGAGTTTGAATGATATTGATTTAATTGAATTGAATGAGGCATTTGCTTCTCAATCACTTGCGGTTATTCGTGAATTAGGATTGAATCAAGATATTGTAAACATCAATGGTGGCGCTATTGCTTTAGGGCATCCATTGGGTTGTACCGGATCCAAACTAACTGTTCAGATTTTGAATGATATGAAACGGTTAGATAAAAAATATGGATTAGTAACTGCATGTGTAGGCGGTGGCCAAGGTATAGCCGGCATTATTGAAAACCTATAAGTTATAACTTTCACTGAAAGCCCCCACAATAGAGATTGCGGGGGCTTTTTGTGATATATATCATTGTTTTAAAATGGAATTAAGAGTAACTTTATAGTACAAAAAATAGCCATGAAAACGATATTAGTTCCCACCGATTTTTCCAATACAGCCAAAAATGCTGCAAAATATGCATTAGCACTGGGCAATCAAATAAATGCAACCCGTATTGTTTTATACAATGCCTTTCAAGCTCCCATTAGTGTTGATCCAATGGTGCCTACTGTTCAGTTGTTGGACATGGATTTAATGAAGAAAAGTAGTGAAGAGGGATTGGCACAATTCAAAGAAGAATTAAAAAAAGAATCTTTCGGAAATATTGAAATGGACACTTTTAGTGAGTACAATGTTCTTACTGGTGGGATCAACGATTTAGCTAAAGCAGTAGCCGCAGATTTTATAGTGATGGGAATTACTGGGGGCGGTGCAGTTACTGAAACATTGATCGGAAGTAATGCAGTAAGTGTTTCTTTGCATTCAACCATTCCAGTTATTATTGTTCCACCAGAAGCAACTTTCAAAAAAATCAATCATGTTTTATTGGCATGCGATTTTAAACAAGTATTGGAAACAACTCCAGTTAGGCCATTGAAATTATTATTAGATAATACAGGGGCTGCTTTACACATTTTACATGTAAATACCAGCTCAGAAAAAGCAATTGATGTTTCTTTTGAAAGTATGGTATTGGATAGTTTATTAAAAACAAATAATCCGCAATATCATTTTGTAGAAAACGAATCTTTTACTGATGGTATTAATCAATTTGCAGATAACAATAATATCGACCTGATTATTACCATGCCTAAAAAGCATGGTTTCTTCGATAGCATCTTCAAGAAAAGCCATACAAAACGTTTAGCTTTTCATAGCCATCTTCCTTTGATGGTGATGCATGATTAATAAAATGAAAACTTAATTTTTAAAATACCCATCCTGCCGCTTGCGGATAGGAGGGGTGGCTGGAGCGACTGAGCGTACAGATGGGGTGGTTTTTCTCTTAAACAACTCCAGCTAGGTTTTTTAAGACAAGTACTTCCCCACAATAGGAACCCTTCTTCCAACCCCAAATGCTTTTGGAGAAATTCGAATGATCGGGCAGAATTGATTGCGTTTATATTCGTTATTATTTACCATTTTTAAAGTACGATCAACAAGCGCTTCGCCATAGCCCAATGCTTTGATCTCTGATGGCCCCTGACGTTTTTCGATGTATTGATATAATATTTGATCGAGTACTAAATAATCAGGTAAACTATCACTGTCTTTTTGATTGGGACGTAATTCTGCACTCGGTGCTTTTTCAATTATATTAATTGGAATTATTTCTTTTTCTCTATTAATAAATCGAGCTAAA
>SESB01001187.1_pt1 | contig 17471 bp, 13 predicted proteins | sample 3171441 | NCBI WGS metagenome assembly SESB01 (sample SAMN06051867, study PRJNA518727) | freshwater metagenome | biome: subpolar coniferous forest; feature: holomictic lake; material: water; isolation source: holomictic Lake 227, 6 m depth | place: Canada: near Kenora, Ontario | collected... | reverse complement strand
TCCAGCATGCCGTGGAGGATTTCCATGGAGACGCAGACCGCGCCGAAGCTGGCGGCGGTGTCTTGCTCCAGCAGGTCGTTGGTGGCCACGGTGAGGTCGTGTTCGCGCCCGTACTTTGCCACAAGCCGCTCGATGACGCTGTCGGCGCTCAGCCCTTGGCCGGAATAGAAGACCTGGATGCCGCCCGGCTCGGTGGTTTCGGCGATTTTCCCGCCCTGGCCGTCGAAGACCGCCACCACGCGGATGCCGGTGATGTCCTGGTATTCCGTCAAAATTTTGACGAGCGCCTCCCGGGCCAGGAGCATCCGGCGCAGATGGAGTTCCCGCAGCTCCGGCCAGGCAAAAATGGCGCTATGAGCATCGACGAGGAGGTAGCGCGCCATAAAGGGAGAGAATCAGATCAAAACGAAAAAAGCCCTGAGATACGGTGGCATCCCCTGGCTTTTGTCGTAACGCCTCACACACGGAGGCTGGTTTTGAAGCGGGCTATTTTTTCGCCTTTGCCGGTGCGGCGACGACGACTTTGGCTGCTTCTTTTTTGCGTTCGAGATAGGCCGCACGACGGCGGCGTTTTGCGACGGTTTTTAACTGTTGTCCCATAAGTGGATGGTTATATGGCCCTTTTCGCAAATTCATGCAAGCCTGAGGTTGCCCCGTGCGCGGATTTATGATTTTCTGCGCGGATGAAGTTATCCCCCCAGAGCCTCTTGCTTCCCGCAATCTGCCTCGGCCTCGCCGCTTGCGCCACCCACCGCAATCCTGTTCCCGAAGCCCCCATCAAGGCTCCCGCCCCCGCGCCCCAGTTCATCGGCAAGATTTCACTGGTGAATGAATCCCTCGGCTTTGTGCTGGTTCAGACGGCACAAACGCCCGAGGCGGGCACCCTGTTGCAGGCGCGTTCCAATGCGGGGGAGGAAACCGCCCTCTTGAAAGTCACGGCGGCGCAGAAACCGCCGCTCCTCATCGCCGACGTCCTAAAGGGCAAGCCGCAGGTCGGCCAAGTCGTGACGAAGTAGGCTGAGGTTTACGCATTCAAACCCGCAGGGTAGCCGGTGGTTGAGCGGAGCGACACCACCGGTATAAGAGGTTTACGGGTGACCCCAAAGGGGTCGCAGAAACCGTTACGAGATTCTGCCACCCCTTCGGGGTGAATCCCGTGTCGTTTTGAATCCGGTGGTGTCGCTGCGCTCAACCACCGGCTATTCTCTTTCAACCCTTCGGGTTGCCGGAGGGGTTGCCACCGCGCTCACGTTCGAGCAGGAACGCGTACTTGGCAAAGCAATCCACGCCCCGGACAATGGAGATAATCCAGCCGCGCCAGCCGTCGCGCCAGCCGCCCTTGAGCACGAGGTGCTTTGCAACGGCCACCCACGGAGAGAGCAGAAGCTGGTGCCAGTGGAACTTGCGGCCGCGCGCTGCGTAGGAAACGGCCATCGTGCGCGCGTAGCCGATGGTGCGTTGCAGGTGATCCTGCAAATCGCGAAAGGAGTAGTGCAGCAAATCCCCTTCCAGTCGGGCCGCCCTTCCGGTGAAAGCGAGGGCGGCGTGCGGGTCCATCCCGCCCCAGCGGGCCGCGCCGCGCCGGATCAACCGCAAGCGCCATTCGGGATACCACGTGTGCCAGATCCACGCGCCGAGATACCACGTGCGGCGGTTGAGAGCATAGCCATCCGCTTGCGGCTCGCCCTCGGCGAAGAGTTCCTGGAGCGCCGCGAGCAATTCGGGCGAGAGGGCTTCGTCGGCGTCCAAAAAGAGCACCCACGGTTGCGTGCAGGCGTCGAGGGATCGGTTTTTTTGGATGATGAACCCCTCCCAGGCTGCCGTTTCAAACCGGGCGTTGTATTGCCGCGCAATTTCCGCCGTGCGATCCGTGGAGCCGGAGTCGATGATCACGATTTCCGCCGCAATCTCGCGCACGCTTTCCAGGCAACGCGGCAGGTTCGCTTCCTCATTGAGCGTCACAAGGGCAACCGAAAGCGGCAGGGGAGCGGTATTCATGGCGAAGGGGCATTGTGAGCCGAGGTCGCCTCGGAAACAACTTCAATTCAACAGAAGGACTCGCGCAAAGAAACGCAAAGGACGCAAAGAAGAGAAAAGTCTTTTCGCAAGCTCTCGTTCCCAATCTCCTGATTGGGAACGTCATTGTCTTGGAAACTCTGTTTCCCTTGGGGGCTCCATGTCACTCTCGCGCAGTTGTCGAAACGGAGTTTCGCGGACAGCAGCATTCCCAATCAGGAGATTGGGAACGAGGAAAAAATGAGTTTGTGTCGTCCTCTCAAAATTCTTCTTTGCGTCCTTTGCGTTCCTTTGCGCGAAATTAAATCTGCATCTGGAGCGCCTCCGTGTAGCAGTTCTCCAAAACTTCGATTTGTTTGCCCTGCTCAAAGCGTTCCCCCACGGCTTGCGCGGCGGCGGCTCCCATCGCGGCGTAGCGGGCGGGGTCGTTGGCGATTTTTTCCAACGCAACGGCAAGCGCAACGGGGTCGTGCTCGGCGACGAGAAATCCGCTCACCCCGTCGTCTACGGCCTCGGGGATGCCGCCGTGCAGGGTCGCCACCACGGGCAGGCCGGTGGACATCGCTTCGAGCATGGAATTGGGAACGCCCTCCTGGTTGCCATCCGGGCCGGTCTCGCTCGGGTGCAAAAAGAGGTGCGCCTGTGCAAGTTCTGCAACAAGCGCGTCATGGGAAAGGAATCCCGGGAAACGGACGCGCTCCGCGACGCCCAGTTCCGCCGCCAGGGCGGTGAGTTCGCCCAAGAGCGGCCCTTCCCCGGCGATGGTGAACGTCGCGAGCGGATGCTGCGACGCAAACTGCGCGAAGGCGCGCAAAGCGTTGTGCAATCCCTTTTTGGGGATCAACCGGCAGGCTTGGAACAACCGCCATGCGCCGTCCTCGGGAGCCGTCCGTGATTGAAAGGGGAAGCGTTCCAGCGGAATGCCGGTGCGGTGGATGCGGATTTTCTCGCGCGGGCAGCCCATCGCCACGATCCGCTTGGCAAGCGCCTGCGAGCGGGCCAGAACCAGCCGCGCCAACCCGAGCATCTCCCGGGCGGCTTCGCGGTAGGCGGGCGGATCCAAGTCCACCCCGGCATCCGCGCCGTGAAAAGAGACGATGATCGGCACGGGCGGCTTGCGCAGCAAGGGCAGAAGCTGGACGCCGATGTTCCCGAAATAGATGTGCAGCACCTTGCCATTCACCCGCACAATCTCTGCGGCGATGCGGCGCGCCTCGGAGCGGTAGAGCATCACCGGGCGCTGGCAGATTTGCTTTACCCAAATGCGGCGCAATCCGTGCGAGAGCGGCTTGGGCAGCACCGTCAGGGCGTCCGCGTCAAAAGGGAAGCGCGCGGCCTCCTCCCGCTTTTGGCAGAGCACCACCGGACGCCACGTGCGCAACGCGGTGATCTGCCGGTAGATGTGGAGCATCTCCGGCTTGAGAAAGGTGGCGCAATACTGGACGGCAACGGGTTTTTCCACGGGAGGCGCGGATTCTATCTCACACGAAGGCACGAAGGCACGAAGAAAGAATTGCAGAGAGGGCGTGTGTTTGCTCGCCCTAAAACCGGGAATGAAATTTCGCGCAAAGGGACGCAAAGAACGCAAAGACAGAATCTGGGAAAGACTGAACGCAAAAACGGAGTCACCTCGAAGGTGAGGAGCATAAGATTCCCAAGCTTTTTCTCTTTGCGTTCTTTGCGTCCCTTTGCGCGAGTCCTTCCCCCTCGTTCCCAAACTCCATTTGGGAACGAAAGAAAGCCGCAGAAGGGAAGGGTTACGCCCGTGCGTTAAGCGCCTTGTGGTAATCCTGGATCGGCTTGACGTGCAGGCCTTTGGTTTTCATCGAGCAGATGCCATTGAGGCTGGCTTTCGCGCCGCTCAGGGTCGTCATGATCGGGATGCGGCTGGCCACGGCGGCGCTGCGGATTTTCACCTCGTCCTCGCGCGGCACTTTCCCGCTCGGCGTGTTGATGATGAACTGGATCTCTCCGTTCTTGATCATGTCGAGCACGTTGGGGCGGCCTTCGGTGACTTTGAAGAGTTTATTGACCGGCACGCCCGCGGCGGTGAGCGCTTTGGCGGTGCCGCCGGTGGAGTAGATCTTGAACCCGAGCTGGGCGAAGCCTTCGGCGAGCACGGCGGCCTCGGCTTTGTCCGCGTCGCGCACGCTCAGGAAGATGTTGCCTCCCGTGGGCAGCGACGGCTGGGCGGCCATCTGCGCCTTGGCGTAGGCGAGGCCCAGGTCTTCGTCGATGCCCATGACTTCGCCGGTGGATTTCATTTCCGGCCCGAGGGCGATATCGACGCCGGGGAATTTGATGAACGGGAAGACGGCTTCCTTCACGGAGTAATGATCCGGGATGATTTCCTGCGTGAACCCAAGATCCTTGAGGGTCTCCCCGGCCATGATGCGGGCGGCGTATTTGGCGAGCGGCACGCCGGTGGCCTTGGAGACGAACGGGACGGTGCGCGAGGCGCGCGGGTTGACTTCCAAAATGTAAACCACCTCGTTCTTCACGGCGAACTGGACGTTCATGAGGCCCTTGACGTTGAGTTCGCGCGCCATCGCCTTGGTGGCGTCGGTGATGGTCGCCTTGACGAAATCGGAGAGCGAGAAGGCGGGAATGGCGCACGCGCTGTCGCCGCTGTGGATGCCGGCGTATTCGATGTGCTCCATGATGGCGCCGATGACGGCGGTTTCGCCGTCGCAGATGCAATCGACATCGACTTCCACGGCGTCCTCCAGGAAGCGGTCCACCAGCACGGGCCGCTCAGGGCTGGCTTCCACTGCGGTGCGGATGTAGCGGCGCAGGTCGGCCTCGTTATAGACGATCTCCATGGCGCGGCCCCCGAGCACGAAGGAGGGGCGGACGACGACGGGGTAGCCGATGCGCGTGGCGGCTTCCACGGCTTCCGCCTCATTGGTGGCGGTGCCGTTGGGCGGGCAAAGCAGGGCCAGCTTGTCGATCATGGCCGAGAATTTCTTGCGGTCCTCGGCGGTGTCGATGCTCTCGGGCTGGGTGCCCAAAATGTTCACGCCGTTTTCCTTGAGGCCGTTGGCCAGGTTGAGCGGGGTCTGGCCGCCGAACTGGACGATGACGCCCCAGCACTGCTCCTGCTCGTAGATGTTGAGCACGTCTTCCAGCGTGAGCGGCTCGAAGTAGAGGCGGTCTGAAGTGTCGTAGTCGGTGGAGACGGTCTCCGGGTTGGAGTTGACCATGATGGTCTCATACCCGGCCTCGCGGAGCGCGAAGGAGGCGTGGACGCAGCAGTAGTCGAACTCGATCCCCTGGCCGATGCGGTTGGGGCCGCCGCCGAGAATCATGACTTTCTTGCGGCCGTCCGAGGGTTTGGTCTCGTTCTCGTCACCGTAGGTGGAGTAGTAATACGGGGTGTACGCCTCGAATTCCGCCGCGCAGGTGTCCACAAGGCGGTAGGTGGGGATGATCCCCGCCGCTTTGCGCTGCGCGCGGATTTCCGCTTCGGAAATCCCGGCGCAATGGGCGAGCTGGCGGTCGGAGAACCCGAGCTTTTTGGCCCGCAGGAGCGGGATTTCCGTGGGGTTGTGCTCGTAGAGGAACTCCTCGTTGACGAGTTGCTTGATCTGCACCAAAAACCAGCGGTCGATTTTCGTCAGTTCAAAAATTTTCTCCACATCGAACCCGGCCAGGAAGGCGTAGCGAATATAGAAAATGCGCAGGAAGTTCGGCGTGGCCAGCTTGCGGGTGATGAGATCAATGTCCCACGAGCCGTCCGGCAGCAGGCCGGGGAGTTCCTTGCCGTCGCCGCCCAGGCCGAAGCGCCCGATCTCCAGCGAGCGCAGGCATTTCTGGAGCGATTCCTTGAAGGTGCGCCCAATGGACATCGCCTCGCCCACGCTCTTCATCTGCGTGGTGAGGGTGGCGTCGGCCTGCGGGAATTTTTCAAACGCGAAACGCGGGATTTTGACCACGCAGTAGTCGATGGTCGGCTCGAAGCTGGCGGGGGTCTCGCGGGTGATGTCGTTGCGGACTTCGTCGAGCGTGTAGCCGACGGCGAGCTTGGCGGCGATCTTCGCGATGGGGAAGCCGGTGGCTTTGGAGGCGAGCGCCGAACTGCGCGAGACGCGCGGGTTCATCTCGATGACGATCATGCGCCCGTTGTCCGGGTTGACGGAGAACTGGATGTTGGAGCCGCCGGTCTCGACGCCGATTTCCCGGATGATGGCGAACGAGGCGTCGCGCATGAGCTGGTATTCCTTGTCAGAGAGGGTCTGCGCCGGGGCGACGGTGATGGAGTCGCCGGTGTGGACGCCCATCGGGTCAAAGTTTTCGATGGAACAGATGATGACGCAGTTGTCCGCGTGGTCGCGCATGACCTCCATCTCGTATTCCTTCCAGCCGAGGAGGGATTCCTCAATGAGCACTTCGCTCACCGGGGAGAGGTCGAGCCCGCGCGCGATGATTTCGTCATACTCCTCGCGGTTGTAGGCGATGCCGCCGCCCGCGCCGCCCAGCGTGTAGGCGGGCCGGATGATGAGCGGCATGGTGCCGATTTCTGCGGCCACCTTGCGGGCTTCCTCCATGGTGTGGGCGATGCCGGATTTGGGAACGTCGAGGCCGATCTTGATCATCGCCTCCTTGAATTTGAACCGATCCTCGCCTTTCTCGATGGCCTCGGCATTCGCGCCGATGAGCTTCACGCCCCAGCGTTCCAGCGCGCCGTTGCGCACCAGTTCCATGGCGGTGTTGAGCGCCGTCTGGCCGCCCAGCGTGGGCAGGAGGGCGTCGGGCCGCTCGGCCTCGATGATTTTCTCGACCACTTCCGCCGTGATCGGCTCGATGTAGGTGCGCGAGGCGAACTCCGGGTCGGTCATGATGGTGGCCGGGTTGGAGTTCACCAGCACTACTTCATAGCCCTCCTCGGCGAGCGCCTTGCAGGCTTGCACGCCGGAATAGTCGAATTCGCAGCCCTGGCCGATGACGATGGGGCCGGAGCCGATGAGGAGGATCTTTTTGAGGTCGGTATTCTTAGGCATCGGGAAAAAACGTGCCCTGAATTAAGCCGGGAGTCCGGCCATTTATCAATCCCCTTCTTGCAGAAACCGCTTTTGATCTCGCGCAAAGGGGCAAAGGCGCAAAGTAGCACGCTGGTCGGCCACCACAAAAAGCCTTAAAAAAAGGCGGGCATCTTGCGGGGTTCTTGGCACAGTAAGGGGCATGCTACTGCGCGCCAGAACTGTTGTCCCCATGTCCGGGCCGCCTTTGGAAGACGGCGCGGTGGTGGTGCGTGAGGACGGGCGGATCGCGGCGGTGGGGCCGTTTTCAGAGGTGCGCCGGGATTTTCTGGGGGAACCTGTGCTGGACTTGGGCGAACAGGCGCTCCTGCCGGGGCTCATCAACGCCCATTGCCACCTGGACTACACGAGCCTGCGCCACGCCATCAACCCCCAGCGCTCGTTCACCGCGTGGATCATCCGCATCAACGCCCTCAAGCGCCAGATGACCGACGAGGATTACCTGGCCGCGATTGCCGAGGGCTTCGAGGAGCTCCGCGCATGGGGCACCACGACGGTCTGCAATCTGGAGGCCTTCCCCGAACTGCTCCCCAAGCTGCCGCCGCCGCCCATCCGGACGTGGTGGTTTCTGGAATTGATCGACATCCGCAGCCGCGTGCCCAGTGAGGCGTTGCTGGAGGGGGCGCTCGGGTTTTTCGAGGAGCACGAGGGCTGGCTGGGCGGGTTCGGGTTGAACCCCCACGCGCCCTACACGGCGTCGCCCGAGTTGTTCCGCCTCTGCCGCGAGTGTGGAGAGCGGTTTGGCATGCCGCTGACGACCCATATCGCCGAATCCGCCGAGGAAGAGGCGATGTTCCGGCGGGGCGAGGGGGAGATGTTCGCCTTTTTGCAAGGGCTCGGGCGGCGGATGGAGGATTGCGGAACGCGTTCCGCCTTTTCCCAAGCGGTCGCCAACGGGCTCATCGGCCCCGGCTGGCTGCTCGCCCACGCCAACGAACTGGACGCGGAGGATTTCTCGCTCCTCGCCGCCACGCCCGGCGATTGGCATGTGGTGCACTGCCCGCGCAGCCACGCTTTTTTCCGGCACCGGCCCTTCCCGTGGCGGCGCCTGGAGGAGGCAGGCGTGACCATCAGCCTCGGCACGGACAGCCTGGCCAGCAACGATTCGCTGAGCCTCTTTGCCGAGTTGCAGGCGGCACAAAAAGCCATTCCCGATTTGACTTCCGAAACGTTGGTAAGAACCGTAACGACCCACCCGGCGCGGGCCTTGCGAAAAAGCGGCGAACTCGGGGCGCTCCTCCCCGGAGCCCACGCTGACCTGATCGCACTCCCCTTCGCGGGGACGACTCCCGAGGTTTACGACGCAATCATTGCCAACCGGAGCCCAATCGAATGGATGATGTTGGATGGAAAAACCCTTTCCCCACCGCTCTCCTCCTCGCGGTCGCCCTCTTTTGGGGCGTCCCGCACCTAGACGCCAAGCCTGCCCCCAGCTCGAAAGCGGCCAAGCCACAGCGTTCGGTCAATCCCGCACCGGTGGCGCAGCAGCAGGTTTTCCCCGCGGTCAACGGCGTCCCCACGCTCGCCGCCGAGGGCGCCATCGTGGTCGATGCGCTCACGGGGGAAACGCTCTACGAAAAGAACCCCTACGCACAGCTCTACCCGGCCAGCACCACCAAAATCCTGACCGCGCTGCTGGTGATTGAAGAGGGGGATCTTGACCACGTGGTGGTGATCGCCCCGGAAGACACGCACGTGGAGCCGAGCGCCATCGGGTTCAAGCCGGGGGACCGCTTCACCCGGCGCGAGCTGCTCTACGCACTCATGCTCAAGAGCGCCAATGACGTGGCGCAGGCGCTCGCGCGGGACAACGCCGGGAGCATCGAGGCGTTTGCGGAGAAAATGACCCGCCGCGCCGCCGCCCTGGGGGCGTTGCAAAGCCATTTTGCCAATCCGCACGGGCTGCCGAACCCGGATCACTACACCACGCCGTATGATCTGGCGTTGATCGCCCGCGCCGCCATGCAGCAACCGGCCTTCCGGGAAATCGTCGGCACCGTCTCCTACCCGTGGACGACACCGCAGGGGGCGACGGTGTTGCTCAAAAACCACAACAAGCTGCTCTGGTGCCCGCCGTGGAAATTCGAGGGGTGCACGGGGCTCAAGACCGGCTACACCGCGAAAGCGCAGGGGGTGCTCGTCTCCTCCGCGCTGCGCAACCACCGGGAGGTGATCTCCGTGGTCATGCACGTGGACAAGGAGGGAAAATGGGTGGAAAGCAAAGCGCTGCTTGCCTACGGCCTCGCGCACCTGCCGGAGAACCCGCGGTTTGATTAGATCGGTTCAAGTTTTTCTGTAGCCGCGCTTTACGGTGGCACGGGCCGTTGCTCGGCCCTTCAAGCGCGGACATTACCGTTTAGCAATAATATCCGGTAAAAGCCGGATGTGTTTATGAGGGACAGGAGCGCTCCAGATTCCATTCTTCAATCTGTCGATTCTTTTTCGTGTTTGGTATTAGCTGTTGCAAAGTAAACGACGCTTTTGTTAAAAATTGCCCCATGGCGTGTCATACCCGGAAAAACTCCCCTCTTATGAAATCTTGTATTACGGCTTTCCTTCTTCTTGTTGCCACTATGTCGCCTTCGAGCGCCGAAGAAAAAGAAGGGGTGATGGTGGATGTTCAAAAAACCTCATTAGAACGGCACGATGGCGTTCGCCACAGCGCGGGCACCATGTCGATTGACCGACAAATGGCGCTGCGAATCCTCGTTCGTAACAATTCCATGAGGCCAGTGCCCGAAACAACGCTCAATTATGTGATGGTGATCGAAAGATGGAACCATGAAAACTCCCGCTTTCAGCGTTCCGAAGGCCAACTGAAGCTGGCGACGCTGGCCCCCTGTCTTTCCACGACGCTGGATGCGGGGAATGTTCATATCGGCGGCCACTTGCACGGCACCTCTGAACGGCATATGGATCATATCGTGGGATGGAAGGTATCGATTGTTCTGGACGGCAAAAGTCTGGATTTTATGAGCAACCCCAACTTCGAGGCCCTCAACAAGCGGGCAGACAGGTAGTAGCTGTTGCGCACCACCGGGCGAAAATTCCGCACGGCTAGAGCAATTTACCAAAAACTATAGCCGCGTCTTGGGGCGGCGAAGGCCGTTGCAAACCGTTTGTCCCTTGGGCTGTGTTTACAAACACAGCCGCTGCGGGCCAAGCCGCCTTGCACCAGCCTTCGGCGCTCCCAAGCCACTGGCCACATTTTTTTGTAAAATGCTCTAGAGAGTTCCGCATTGTCGCGCGCTCAACCGACCCTCGCCTTATGAGAACACTCTGCAGATGTGTCATACTGGCACTATTCTGCACGCCCGCATGAGGTGAGACTAGCGACATATTGTCGCAATCTTGCGGTGTCAGATTTCCTGGTGCTTTGAGGAAATCACAGGACATCAGGGACTTATGCTCATGGTATCCCCGCGTGGGCGGTCAGGCATTGGATAAGCTAGGAGCAAGGTTGTAAACCGATACCTTTACACAATCCAAAAGGAGAAATGCTATGAACATCATTCGTTATCAAGACCCTGAACTGGCGACGTGGTCGCCTTTGAACCGCCTGGCTTCGCTCCGCGAGGAGATGAACCGGCTGCTGGATGGCTCCCTGGCGGGCTTTACCGGCAATGTCGGTCTGTTTGGCGGCTGGAGCCCCACGATGGACGTCTTCCAGGACAAGGACAACGTCTATTGCAAGGCCGAGCTGCCCGGGATGAAGAAAGAGGAGATTGAAATCACCTTCCAGGAGGGCATGCTCACCATCGCGGGCGAGCGCAAGCAGGAAAGCGAAGTGCGTGAGGGGGAGAGCTTCCGCAGCGAACGCTTCTTCGGGAAATTCCATCGCAGCATGTCGATGCCGACCAAAGTGGACGTCGAGAAAATCAAGGCGACCTACAAGGACGGCATTCTCACCGTGGAACTGCCGAAGGCTGCCGAGGCCAAGGCCAAACAGATCGAAGTCAAGATCTCCTAACCCAACAATCCACCATTGAAAACACGATGAAACCACACACTCTGGAAAGAACCGGGGAACAATCCGTCGCGCGGATGCCCTCGTGGGAGTTGCCGCCCGCGAATATCCGCGAAGAACACGACGCCTACCTGCTGGAACTGGAGATGCCCGGCGTCTCCAAAAGCGGCCTGGAGGTGACCGTGGAGAATAATGAGCTGACCATCGTGGGCCACCGGGGCGACACCGATCCGCAAGGGGAGGTCGTTTACCGCGAGTCCCGCCATGGCGACTACCGGCGCACCTTTGAGATCGACGCCTCCATCGACACCGCAAAGATTGCGGCGAAAATGGAGCAGGGCATCCTGAGCCTCACGCTGCCCAAGGCGGAAAGCCTCAAGCCGCGCAAGATCACGGTGGCGGATTAAGCGGGGCGTTCAAGCACCATAAGTCCTATAGGTCTTATAAGACCTATAGGACAGAGTCGTGAAGCCTCAGGCTTTGCCGAGGAGGATCTTCCCGCCGCGGCTGCCTTGCAGAGCGTGGGTGACGGCCGCCTTGATTTCGCTGATCGGATAAACCTTCTCGACGGGGGTCTTGAATGCGCCGGCTTTCGCCATCTCAAAAAGCTCGGCGAACATGGCGTGGAGTTCGGCTTCCGTGGCTTTCTGATACCAGCGGGTCATCCAAAATCCCAAGATTTGGATGTCTTTGAAAATGAGCAGCCCGGTGGGCAGCATCAAGGGACGGCGGCTCATGGCGCCAAAGGTGAGCATCTTGCCGCCTGAGGCCAGGGCGCTCGCCACGCGCGAGGCGCTTTCGCCGCCCACGGAGTTGAGCCCGAGCAGGATTTTTGCCCCGCCGGTGCGGGCTTTGATTTGCTCGTTGGCGTCCTTATCGTCCAAGAGCACCACGTCGCCTCCGAGAGCGGTAAGTTCCTCAATGAGTTCGGGGCGGCGCACCAGGTTCACCGTGCGCAGTCCCAGCTTTTTGGCAATGGCAATCACCGCGCGGCCCACAGCGGAGTTCGAGGCGTTCTGGATGACCCACGCGCCCGGCTCGGGAGCCACGTAATCGTGCAGCATCCGCCAGGCGGAGGCCGGGTTGACCTTGATCATCGCCGCCTCGGCGTAAGGAACCCCCTCGGGGATGGGAATCAATTTCGCGGCCTCCACAATGCCGGCTTCGCGCCACGTGCCATAGGCGTGCGGCAGCAGAACGGCCATGCCCGGCTTGAGGCCGGTCACGTCAAAGCCGACTTCCGCGATCCGCCCCACCCCTTCGATGCCGGGAGTGGAGGGCAGGGGATAGCGAACCGGGTATTTGCCTTCGATGGTATTCAGGTCTGCCGGGTTGATCGGCGCGAGGATGTCCTTCACAAGCACTTGGCCGGGCCCGGGAGCGCCGATTTCGGCTTCGAGCACTTCCACGGTTTCGGCGGGAACACCATATTCACGGTAAACGACGGTTTTGGTCATAGAAATACTTATGCTGGTAGCAAAAACGTATAAGGTCAATCACTTTTCGCACGCCGCCGCGCCTTCCCGCTCCGCGTTCTTGTCCGGATACTCGAAGACCTGCCCCTCGTAGTTGCGCAGGACAAGTTTCTCCTCGTCGCGGTAGATTTGGTAGTCCGGGTTGATGGGGATTTTGCCGCCGCCGCCGGGCGCGTCGATGACGTATTGGGGGATGGCGTAGCCGGTGGTGTGGCCGCGCAGGCCTTCGATAAGCTCGATCCCCTTGGCCACCGGCACTTGCAGGTGGGAGGAGCCGAGGATCAAGTCAAGCTGGTAGAGATAATACGGGCGCACCCGGCAGAGGAGGAGTTTCTGGACGAGCGCGGTCATGGTTTCCAAGTCGTCGTTGACGCCCGCAAGCAGCACGCTCTGGTTGCCCAGCGGAATGCCGTGGTCGGCAAGCCGTCCCAGGGCGTCCCGGGATTCCACGGTCAACTCCCGGGGGTGGTTGACGTGGACGCTCATCCAAAGCGGATGGTAGCGCTGGAGCATCCGGCAAAGCTCCGGGGTGATGCGCTGCGGCAGGAAAAGGGGCACCCGCGAGCCAATCCGGATGAATTCGAGGTGCGAAATCGCCCGGAGCCGGCGCAAAATCGCTTCCAGCCGGTCGTCGGAAAGCAGCAGCGGATCGCCCCCGGAGAGGAGCACGTCGCGAACTTCCGTATGCGCTTCCAGGTAGCGGAACGCCTCTTCGAAATCGATGTGAAGCTCCTGTTCGCCCGCGCCGCTTACCACCCGGCTGCGGGTGCAATAGCGGCAGTAGGAGGCGCACCGGTCGGTGACAAGGAACAGGACGCGGTCCGGGTAGCGGTGGACGAGCCCCGGCACCGGCATATGGCTGTCTTCGCCGCACGGATCAGCCAGCTCGCCCGGTGCGCGCAATGTCTCTTCCAGGCGCGGAACCACCTGGCGGCGGATGGGGCAGTGCGGGTTCTGCCGGTCGATCAGGTTAAAAAAGTGGGGGGTGATGCCCAAGGCAAGTTTGCTGCCGGAGAGAATCGTCCCGGCGCGTTCCTGCGGCGTCAGCTCCAGCAACGCTTCGAGTTGCGCCAGCGAGGTAATCCGGTTCTTCAACTGCCACTTCCAGTCGTTCCACTGGGCGGCGTCCACATCGGGCCAGCAGCCGGGGGCGTGGGATCGAAACGCCTTCAGGTTCGTATGCATGGTTTAGGGCAGATTAGCGATTGCCGTTCCGGTGTCAACCACGCGGCGCGAAAAAACCACGAATCCCTATCGAGTATTGCGTATTTCGATTTTCGCGCGGGCGTTGAGGCGCAGAAGGTGGGATTTCGCTTTGAACGCAGCCGCGTCGCGTCTGTCATACAAAGCATGTTTACGTTTCGCATGCTCCCGTTGCTTGGTTGTGTTTTCATGGCGTCGGCAGGCTGGGCGGAATCCCCCCAAAGTCCGGTGGCGCTTCTGCACCAGCTGGACGACGGCTTCGCCCAAGTGTTTGAGAAAACCGCCCCCAGCGTGGTGGTGCTCGACGTATCGAAAAAAAGTGCGCTGGCGGACGAGGAAAACGGCGCCCTCTCTGAAGAGGCCGATTCCTTTTTCCGCGTTCCCCGCCCAGGCATTCCCAGCCCCTTTCGAGTCCCTGAGCCGCCCGCTCGCAGCGAAGGCTCGGGGTTTGTCATCCGGGCCGACGGGATGATCCTCACCAACCACCACGTCATCGCCGGGGCGGAAAAAATGACCGTCAAACTCAAGGACGGACGGCAGTTCCCGGCAAAACTGATCGGCGCGGACGAACAGACGGACATCGCCGTGCTCAAAATCGAGGCCACGGGGCTGCCGGTCGCCGCGTGGGGGGACAGCGACAAAGTCCGCATCGGCCAACTCGTCTGCGCCATTGGCGTGCCGTATGATTTGGATTACTCCTTCACCATCGGCTGCCTCAGCGGCAAGGGCCGCTCGGGCCTGACCCCGGAGGCCACGCCCTACGAGGATTACCTGCAAACCAGCGCACTCATCAACCCTGGCAACTCCGGCGGGCCGCTGCTGGATGTGGAGGGCCGCGTCATCGGCATGACCACCCTCGTCAACGGCCTCAACCGCGGCCTCGCCTTTGCGATTCCCTCAAAAATGCTCCAGAACGTGAGCAGCCAGTTGATCGAAACCGGCAAAGTCGCCCACCCCGCACTCGGGATTCGCATTGAGACCCTCGGGGCGGACTCCAGTCTGCGCGACCAGATCACCGGCGTGGAAAAAGGGGTCGTCGTCACCACCATCGAGCCGGATACGCCCGCCTACAAGAGCGACCTGCGCCCGGCGGACGTGATCACCGAGATTGACGGCACGCCGGTGGCCACGGCGCAGGAATTGCGCAAACAGGTGCTTGCCCGGAAGATCGGCCAGACGGTGACGCTCACCGTGTGGCGCGGGGGCAAAACGCTCAAAATCAGCGTCTCCACCGGAGAAATGCCCGCCGCCCGGGCTGCCGAGGCGCTCAGCGAAAAAGCATGCGGACTGCATTTGGGCGAAGTCACCCAGGCCATCGCCGACCGGCTCGGCCTCAAAACGCTCTCGGGAGCGCTGGTGACCGGGGTCGATCCCGCAAGCCCCGCCGCCATCGCAGGCATCCAGCGGGAGGACGTGATCACCGAAGTGGATTCCAAGCCGGCCCCGGATGCCGCGGCGGCACGCAAGCTGCTGGAAAGCCATACCGGCACAAAAGCGGTGCTTTTGTTCATCGAACGCAAAGGACAGAAGACCTATGCGGTGCTGAAAATCGAATAGTGTATGTTCCTTGGTTGGGCGGACGGTGCCGGAGGGTATACCGGCACCGCCCGTTTTTTTGCGCGGTTGCCCGGACGGCAAGCGCCTACCCCTCCGCCTCGATGCGCGGGAAGAGCGGCGTGGGCGCGCCGAGCACATGGCCGTCGGGCAGCGCGGCTTGCGCATTGAGCGCGTCGTCGAGCCTGGCATCGGCGTTTGCGCTGAGCTGGGCGGCCATGCCGCGCGCGGCCTCGGGCAGCACGGGGGAAATGAGAATGGCAAGGATGCGCAGCGCCTCGGCGAGGTGGTAGAGCACCGTATCAAGCTGTTCTGCCTGCGCCGGGTCTTTGGCGAGCTTCCACGGTGCTTGCGTCTCAATGTAGGCGTTGCACTTCGCGGCGAGGCCAAACGCGGCCTCCAGCGCGGCATGCACCTGGTATTGCTCCATCTTCGCGGCGTATTGGGTCACGGTTGCGCGCGCTTCCGCGAGCCATTCGGTCTCGGCGGCGGGGCGCTTGAGGACGCCGCTGCGATACCGTTGGGCCATGTTGAGCGTGCGGTTGAGCAGGTTGCCAAGGTCGTTGGCCAAGTCGGTATTGTAGCGCACCACCAGACGATCCTCAGAGAACTCCATGTCCTGCCCTGTCGCGGTGTCGCGCATCAAGTAATAGCGGAGCGCGCCCGCTCCGTATTTGTCGGCGAGAACGGCGGGATCAACGACGTTGCCGAGGCTCTTGCTCATCTTCGCGCCGCCGCTGTTGATGTAGCCGTGGACAAGCAGCGGCGGGATTTCCGCATCGGTGAACCCGGCGGCGTGGAGCATGATGGGCCAGTAGACGCCGTGGGCGGGCACGAGGATGTCCTTGCCAATGACGTGCAGCGCGGGCCAGCGGCTGTCGAACTCCGCGTTGTGGGGCTGCGCGCCGCTCCAGTAACCGGCAAAGCTGATGTAGTTGATGAGCGCGTCAAACCAAACGTAGGTGACGTAGCCGGAGTCAAACGGCAGTTCAATACCCCATTCCAGGCGCGCCTTGGGCCGGGAGATGCAGAGGTCGCCCGCAAGCCGCTCCACGGCATTGCGCAGTTCCGTCTGGCGGAAGGAGGGGGTGACATAATCCGGGTGGCTCTCAATGTAGGCCAAAAGCCAGTCCCGATGCTTGGCGAGCCGGAAGTAGTAATTCTCCTCGGTGATCTCCTGCACCTCGCCCCACTCGGGGCCGAATTCCCCGTCCGGGCCGCGCTCTTTGTCGGTGAGGAACTGCTCCTGCCGCACGCTGTAAAACCCGGAGTAGCTGGCCTTGTAAATCTCGCCCGCGTCGAAAAGCTGCTGGAGGATTTTTTGCACCACGGCCTTGTGCAGCGGCTCGGTGGTGGCGGCCCAGGCATCATGGCTGAGGCCGAGTTTTTCCCACAGGTCGATAAAGGAAGCGGTGACATTGCGCGCGAACACAGCGGGCTCCACGCCCTGCTTTTGCGCCGTCTGCTGCACCTTCTGCCCGTGTTGATCCACCCCGGTCAGGAAGAAAACCGGGTCGCCTTTGAGCCGGTGGTAGCGGGCCAGCACGTCGGCGAGGATTTTCTCGTACGCATGGCCAATGTGCGGCGCGGCGTTGGTGTAATCGATGGCGGTGGTAATGAAAAACGTCTTGGCCATAGGGCAAACCGTAAGCATGAACCCAAGAGGCGGCCAAAGGCAATGCCGATTGATGCCCTGCCCAGGGCAAACGCATCAAAAATCTATCTGGAACTCAGGAACTCAGGAAAAAGACAGAAGCAACCTCTTCAGAGCGCGTATTGTAGCCGGGATGGGATACAGTTCTCCAAAATAGGTGATTTGCTCATTCTTTTCCTGAGTTCCAGATAGCTTTGGCCTTTCAATGGAGATGCGTTTGCCCTGCCGCCCGAGAACGGGAAAAACCGGTTGAGGGAACCCCCTTTGGCCTGGGCGTGGTGCTGCTGATTGTGCCCGACACATTCTTTTACACCGACCCCAGCTACTCGCTGAAATATTGGTTAAACCTTGCGAATACCGGCTTGGATTTTCTGCTTTTTACGACGGTCTTCGTTTTCCTGAAGAAGGAAATTCGCAAACGGCGCGCGCTCAACGAGCAACTCGCCGCGGCCAATCGCTTGAAAACCGAATTCCTGCAAATCGCCGCGCATGACCTGCGCAACCCGCTCAACGCGGTTTCGTTGGTTGCCTCGGAGATCCCTTCGCCGCAAAAGGACGGGGAA
>SESB01001186.1_pt1 | contig 17483 bp, 13 predicted proteins | sample 3171441 | NCBI WGS metagenome assembly SESB01 (sample SAMN06051867, study PRJNA518727) | freshwater metagenome | biome: subpolar coniferous forest; feature: holomictic lake; material: water; isolation source: holomictic Lake 227, 6 m depth | place: Canada: near Kenora, Ontario | collected... | reverse complement strand
TGCAATATTTCACCAGAAAAAATGGATTTGCTATAATGCTGCTAATCTTGTCAATTAAATTGACGAGGAGAAACAACGGGCCAACGCAAGCGCTCTAACTAAGCCGTTTCGCTAATTATATTAAGCTATAGCCACTATGGAAAAAGTAGACGTGTTCGATTTGATCGAGCGTATTGCAGCTTTAATTCGTTCAGAAGAACGAAAAAAATGTACGGCAGTTGGTTTGCAAACCGTACATTTACAAGCCCTAAATTACTTATCGCGCTGTAATAAATACAGCGATACTCCAGCAGCACTGACAAATTACCTGGGTATGACCAGAGGCACGGTTTCTCAGAGTTTGTCGTTATTGGAGAAAAAAGGCTATATCAAAAAAATAGCCGACTTAAATGATCGACGCGTTATCCATCTTGAGTTATTGCCGGAAGGCAAGACCATTTTAGAACAAGCCAAACCGGCGGAATTATTTATTAAAGCGGCCGCCATGATGGAGAAAAAAGGAGACGCTATAAATTATGAAATAGTTTTTGCTAATCTGCTGACGGCATTACAGAAAGCTAATCAATCACAATCGTTTGGTTTATGCAAGACTTGCCATTATTTTACGACCATGGATGACAGTTTTTTATGTGGTGTCACCAAAGAACTGCTCTCGCAAAATGATAGTGAAAAAATCTGCCAGGAACATACGGTGGTGTTATGGCATTTGTGAATAACAGCCAACCGGACTGTCTTAAAACTGCACAACGGCGTCAACGCCCAACACAATCTGGTCAAAGCGTCGTCCATCATCATAAGTAGCCATTTGTCCCTGATTCCAGTCGTAACGAGCTTCAGGGCGAACCACTAACCAAGGTTTGGGTTTCCAGTTTAAGCCCACTGTCATATCGTAATAACTGGTTGCTCCATTCCCGTAGCGAAAGCCATTTTGATCTCGAAACCACTCGTTACGTATCCCCAAACCCCAAACATCATCGAACTGATAAGTCAGATATTGCACAACAGAATACCATACTGCGGTCTGGCTATTAGCGGCATGATCCTGTGTGCCTCTATCGTGCTGTAACACATAATGCCATTTTCCGAGAGTTTGCTGGAAAATTGCAGAGTAATACACCAAATTAGAAGGCCGATTTTGATACACATCACCCTGCATAATCGAAAAGGATAGGGCGGTTCCGGTTTCAGCGTTAGCCCAGTTAATTCCACTCATCTGGCTCCAGGCACCGATATCCCTATTAAAATTGTCTGGCCCCGTTATCGCGCCAAGGTTCACATTCCACTGATCGTTGATCGTATAATTAAACAAGGCGCCGGTTGTGGTGAAAGGCGAGGACTTGAAGCTGTAGGTGTGTGATGAGAAGAAATTCAAAGCCGACGGAACCGATTCATAACCGATAATGGTGTAAAAATGACCGAATTTCCCGTTCAGGCCATTACCCACCGGTGCAAACACTTCCAAGTAAGCTTGCGGCAACGCCATATTGTAGTAACTGTTTGGGTTCATGAGATGGGTATCCCAATTTCCAGTGGCTTGGGTATAGCGGGTATCCGTACCGAACATGTAGTCGAAGCGTCCACCCACGTCCCAATTTTTGCCTTTACTGACGGCTTTTTCAATGAATAGGTCTAACTGATACAAATTAAACTCATTGGATCGGTCAGTCATGGACATGGGGCCATTACTATTATCGGGTGCATTATCGGTGTTGTAATTAATACCGGCTGTTGCCCAACCACCTATCTTCAGACCATATCGTTGCAGGCCTGTCCAGCTTGTTGCATCTTTACCGGTAATTGCGGAGACCAACGTATCTGGCGCAGCCTCATCAGCAATAGCTACAAGACTTATTGCCGTGATTCCACTTATAATCACTACAGATCGCAAATTTAGGTCGCGGAATAATTTCATAAAGAACATGTTGTTCTAATGAAGGTCTGCAACAAACCAACACGTTTGGTTGCGACCTTTGTTTTTAGCTTCATACAAAGCAGTGTCTGCACGATGTAACACTGCTTTAGCATTGTCATCAGCGAGAATACAAGCGGCACCAATGCTAACAGTGGTCTTTACTAAACCCAATTTATGCTTAATAACAATCTCCGCAACCTTCTTTCGCAAGCGTTCCGCCATTACCAAGGCGTCGTTCTTGTTAGCTCCAATCAACAAAATGGCAAATTCTTCGCCACCGAGGCGTGCAGGCACATCAATGCTGCGTGAATTATTACGCGCAATTTCTGCAAACGCCTTTAACATCTCATCGCCAGTAGCGTGATCGTAAGTGTCATTTATTCGTTTAAAAAAGTCCAAATCCAGCATCAACAAAACAACTGCATAATTGGGTAATCGTTTTACTTTTGCTATTTCCTCGTCCAGTTTTTCTAAAAATATGCGGCGGTTAAATAATTGAGTCAGTGGGTCGGTGTTAGCCAGTTTTTGCAATTGTAATTCCATCTCCTTGCGCTTGGTGATGTCACGAACAGAGGCTTGAATAACTAATTTCTCATTCAATTCCATTGAATTGAGTAGCACTTCGGCAAAAAATATTTCGCCAGTACGGACTCGCTTGAATATCCATTCGAAAAGCAGGCTACCCTTATCTTTTGCAATAGCAATATTCTGGTTAGCTAATATTCGAGAGTCCATACCACCAGGTTGCTTATCCGGCGATAAATCTGCTGGATGTTTGGTGTAAAACTCTTCTGAATTTGCGCAGTCAAAAATCTTCAGTGTTGCGGCGTTACAGTCGAAAAAACCTTTATCATCAAGCAGCATTACGGCATCACTTGTTGAATCATATAATGTGCGGAATTTTTTTTCAGAAATCAGTAAGGCTTGTTCTACCTTTTTTCGCTCACTAATCTCTCTAAGCAAGGCTAAAGTTTTTTCGGAAATATTTTGATACATCCCTAAGACTGAGTTTATCAAAGCCTTTATGGCGTCATCAAAATCTTCTTTGGCTATCTTTTTAGCATCTGGCAAGCTGCGGCCTTGTTGCATTGCCAAGACAACTTTTGCCATACTTTTATCACTTCCAATAATATGGAACGCCAGCCAATGTGATAAAAATAAAATAATTTTTTCAAATACTTCATTCTGGCTTACATCATTCTTGTTTGCTTTTATTGCAAGCACATCACTAATAAAGCTGGCGTGTGTTTCTTTGTGAATATTGTACCAATCATCATCAATAAAATACTTTTGCCAAATAGCTTCCTCAGTTTTGAAATGATGCTCTGCATAAGCTGTCAATTCATTAAAAACATCATCCAGGCTTGATGATTTAAAATGATAGGCCAAATGACTGGATAACTGATTTAATAATTCAACCAATTTCTTATGCTGATCGTCAATTTCTATTAGACCTGTATTAAAACTCTCATTCCATGGAAAAACTTCAATATTTTCTATATTCATTCATGTATGAATTTAAATGATGCCGCGAAACGACTCTCAACTCTGATTGGATATATAAAGAACATCCAGCTTTTCGCAGCTATTGTCCTCTGATTTTACTATTTTCTTGTTTGGCTCTCAGAACCACTAGCGGCGCAACAAAGTAAAAATCCTGCTATTACTATAGATAATGAAATTATAATAAACATAAACGCCACCTTTTAAAAAATTCTAATTTACCAGCATTAAACCCCGCATAAAAAATAGCCTTATACAATCACGCAAAATTCTTTGACATTACATTCCTTTAAAAAATTGACTACGGCGTCCATCTTTTTAAATGTTCGAATTTCTCCACGTTTTGTCCTTACTGTGTGAAGTTTTCCATCGTGATTTAACTCTATAAGCCATTCCCCACGTAAAATATCCATCTTCACTACAAACCCTTCCTTACTATCTAATAACTTAATTTCTTTTTTTGTTAAATAATGCAAATCGTTGTCCCAAAACATCACTTTTGGTCATAATAGTTTATTTAGATAATTTGTCAAGAATTAAATCATGTAACATAAAGAAAATAGCAAAGGGATTTAATTTATACGCTGATTATCAGTCCATGACCAAAGCATTGATAAAGGCGCTGGAAGATTTGATCAATAATCTGGGGCTGGGGAAAACTTCAAACGAATAGCTTGAACACTCCACACAAAAAAGCCAGATGATCACTCATCTGGCTTTAATCCTCCTGCTAAAATCTAGCGATGCTTAAACAACTATGATGTGCAGCGGATCAGTCCAAAGTCCAACTCCATTGCTACCAATGCCTCTAATCCGTATCCAATAAGATTGGCCGGGTATTAAATCTGTCAGTTGAATGTGCGAAGCAGTTGAAGACCATAAAGCATGTGTCCAGTTTGCCTCGACCGTAGGGTCTAATTGGGTTGTTTGTACTTCATAGCTGGCGGACCCTATTAAGCGACTTATATTGACATCAATCGTGCCACTAAAGGCTCCTTGGGTAAGGCGAAAATCTGATGGCGCGGGTAATGGATCATAACTATTAGTATGGGTGGTCTCACGTCGTAAATCGTAACCGCTGCTTTCGAGTTTAGAAATATCACCTTGAGCCACTAACTCACAATAAGAGGCTGTATTTTTTAACATTGCGGTTAACACAGCACGACACTCATTTCGATGGGTAATCTTAAACTTATCTTGTGATAGGGCGTCTTGATAAGCTGTTACATAAGCTATCTGGGCATTCGTCAAGTCAATCAAACTAGCCATTTGTGGTAACCAGGGCTCAGAATAATTAACATTCTGAGTCAAACAAGTCACGATAAAACCAGACTTCGCCAAGAACTCCGCATTATTAAGGCGATCAAACGCGACAATCAATTTGGGTTGCATACATAATTCCTTTCAGTTAAGAGTGATTTAAGCGCACATACATTAAAAGTCAGTCGACTTATAGACTACTAACGAGGTCATCTTTATGCACGCATCTAGTAAGGTCGCGGCCTTGGTATTGGAGTCTAGTCTAGTTGACAACAAATAACCAGAAAATTAATCAGTTTTTTTAAAAGAGCATAGTCAACAGTAAAAAAGGCTATACACACCTCTTGGTAAGTGTATAAAAGTACGATCGTATGCGATAAGTACGTTAAGACTCAGCGTATAAAACTTTGATGGACTGCGTATAGCCCGTTAAGACTCAGTGCATAGCCTGTTGAAAGTCAGCGTATAGAACCAGTAGAGTATGTAAAAAATAGTATAGGGTGTGCGTATACACGGTTGCCGGCCTGTGAATAGACTTATCGATAGTGTCCTATACGCTTAGAGCGATCTGCTATACAGCGGCTTGACTTGTCGTATAGCCTTTTCGTGATATGTGATAGACTGTTTACGCACTGTGTATGCACTTAATCCAGCCTTACTTATGCACTATTGGCGATCAACTGGGTGCGTTGTTACATAGATCATGAGTACAACAACGTAAAATAACACGGGTATTTCGAGTAGGTTCTCAAAGTTGCGGCTTACTTAGCCAAATACTCAGGAAGTTAGAACGGCTAAGAAAAAATATATTGCCCAAAAAAGATCTAGAATTAGTAGTCCAAAAAGGCATAAGGACTAGAGAGTATCAATAAAAAACTTCCGATCTGATAAGAGGCATAGAATCAGAACTCATATGTACCAACACAGATTATCAAAGACAATTGGTGAATATCCGGTTACGACCCAAACCAGCCATAGGGCTTTAGTTTTTTGCTACCCTAAACCTGCCATTCGAGAAGTTCAGTAAACGACAATAAGCTGGCAGTCAAAAATTAATTTTAATGCTAGATGACTTGAAGTAAATGCTCAGTCAAAAAATTAGACAGTCCGTATTCTTTTGTCTAATGTGTTAAATTCACTTATGCCTTAATTTTTTGAAAAAAATTTAAGAATTTCATTTTTGTTTTTATTTATAAGTTCTTTGATGTCGTTACCTGTAATTATGTATCCACATTTCAAACAAATAGCATCAATGAAGTCAAGATGACTTTTTATTTCAGTAAGCGTTTTAAATTCTTTATGTCCGCATTTCGGACAAGAAAAGGCTTTTCCCATAGATATTTTATGTTTTTGTGTATGACAAGTTCATTATTATACCAGACAGAATGAACCAAAATGTCTAATGTTCAAAACGGTGTACCTTGATTTTAGTAGCTTTCAAGGGTGTCAAAGCGCCAAAACAGTAGACATTACGATAACACCAACTGGATTAATAGCACATTGCTGAACTTAATTCTGCCATAATCGTCACCATAAAGCAGTCAGTCGTAAATGTCTCTTAATGGCACAAACCGATCTGCCACCTTTCAGAACCAAATCATCACTTAACGCAATCTGTAACGAAGCATATAAACATTCCACACAAAAAAGCCAAGTGATCACTCACCAAAGACAAGCATAAATAGGCCTATTCAGTGGATAGTGTTGATTCGCTTACACAGATGCTTAAGTGCTCAGGATTAATTATATTTTACGCTGTCGGTTGATTTTGTACTGTGAAATTCTTCGAGAAACTTAGCTGTCTTTAAATTGGGCGGCATACAGTCCTGCATAGTCGCCGTTTAGCACCAGTAATTCTTCGTGTCGGCCCGCTTCAACCAGGGTGCCGTGCTTTAAAACAATAATACGGTCAGCATCGCGGATGGTTTGCAAGCGGTGGGCAATGATAAGCGTGGTACGCTGCGCGGTGATTTGCGTCAGTGCCTTTTGGATGGCGGCTTCGGTGTTAGTGTCTATGCTTGCGGTGGCTTCATCTAAAATCAGAATTTCGGGGTCTTGTGCAATCACCCGTGCAAAAACCAGTAGTTGGCGTTGGCCTTGTGAAATGTTAATGCCCTGAGCCTGAATCCGGGTGTCAAAGCCTTGCGGCAACGCATTAATAAAGTCCAGCGCCTGTACGCGGGTGGCGGCTGCGATAGCCATGTCACGGGTAATAGCCGGATTGCCTAAAGTAATGTTGTCCAGCACTGTGCCGGGGAATAAATGAAAGTCTTGCAAGATGATGCCGACACGTTGCCTGATGTCTTTAGGTGCTATTTGCATAATATCGATGTTGTCGATAAACAGGCTATTCGGCGCTACGTCATAAAAACGGCAAATCAAACGGGTGAGGGTGGTTTTACCGGACCCTGTCGCACCGACAATGGCAAGGGTTTCTCCCGGTTCAATCAGCAGATTAAAGTTTTTGATTACTGGCTCGCCGCTGGCGTAACGGAAATTAAGGTTCTTAAATTCAATCCGACCATGTAAATCAGCGGGCAACGTTGCCGGTTGCAGGGGTACGACAAGGGCTTCCTGCCAATCCAGCAGTCGAAAAATGCGTTCACAAGCGACGGCGGCGCGGAAAATGACACTCGCCTGATAACCGACCATCATCACCGGGCGAAACAGCATGTCATTAAATTGCAGAAACAACACAATAGAACCCAGGGTGGTTTTTTGTTGTAAAACATGTTGTCCACCGAACCATAACACGGTGGCAACGGCCAGATAGGCAATGTTTTCTATAACAGGGTAATAGGCAGTTTCAATACGGATCGCACGGTTTTCTTCGCTGCGATTATTGCTCACCAAACCGGCGAAGCGTTGTTGATTAAGCGTTTCACGTTGCGCAAGCTGAACGCTTTCTATCCCGGACAGGTTTTCGTGTAGGTGTTCGTTCAGGCGTGAATGCGTTTCCCTGATGCGTTGATAAATCGATCCGGTTAAGTGTCTAAATAGCCAGGTACACAGCACAACCACCAGCAATAACGGGCTAAGTTCTGCAAGCAATGTTGCATCCAGCGACCACATCACGCTTATGGCGACCGCGAACGGAATGATTTCTGCCACCATACCGCCGACACTGAGCAACAGTTCTGACAGGCTTTCAATATCACTGGTGATGCGGGTTAGCACTTGCCCCACCCGAACCCGGTCATAAAAGGCTGGGGGTAGATGCTCCACATGGGCAAACAGGTCCTGGCGTAAATCATTAAGGCCAGCCAGCATGGCACGCGGAAAACGGGTTTCAAATCCGTAACTAAACAGTGAACGTAATAGCATCCACAGCAGATATAGCGCACCGGCAGCGAATAGCGGCTGAGTCTGCAAGGTGTTAGTTAACCAGGTCGTCAAGGCACGTTGCCCTAAATCAGGAACATGGCTTAGCGTGTTTTGGGTCAAGATATCATCAATAATTACCCGGCTAAACACAATGGGCATTAATATACTGGCACTGGCGGCAAGCAGCGCAAACAGTATGGCGGTCAACAGCTGCCAGCGATAGGGTTTTAACCAATGCCGCAACCGCCAGACATTAGCTGCAAATCCACTAGTGCTGGCAGCATTGGGATCAAATGGATCAGTCACAGGGGCTGTCATGCAACGACCGCTTCTTTTTCCTGGGATCGAACCAGCTCTGCATAGTGACCCTTTTTTGCCATCAAGCTCTGATGGGTTCCGCTTTCAATCATTCGTCCTTGCGCCATGACCAGAATTTTATCCGCATTAAACGCATGAGCGACCCGATGCGTAACCATAACCGTGGTTTGGGTTGCACGCCGTTCGTTGATGGCATCCAGAATCAGGGCACTGGTTTCTGTGTCCAGGGCAGAAAAACAGTCGTCCAGCAATAAAACCGGCGGTTGTCGAATTAAACCCCTGGCCAGGGCGGTACGCTGTTTTTGTCCGCCGGATAGGGTAATACCTCGCTCACCGATGAGGGTCTCTAATCCCGTGCTAAAATGCTGAATCGTTGTACCCAGTTGGGCATGGTTTGCTGCATCCCAAATGGGTTCCTCTGGCCGCTCGGGTTTGTCGAAAGATATATTTTCCCGTAGGCTAGTCGCAAACAAAAAACTTTCTTGCGTCACAAAGCCGATATTGTGGCGCAGTTGCTTGAGTGGAATTGAATTTAGCGCCCGCCCATCCAGCGTTATTTCTCCCACTGTCGGTTCTATTTGCCGCGATAGCAAGCGCAACAAGGTTGATTTACCCGCACCGACAGCACCGATAATCACCACCTTTTCACCGGATTGAATGGTGATAGAGATATCTTCAACAGCAGGGTTGGCTGGGTTTGACTCAGAAGGGTAGCAATATTTTACTCCGCTTAAAATCAATTCTCCCCTTATCGGTAGGACCTCCTGGGCATCGGTAACATCAGCGATTTCAGGCGTCTCATCCATGAGCTGAAACACCCGTTGTGCTGCTGAACTGGCGGTGAGTAAATAAAAAATAGGTGTGGCACAGTTTTTTATTACGTTCAAAATCATCGTTAAATACAGTACAAAAGCGGTTAACGTGCCGATACTGATCACCCCTTGTTGCACCTGACTGCCGCCCACGCCAGCCACCACCAAGGTCATTAATCCGCTGCCAAGCAACATACAGCCATTGAGCAGGGCATCCCAGCGAATCTGCTGCTGCATGGCGTTGACATACGTTTTTGAGGTGGTTTTAAAATGCTTGATTTCTCGCGCTTCCTGCGCATGCGCCTGGATCGTACGGATACCTTGCAGGTTTTGTTGCACGACTTCTGTCAGTGTCGCATATTCGCTTTGTTGGCGAGCCGAGGAGACACGGATACGAGAGGCCAGGAACCAGCCCACCACGCCGATGCCCAGCATTAAGGGGATGAGCAATAATGTTAAGGTTTGCGACTGCTGCCACATAAACACCGGCGCGATCAGGATGATACTGGTTAAACTTAAAAAGTGATGCACCGACATGCGGAAAAATCGCTGAATGGTGGCGATATCCTGAGTAGCGCGTGCCATCAAATCACCCAAGGAATAACGCGCATAAAAGTTACGCCCCAGTGTTAATAGATGTGCATACACTGCTTGCCGCAAAGCCCCGGCTAGACCTGTCGAAACCAGGGCATTACGCCGCCGACCGTAATTTAACAGCAGGTAGCGGAGCAGGGTTAAGAACAGGATTATCTGAATCGATGTCGCGATATTGGCTTGCTGCTGGGTAATTAAATCAATGCCCTGTTTTAGATACAACGGAATTGCCGCTTCGACAAGATGCGTAGCAAACAGCGCCACTAAAGTCAGCAGGCATTGGATCCGATAAGGTTTAAAGTAGGGGTAGACACGGATGAGCATATTAAAAATTAAATAGTTTGCTTAATGTCTAAAGATTTTTTCAAATGAAAAACAGTCCGAATATCGGCCCCAGATAATCCCGAGTCTTGGGCTTCTCTATAAAAACACTTTGTTAAGTTTCGGCATTTATACCTGAATTCCTATCTATAGTTACTTGATGGATATTGATTTGAGCAATAGCTAAACGCACTGATTTTCGAACATCTGGATCACTATCATGACTTGCTGCTTCAAGATCAGCCAAGACCATAGGATCACCGATTTCGCCTAATGCCAGTGCCGCTTCTTTTCGAACATTGCTAATAATGTGCTGTAAGGCTTTCAATAAAACAGGGATAGCAGCAGATTGTTTTAGCCGTCCCAATGCCCGTGCGGCTCGGATTTGGACTTGCCAGTAATCATCGTACATGGCATCTACCAAGGCACTAAGCGTAGGCAATAGCTTTAACTTACCTAAGGTTGTTGCCGCTTCTTCACGAACTAGCCAGGAGTCGTCAACCAAGCCTTGTAATAAGGCCGGAATAATTTTTGCATCATCAGAAAAACCCAAGCTGCCAACAGCGGATCGACGCACCTCTGTATCTGGATCGGTTACCACTAATTGAATCAATTCGGGTAGTGCATCTGGATTTTTTAGATAGCCTAATACGCCTATTGCTTCTTTGCGTACGTTAGAATTCTGATGACTGAGTGCGGTCAGAGCAGGGGTAAAGCTTTCTGGTAGTCGCAATTCACGTAACGCACTGAATAAGGCTGCTACGACAGATGGATTATGATGGTCGAGTTTTGCTAACAATAAATATCCTGAACGGCTTAGCTTAAGATTTTGCAAACTTTGTGCGGCAGCATGGATGACCTGACTGTCATCGTCACTTAGAAGTTCGATCAATCGAGCAATACTCGCTTCGGTTTCAAATACCTCCAAGGCACGGGCAGCTTCTGCACGTACTTGCGGGATATTATCGTGCGATAAGGTTATCAGTAATGGAATATGACTCTCGTCCGCAAAGTCACTTAACTCCAATACGGCAATACGGCGCACTTCGCTATCTTGGTTCAGTAAGCGATATTGTAGTTCGTCTAATTCTAGATCGTTAAAATCAATACTCATGGAGACCTATACTTTGCAAAAATTATCTAACGTAATTATTTATAAATGATTCTGTGACTGCAACACGGTCAGACAATGCTGTTTCAACTGCACAAACCGAGGTGTCGCTAAAAGCTCTGTGGTACGTGGTCGAGCAAAATCCAACGGTATTTCTTCTATAAATCGCCCCGGTCTTTGACTCATGATTAAAAGGCGGTCAGCCAAAAATAAAGCTTCTTCAATATCATGAGTAATAAAGATCACAGAGGTTTTAATGCCTTCCCACACGCTTAACAAAAACTGTTGCATAGATAAGCGAGTTTGAGCATCTAAAGCACCAAAAGGCTCATCCATCAAAATAACTTTAGGCGTGTTAATCAAGACTCTGGCAATTTCAACACGTTGCTGCATGCCACCCGATAATTGTACGGGGTAATGTTGCTCAAAGCCGGATAACCCCACTAATTCAAGCATCTCTCGCGCTTGACGATGACGTTCGCTTTTATTAATCCCTCGCATCTTTAGACCGAAAGCCACATTATCAATAACCCGTTGCCATGGAAATAAACTATGCTGCTGAAATACTAAACCTATATCAGCATTGGGTTTGGTAATTAATTGACCATCTAGTTTTATAGCGCCCTGACTACTAGCAACATGCCCCGCCATGCTACTTAAGAGCGTTGATTTACCACATCCAGACGGGCCTAAAATACAAATAAACTCACCCGGCTGATTTGAAAGCGATACATTTTCAACAGCCGTAAAAGCGTGCTTCCCCAAACCTAAACGGATACTCAACCGGGAAATTTCAAAACACCCTTGATCAACCATTACGTTTAACACCCAAAGTTTGCCAAGGCATCACTAAACGCGCCACATATCTGATCAATAAACTACTCGCCATTCCCAATAAACCAATCAGCAACATACCGACCACAATAGCAGGATAATTTTGAATGGTATACGAGGACCACGTGTAATAACCCAATCCAAACTGACCGGCGATCATTTCTGCACTGACCAAACAAAACCAGGCGGTTCCCATACCTATCGCTAAACCGGTAAAAATATTACTGGCAGCAGCTGGAATGATAATCTCATAAAACAGCGTTCCTCTTTTACACCCCAGGCTCCTTGCCGCCGCAATCAAACGCTGATCTATCGCTTCGACCCCATGAATAGTATTTAATAGAATAGGAAACAGGGCGCCAGTAAAGGTAATAAAGATCATGGAGACTTCTGATGAAGGAAACATCAAAATAGCCAACGGTATCCAGGCAACCGCTGGAATAGGACGTAACATTTCTAAAGGGGGCAGCAAAAAATTACTTGCCCAAGCAAAGCGACCAATGCTTAAACCAAGACTAATACCCACCACGGTCGCCAAACAAAAACCACTGAGTACTCTCAGGATACTGGCATTAAGATGAGCCAAGAATTTCTTAGAGTGTATCAGGTCTAAAGCTTCTGAACTGACTTGCTCAGGCGAGGGTAATTGTTTAAAGGACACAAAACCCAAATCGACTTGGTTACTTGAGGCCAAATGCCACAATAACAGACAAATCAACAACGACAAAAACCGTAGCGCTATTCGTTTCACTTAATAAACCTGTTATATACAGCTATGCAAGGATCTACCAACTCAAGATGCCAAAGTCTGTTGTGTTGCCGAAAAATCCAATACCGTACCACCTTGTTTTTTAGCATAGGCTTCGGCCTGGCTTTTAACCAGAAAGCTGGTGGCCGATTTATTACGCACTACAAACCAGGCGTTCTCAGCCAATAATTTAATACCCAACGTGTAGTCCTGAGTATAGGCGGCACGGATTGTTTTACCTTCTTTTAGTAACTGCTGGCGAGCAATAAAAGCGGATTCTGCTGACGCATAATGTCGGACTAAAGGCTCCCCAGCGACCCAAAGCTGAGACAGTTGTTTAAAGTCTTTAATTGCAACACCGGTACGGGCATCATTTGCAATTAAGGCAGTAGGAGCATAATTATTTAATTCTGCCGAGTAATCTAACCCTGCTGCTTTAAATGCGGCTTGAAGATAACGTTCATCAATAAATTGCTTAACATCCAACTCAGTTGAGGTGCGCTTTAATAATTTTAAAGTTTCAAAAGACGTTTTTACCGCTTGTTTGTATTCCGGCTTCCAAGTGAAATCTCGTGTTTGTATCCCTAAGGGGCCATGAAATAGATACACAACCTCTGCATCAACGCCGGTTAATTTAGCAATCAATTCACTGTACTTTTCGGGTTCTGCCTTGAGTAATTGATTGGCTTCGAGTGCGGCTTGTAAGAAAGCTTGCACGACTTCAGGATACTTTCGTGCATATTCAGCTGATACCACCGTGCCATGCAAAGTTGGCGCATTTGCTTGGGCACCGTCATATATTTTTCGGGCAAAGCCACGGTAAGGGAATAATTCAGCAAAGGGTACAAAGTCTGCGTGTGCATCGATTTTGTTGGTTTGTAAGGCTGAACCGGCTACCTCAGGCGCTTGAGTAATCAGATTAACATCATTTTCCGGGTCTAAACCTTGCTGTTGAAGGGCACGCAGCAACATACCATGAGCCGTTGAAGCAAAAGGAACTGAGATAGTTTTACCTTTTAAATCGGCTAAAGATTGTACCGTTGAGGCCTTAGGCACCACAATACCATTACCACTACCAGCAATACTGGCTGATAACACGTTAATAAACAAACTTTGCTTACCTGCCTTTTGAAAAGCATCACCATTAAACGCAGCAGGAAAATCAGCCATAGAACCTATATCAATTTTCCCCGCTACCATTTCATTGGTTAAGGGTGCGCCCGAGGTAAAATTACTCCATTGAATATCGTAATGAGCGTCTTGGTAGGGGCCCGTCTTGGGTAAATATTTTTCCAATAGGTTTAATTCACGAATCAATAAACCTCCGGCTGCACAATTGATTGTTGTGTCCTGAGTGCCGATTGATACCCGGATATCTTGAGCAAACACGGGTTGGCTTAATAGCAAAACTAGTAGCACACTTAATCGGGTTTTTATTGTCATAGCTTTTACCGTCATGTTAACGAAGCAAATAAGGAATAGCGACATGCACAGCGCCAGTTGGACAATCTTTTTCACAGGGCAGACAATACCAACATTCATCAAATTTCATATAGGCTTTACCTGTTTCTGGATCAATGGCCAGTACATCAAGCGGACATACTTCCACACAAATATTGCAACCTTTGTTAGCAATACATTTTTCAGGATCAATTGTGACTGGCAAACTGCTAAAGTTATTGGGATTACTCATAAGTATTGATACCTAAACCAGTATTGTAGAGTCAGGAATACTTGGGGCTGAATTGATACGTATTTTTTGGTAGGCCGATTTTTCCTGCTCGCTAAGCTCAATAAGATAATCATCCACAGGTTTGGTAAAGCAATGGATTTGGCCGTTGGTTTTTTTCAATTGTACGTGCACAAACCAGTCTTCATTATTGATTTCTGGGTAATCCACCCGGTAATGATATAAACCCCAACGGCTTTCTTTACGAAATAACGAAGCCTGAGCCGCCATTTCAGCACAATCAAGAATGGCATGAACTTCCATAGCACGCATCAGTTCATGAGGATTCTTTGCTGCAATGTGTTTAAGGTCGGCACGTATTTCTGCAAAGCGCGCCAGACCAATTTCCATCTTGCGGGTCACTTTGGGTGGCTGTAAATAATCGTTAACCAAACGGCGTAATTTATATTCGACCTGTAAGGGGGGTAAACCTTGAACACGTGTTAGGGGTGCCCAGACGCGTGCTTGTTCAGCCTTAATTTGTTGTTCATCAAGGGCTAAAAAATCAGTGCTGGCGCAATAGTGAACCGCACTCTCTCCAGCAATTTTACCGTATACAAAGGCACCCAACATATAGTTATGTGGGACACACGCCAAATCCCCCGCCGCATATAAACCTTTCACAGTAGTTTCTGCGTGCTCGTTAACCCAAACGCCAGAAGCCGAATGTCCACTGCATAAACCAATTTCAGAAATATGCATCTCAACCATTTGTTCACGATAGTCAGTTCCACGACCTTCATGAAAACGACCGCGACTAGGGCGTTCATTACTATGCAATATCTCTTCAATAGTATTGATAGTTTCTTCTGCCAGATGATTTAATTTAAGGAATACCGGGCCATTACCACTCTCTAATTCCCGATAAAATTCCAACATCATTTGGCCGCTCCAATAATCACATTCGATGAAGCGTTCGCCTTTGTTATTAGCGGTATAGCCACCCATAGGGCCAGTCACATAAGCACAAGCGGGGCCGTTATAATCTTTTATCAGTGGATTGATTTGAAAACATTCAAGACCACTTAATTCTGCACCCGCGTGATAAGCCATACTGTAACCATCGCCGGCATTGGTGGGGTTTTCATAAGTTCCAAATAAATAACCGGACGCGGGTAACCCTAAGCGACCTGCGGCTCCCGTTGCTAGAATAACGGCCTTGGCACGAATCACATGAAAGTCCGCAGTACGACAATCAAATGCCATAGCCCCGGCAATTTGCCCGGTCTCGGTCGTTAATAGTCGGGTTGCCACCAACCGATTGGTGATTTCTACCCGCTCACGTCGTAAGCGTCGATACAATATTTTTTTAATATCATGTCCTTCCGGCATCGGTAAGACATAAGTACCCATGTGATGTACTTTACGTACCGCATAATCCCCGGTTGCATCCTTTTCGAATTTAACACCCCAGCTATTAAGTTCTTCTATCATGGCAAAACTGTTTTGCGCGTAGGCCATGACCGTTTTTTGATTCACAATGCCATCGTTTGCAATGGTGATTTCTTTCACATATTGTTCCGGTGTCGCATGGCCTGGAACCACCGCGTTATTAAGGCCGTCCATGCCCATGGATATAGCGCCACTGCGTTTGACATTGGCTTTTTCCAGCAGTAGCACTCTTAATTCGGGGTTGGCTTGCTTGGCTTTAATAGCGGCCATGGGGCCGGCAGTGCCGCCACCAATAACCAATATGTCAACGTTACGAAAATGAGTTTCCATTCCTGTTTATGCCAAGTCCCAGTTAGGTGATTGCTCGCGTAAAGCGCTCAGGTGTAATAGTGGAAATGGTTGCTGATGCTCTAAGGCACGAGCGACTTGCAAAACCAGGCTATCATTATATTGGGCAGCAACCAGATGCAGACCCACGGGTAAGCCGTTGCTATCCGTTCCAACGGGCAGAGATGCAGCAGGTTGTTGTGTCAGATTAAAGGGTGATAAAAATGGAGCCTCTGGCGCAGTGCCCAATTTAGGAACTGGCTGAGAAGTCACGGGGGTAACCAATAAGTCATAACGTTGATGAAAACGTCGCATAACCACAGCCAATTCACCTCGCAGACGATTAGCTTCAACAACTTCGGGTACTGTATATTTTTCTGCTTTTAACAAGGATTGTTTGATACTGGGGTCCAGTAGTTCTATACCTGCATCACCGATATCTCGTCTTAAACGGGCCGCACGTTCTGCTGCTAAAACTTCTGATATAGGCCCAGGATTACTAAAACCAGGATCTACTTCTTCGACAATAGCACCCAGGTCACGGAGTCGATTAACCGCTTTATCTATAATAGCCGCAATCTCAGGATTCACATTGATATATCCCAGCGTGCGACTATAAGCAATGCGCAAGCCCTTTATGCTGGCGTTTATATTTTGCGTCCAATCTTTATTTTCTTTAGGCAGGCTAGTCCAGTCCCGAACATCAGGAGCGGCAATCACATTTAACAATAACGCTGCATCATGAACAGAACGTGTTAATGGGCCGATATGAAATAAAGTGCCATTATGAGCGGCTGGATAACCCGCAACTCTTCCGTAGGTCGGTTTAAAACCAAAGACACCATTGACTGAGGCAGGTTGTCTAATTGAACCACCGCCATCGGTACCAATTTGTAAAGGCCCCAAGCCTAATGCGGCAGCAACCGCTGCACCACCGCTACTTCCACCGCTGGCATATTCACGATCCCAGGCATTAGGGGTAACACCGGCCAACTTGGTTTCGGTTAGTCCTTTCCAGCCAAATTCTGCGGTTTGGGTTTTGCCCAAAATAACAGCACCCGATTCACGTAAGCGAGCAGCCACCGGTGAATCTTCTGTTTGTATCGTATCAGGTGTCGCTAAGCTGCCTTTACGGGTAGGAAAACCTTGCACATTCAATAAATCCTTAAAGCCAACCGGTACGCCATCAAGCAAACCCAATGGTGCGCCTTTTTGCCAACGAGTTTCCGAGTCTTTGGCTTGTTGTAAAGCGGCTTGGTGATTGACTTCTCTATAAACATTGTAACTGGGTTGTAAAG
>SESB01001183.1_pt1 | contig 17512 bp, 7 predicted proteins | sample 3171441 | NCBI WGS metagenome assembly SESB01 (sample SAMN06051867, study PRJNA518727) | freshwater metagenome | biome: subpolar coniferous forest; feature: holomictic lake; material: water; isolation source: holomictic Lake 227, 6 m depth | place: Canada: near Kenora, Ontario | collected 2014-07-08... | reverse complement strand
CTGTCTGTGGCTGACGTTTTGACACTCGTCTACGATGACAACAGAATCGATAAAAGTTCTTCCTCTAACAAAAGAGAATGGAAGAATCTCGATAGATTGATTTTCCACCATTTTGTCGATGTGCTCCTTGTTGTACAGCATGTACAAGTTTGCGTAGATTGGAGCTAGCCATGGGTCCATCTTGGCCTTCATGTCTCCAGGAAGAAACCCTATGGGATCTGCCGCCTCGACAACCGGTCTCGTGATGATAATTTTTTCTATCTGTCTGGTAAAGTATAGATCTAGGGCTACCTGGCAAGCAAGTAGAGTTTTTCCTGATCCGGCTTGACCTCTCAGAAGAGTAACCGTGTTTTTAAGAATTTCGGATTTTGCTGTCTTTTGCTCATCGTTTAAAGACATTGCAAACTTGATTTCCCCTTTGGGTCTTCTTTTGTCCGTGTTCCTTGTTTTTTCACTCAGTATGTTTTGATCCATGTTTTATAACTCTATCTATATATTTACTAACTTTCTGAAATAATAATTTTTAGTCTCGTTTCAACCATTGATATATAAGAAAGATAAAATATACTAGTAGAAAACAAATAAATTAAAAAAATGGCAACAGTAACCACAACAACAATTTTAGGATCTGATTCTATATCAGCTTCGAGAATAACCATCAATTCTAACTTCTTAATTCTGGACAACTGGATTAATGGGTATGTTAGCACTTTTGGGATCGATACCGTCAATGGTATTTTAAATCTTTCTTCGGCCACCACCGGGTCTATTTCCGCTAAAACCGGATATTTTGACCAAATTCAGGTGCCTTCGACTGGAACTTTCACCGCAAGAATTCTAGCAAGTGGGGCAGGATCTTTTTCCGACGTTAGTACTGCCACATTTACTTCTAGCGGGCTAACAACCATCGCAGGATCTTTGATTCAAAATGGAATTTCTGCCTTTGGTGCTACCGCTGCTTTTAATACGTCAGTAAATCTAAACGGAAGAACTACGACAGGAACAGCAGGAAGCGTTGCCAGTTCAAATACAACTTATTTTACCGGAGCTACTGCGGGAACTACCTTCCCTGCTTCAAACACTCTAGGAGGAGGAGGACGTTTGACCTCAATCGATTCACCTTACCAAATTACCGGTCTGGAAGATGTTATCTACGCAAACTGTGGACCTACTGGGTTCTATATGTCAGTTGTTGGCGGAAGCGGAGGAACAGCAGCAAACATTGCTGCTGGATACAGAGTCAGAATCGTCAATACAAGCGGAACCACTGGGTACATCTACACCGGTGTTAAGGGGTCATCTACCACTTACTATACAGGATTTAACACCAGCACTTCCTACGGAAACTATGCAACAGGTGGAATTGTGGTTGCTCAAAACAGCCAATATCAGGCTTCTCTACACCTTCAGTGGGAACCTAGAATTGCACAGGGACAAACAACCCAATCAGGATCTTGGGTAGTTCTTTCTGGAATAAACGTAACAGTTTAAAATTAAAAAAAGCTATACATGGCTACAACCCCTTTTATAAGGCCCCTTCAGGTACAGGGTGGAACATTCTATTCCTTCTCTTCGTCTGCTGAGGATTTGTCTTTCACCTTCAACAATTCGATCAACAAGTTTAAATTTTCTAAATTTGCTCTGCTGAATATTCCCCCTATTAACAACGGAGATCCTCTCGGAAACTCTCTAAAATTAAATGCCCCCGATAGTGCATTTTTGGATTATGCTACCGGAGCCGGACAGATAATCACGGGGAACGCGAATGTTAATTTTTCCCAGAGTTTTCAGAGCTACTGTTTAAATTTAGAATCTACTATTCTAAGCTCGACTGACTATAATTCTGCCATCAAGCAGACCGTGGCAGAGAGGGTATTTTTCAAATGGATGAAAGAAATTGGAGGAATTAGATACCAGCAGGCAAGTGCCACCCAGGTTTCTCCACTTCTAAATCAGACTAACGTCACCATGGTCAACGGACTCCCGGTGAACCAGATTAGATGGGTCGAAGGAGATCCTACCGGAGGAACAGGTTCTTATGGACTAACTGGTGCAACATACAATAGAGTTGTCCAATACGTCGGAAATCTGGACATCGTTAACTCGGTAAAGAACAACAATAACACATATTCTGAAGTTTATGTTTATGTTCCAACCAAAGACGGAAATACACCAACGGTTCTCTTTAAAAATGATTTAGATACGAACTACTATCCTGACTATGCTTGGACCAATAACCCATCAGATCCATTGAACGACGATTATCTGCAGGGAAGAGCATATGACGAGTTGAACCCAAGCGGACTTACTAATCTAGCAATCTTTGATGATGCAGTGATTGGTGCTCCAACTGCTTCCTATATAAATACTGCTACTGCAGGTTCAACTGGATCGGGAAACTGGTATGTTCCTAGAGCTACTGCAACCACGTACTTCTCTGATTCTACCTTCACGGATCCTACCGCACTAATATTAACTAAAACTTATAATTCTGCTACCCAGACCTACGTTAGAACCAAACTAGATTCGGTTGGGATCGACTTTGATCCGGATTCTTATCAGCAGATCGTTGCTGATCCTGCTATCTCTACGATAGAAGAATTCAACTCGACTTCTGCAGCAGCAGACTTTGATTTTAACTGTGTGTTAATCTACTATGATGTGTATGATCCTGCAAATCCAATCGACTCTGCTACCAATTTGTACGGTGTTCTTTTCTTGGACGACGTTCAACTTGCAGGTGCTAGCATCTACTCGATTCCCGTTCTCAAGAAATACAAGCCAAACATTGTTACTAAATTAAACGGTAACTCTTATGGTTTTAAGATCAATCTTAAATTTGACGTAGACATAGACCAGACTGGGGTAGAACAGGCAATCAACGACTATTCTCCTTTCTCCCTGTCCATGTTTATGGACTCGATGAACGTGCTTCAAGATGCAAGTTCTACCCTTAACAACACCGCATCCATCTATGCAAGTTTAGAACAGAGGGTTTCAAGTTTAGAGAATCTAACTCTCACTTCAAACACCATATTTAATCTGAATCAGAGAATCAACTCTCTGGAGAGCGCATTTGCAGCCAATCAAGCGATCTTCAATAACACTCAGGCAATCATGGGTCTGATCAATCAGAACTATGAACTGACCAGAGCCTTAATCAATGGCCAAACTAGTGTTGAGATCTCTTATAACCTAGACCTGGTAAAGCAGGGACCGGGTATTATAGTTGATAGAAGCATTCCAAATCAGCTAATTATTGCCAACGACAATCAAGACTACAACATTGGGGTTCAAGGAGGAACAGTTACTCTTTCTACAACTTCTAATAACGTTATCGAACTTAGACCTTATGGAAACTACACCAAGCACGTTAATAATGGAATACCCATTACACTCACTTCGGATCTGGTAGTTAGATTAAATGACACCAACCTTAAATGGAGAAGAGGTCAGGTCTATAGATTCTCTTTTGGGGACCAAATCTACCCCGGAGACTACAACGTTTCTTTCCTAACCGATGCAACCGGAGCTTATCCGATATCTGCTCCTTCCGGTGTTCCTTATGGAACCCTGATTGTTTCTTTGACCAAAGGAGAATTTGCAGCTAAGGACTATATGCCAGTAATAGATATGGTTTGTATTAATTCTGAAAACTTAACCTTCCAGGTTGATATGATAGGTAGTAGCTTAACAAATAACTCTTAAAATTGCAAAGTAAAAAATGTATACACAAAATTCGATAAGTTCGCTAGTAGCCCAGTTTCTAAGACTTCAAAAGAACGCCCTAGAAATTATCAATGGACTGAATCAGGTTGCAACATCAACCAACGATAATGTTGAAATCCAGCTTCTTGACGAGTTTGGATTTCCAACTACCTCCAGTATTCCTGCTTACGGATATTTGAGAAGTCAGATCCAGAGGCTAGATAGCAACATAGAAGCTCTGGCAGGGCTTGGCCAAAATTTCTCTACGATCAAGAACCCAGACGGAACTTACTCTCAAATCTATAAAGTTGAGCCTCTAAGGGATCCTTTGCCTCTAATTGGTCTCCCAGTTCCTAGCACTTTTGCAACTAAAGACAATTGGTTTTACGAGAGCTTTCTTTCCCCGCTTCTTTATATCAATGTGGATGTTACTGGACAAATTCCAGACTCTGCTGATAGAATTTTAGTGAAGAGAATTATAGCAAATACAACAACAGACGCACAGAAAATTTATTTCGACCAGAATTTAAAAGGAAGAAATGACATCACAGAGTCTCAGTTTATCAACCAGTTAACCCAGGCTGGAATCGGTTATTTCACAGACGAAGCTACGACTCCATTGCCACTTAGATCTTTAAGATACGTTGGAAATTTTAGCGTACTTAGCATCTTCGACGACATTGTTTCCACAACGGATGCAAACAATCAGACTGTTCAGGAGACGAGAAGAAACTACAGGCTAAACAGTTTAAATTACACAGACACGAGTTCTAATATTCGAAACGGAAAAACCCTAGCCGTTAATGATTCCCTTCTAACCGTAGACGGATCTATGTATCAGATAGTTTCTGTTAATGTGGATCAAACTACAATTCAGTTAAAGAGAACCTCAGGATATCAGCCGGTTCAGATTGGTCCAGATACTCTTTCCTTTTCTAGCGGACAGCTTGGAACCAGATACATCCAGGTGAACGTCGGCTACAACGAAAGGCAAGGTATTTTCTTCAAAAAGATTGACGACAATTACAATATAGTTTCGACGACTTGGTCTACCGGAATAACCTTATACAGTAACGAGTTGAGAATAAACACAACAGCAGGAATTCAAACTCTAGAGCAGTTCTACCTCAATTCTGTTGCAGATATAGGGCAAGTTCTACTTAGCGCAGCAAAAGAAAAGAAAGTTCCCGCGTTCGACGGACTTGTTCCTAATACCCCAGTTTTAGCCGCTACAAATTTTAAGGTTGTTCAGGTTAACACTCAGCTAACTGCGGGTACCTCAGTTCAGACTCTGAACGAAAAAGTTGCATCAAAAACTTCTCTGCAGTCCGAGATTAATCAGCTGGACGTTGCAATCGCAAATGCTAAAGCTAGAGCAAATTCTGTTTCCAGTACTTCGACATCAACAACCCAGACTGCAACCTCTTCTAGCACAGTTACTAGCTCGGATAGTATAGTAGCCCAAATTGATAGCTTGACCGGTCAGAGGACTCAGAAGCAGCAACTTCTTTCTTCTCTAGTTCAGGACATTAGCACACTTAGTCAAACAACACCAGGAATCTACGAGACTCCAAAATATAGGGTTAGAGGATTTTGGGCTATTCCTGATCCTGTAGTTAGCCCAAAGACAGGACCTCAGCAAGTAATTCAGTTTTCTGTCCAGTACAGATACCTTAGCGATGCTGGTTCTGCTACTCCTATCCAACAGGTAGATTTTATTGATAACAATGGCCAAACCAAAACTGGTGCATTTAGCAACTGGACTGAAGTTCTGACCGGCATCAGAAGCAAGGTTTTCGATCCAAATACAGGAACCTATGTTTGGGCTCCGGAATTAACAGCAGATGCCAATGTTCCAAATATAAATCAGCTGGATATTGCTATCACCAAAGGTGAAAAAGTTGAGATTAGAATTAAATCGATCTCTGAAGCTGGATGGCCAGAAAATGCTCAGATGTCGGATTATTCTACGTCTGTTGTGATTTCTTTCCCTGCGGATTTAACAGTTCAGTCTCAGGCTTCTAATGTCAATAACAATCTGACTGATGCAGCTGTTCTAGCAGTCCAGCAGGATCTCCAGTCTAAGGGAATTGATGGTCTTTTAAATAAGCAGTTTACCTACGGGTCTAAGATTTATTATCTAGATGCTGCTTCGGTTGCAAGTGGGTTTATCAGCACCAACGGGCAACCTTTAGATTTATTCCAAAAGATAAGTGAACTTCAAGATCAACTAAATTCACTCCAATCAGTTGTTGAAAAAGCAGTTGGAACATTGGAAGTTTATATTGTTTTCTCAGATGGATCTACAAAAAAGATGTCAGGAGGTTCTACTTTTGAACTCTCTCCTGTTATTTATAATCAGATCTTCCCAAATCCAACCACGTCAGATGCAGGAAAGATTTCCTCTACCATCTACTCAATCCAGATTGTAAATTCTTCTGCTGGTCTACTTGAACTTTCAAGCTCACTCCCAGGAGGACTAAATACTCTTGCCGGAACTAGCAGCACTTATTCTCTACCCTCTGGATATGTTGAAAATTTAAGATACGGTGAAATCTCAATCTCTGTCACATCTTTAAACCCTTCTAGCATTAGGCCAGTTGGATCCCCTGTAGCTACAATCAATTCGTTTGAGCTTCTTCAGCAGGCTCCTCCATATATGTCAGCAAACGAAAATGGCCAGTTCATCTATCCGAGATGGAAGAGCGTTGGTCTTGACTCGTCCTATTATACGGCAGCAGTAACCCCTTCTGGATCTTATACCTACCAGGGAGATTCTAATGGAAATCCTTTGAATGGAAGTGCAGTTCTTCCTTTTTTACCTTCTACTACCACACCAACTTACTCCAATGGAGGAGTAAATGGATCTGTGTGGAACGGAGGTCTAACTGGATCTACTGGATCCTATACAGGTCTAGGAAATGGCTATCTTGCGGAATTTTGCATCAGCAAAAATCACCCTGCTCTTGCAAACGGCGACCCAAGTTCTGCTACATCAGTGTTCACTCAACTTGTAAAACCTGATTTTTCTAATGGAACTGTGGTTTACCCTTACTTTAGACACTCTGATTATTTCTACGTAGACACAACATCTACTAATTTTGCTACTCAATTGGGATATTCTTTAGTTACTTCCACTTTTGCAACCGGACCAACTGCATCTAGATCTGATGCAATGTACCCAAATAAACTTGGATACACTCAGAACGACCAGTACTTGATTGGAAAATACACTTGCGGAGCCTATCTTTTCTTAGGACCTCCTACTGCTTCCGTGATCCAAGTTGAAGGATCAACTGCACTAGCAAGTAGATATGTTCAGCAGGGAGTTGCAAATGCAATTAATGTTCCCCTGATTTTCCAATTCAGAGCAACAGATGCTCTGGGTTACATCGGAGGCTATAGACTTGCCGGAAATCCGAGCAACATCGTTTATCAGAAAAAAATAGGAATAGATATACAAGTTAGAAATAGCGCACCCTTCTCGTTTGACCTAGTAGCTACCGGGTCCTATAAGCAGGCAACCCTCTCGGGATATGGACTAGGTGGAACAAAGACCCAGTCTGGACAGCTAGGAAATAGTGGAGGTGTCTAATCCTGAAAGGAGTTTTATAAAAAATGGCGACAGAACAACTATTTGACTACAATAGTTCCTTTGGGGTACTTCGAACAAATCCTAAGTTAACTGGGAATCTAAAACTAACCGTAGATTCTACGGGAGGAATGTGGTTCAATTCGATGGACGTAAATCCAACATTGAGTCTACAGAAGTATAAAAAGTTTAGCATTACAGGAAAAAACACCTATGCTAAAGACATCTACAATTTCTTTGATGAGGGAAAAACTCCCAACGATGTGGTTTTCCAAGTTGGAAATTTTACTAATGGCGCTAGCCAGCCAGCAGACACATTCAGTTCTCAGTATGATTTTTTCTATGGTTCTGGTGCTTCTACTCTCATTGATAGAAACTACACCGAGAATTTTAGATACCTTCAACCGATTTGGATCAGGGACATCCTTCCTGAATTCTTTGTTATTTTTAAAGTTCCTCAGCCTTTAAGTTATCCTTACCCGACCAATGTTTCTACTGTTTCTGACGGTATTCAGTACAAGGTCATAGCTAGCCCTAATTCGACTACCCCCTTTATAATTAAATATTGGAACAATCAAACCAGTAAGTTTGTCGAGTATGTAGACGGAGAATTTTTCTACGGAAACAGCATTTACAACACATACACTGTGGTTCAAGGGTCTGGAGTAGTGACCGAGATGAACGAGTTGAAGTACTACAACGATGTGAACAACGTTGAAGATTTTTTTAACACTAAAATTCTTCCTAACGCTCAGGTAATTTCTACGTTTGATCTTAGATCAAATACACCAATTGGGGCTTATATCAGGTCCCTAGCAAACAACCCTGGATTTAGTAACAATCCCATCAATGTTTCCTTCCAGGAAAATACCTTCTCCTATTTTAATGGGGTAAGTATTAAAGAAGGTGTGTTAACTCAGAAGGGAGAACTACTGAACAGCTATTTCACCTCTACCGCATCTAGTTCTCAGATAGACTTTGAAGAATATATTACTGATGGATTTTCCAGAAATGGAATAGTCTGTCCTAATCTACTGAATTTAGAATTCTTGTTCAACGACCCAGATTCAGATCTCTATACCATCAACAGGTATATGGGGTTCTATGTTTCAAGAAACGATCTTGGTGAATTTAGACTAAATGGACAGTACTTTTACGACAATAAAAATGACGCGGACAACTTAAACCTTCCTAAGCCAGTTCGTAACAATTTGGGATATTACTACAATGCAAATCCCGCATATCAGAGCAGCACAGGTGGAGTTAGACTCTACTACGAAGGAGCTTCCGGATGGATGCCTGGATCGGAAGATGTCAACGTTAAAGACCCTCAAAAACTCTATTACGTTACCGACAAATTAGACAGATTTTATAGTTTATCTAGATACGAGAACTACGTTCAGAATGCCACCTATCCAGACGGAGAATGGCTAAACAACACACCAGACTATCTAAAATTTGGTCCTTATTACCCGAATAACCAACAAATTAATAAGGCATATTCAGTTTTAGCATCAGGTTCACAATATGGTTATGTTAACGTTCTAACCGTAGGAAATCATGGATTTGAGAATGGATCTTTTGTAACGATCACCGGATCGAGTCCTCAAATCAATGGACCTTGGAGGATTACTATCCCTTCAGGGGCTACTGGAAATTCTTTTCAGATCCCGGTTGTTTTATCTTCTGGAACTGGAATAGTTACTGGAAGCACAGGATATATCCCAGGATCTACTGTTAACTATGTCAATCCTACAGTTTACCCTTCTCAGGGTGCTTCTGGAGGGTTAATTCAAGGAACTACTGGATCCACTGCTTATCACACCGGATCTTTATCAATCGGAGACACCAAGGTTGATCTTCTAGATTTTACCGGACCAGATCAAAAGATAGGATCTTATCTAGGAAAAATAGACGGCCAAAAGGGAAGAGCCTATATGAACGTCACGTTCCAGCAGTCCCTCGACCTTGCTAATCCTGTTACCTTCAAGATTTTCTGGCCTAATGGATCTAGAGGAGAACTGAATCACAAATATGATTTGGTCACCTCTGGTGATTATGCAGGAACCCTAAGTGGATGGACCTCAGGATCCTACTATTCCACAGGGGATGATTTCTACTTCAACTGGACGCAAGGAACAACCACTCAGATAGCGAAAGCATTTACAGGGGCAGTTTCCGACATCTCTACCGTTGTTTGGGATGCTGCAACATCAACATCAGCTTCTGCTGCAAGTTCTGACGCCATCATTAGAATTAAGAATCCAGGATCAAACCAAAATCTCCAATATTCGATCAGTGTCTTTTCTGACTACCCAACTTTCGAAACTAATTACCAAGGAACCTGGGACAATACCTCTGCATATTCGGTGGGAAACATTGTTACTTATAACAGCAGTTACTTCAAAGCATCGACAGCAGTTGCACAGAATCCCTACAACACTAATTTACCCCCAACTCAGTCCAGTAGTTGGACTGCATACTACCCGTTTGAGTATCCAGGATATGTTAGCATAGGAGGAGTTGATGCATCTCAAATTTCTTATGTCCAGAATTTTGTAGGTGGAACTAACTATATTAAAAATAGGGTTGCTTTTTCTGCTGCAGAATCAGGAAATGTTATTCCTGGCAACTGGATTCAGGTTCAGCCCGGGAAAGGAATAACCGGTGGAATGTCTATGATCTCATCTGTAACAAGATATGTCGACTCCCCGATTTATGACAACGATCCTTTGGCTGTGACTGGAACCGTGACAGGATTTAAGGGATATCAGGAATATCTGGTTGCTAACCTTTCAGATAACAATGCTATCATAGAACTTGGATCTAATTCTAGTTTTAACGTCTTTAGTATGGCTAAACTCTATTCTGGGGTTTTCACTTTCTTCGATCTTAAAACACTAGATTTTGATTTCTGGTCCTCTTCTTATGGAATAACACCAACCCCCGAATACCATAGATATTTCCAGTTAGTTCCGAACCAATCAGGGCAGATTAAAGTTGGAGTTAAGTATTATGTTAGACAGGGACAGATTAAAGTGGAAAGAGGAACTATTAACGAGAGAATAATTAATCCTGGGCAGGTCTTCATTGGCCTATCATCTACTACATTTGACGATCTTCTCTTAAATGGTCAGAATGCGATAGTTCTTCCTGCGGTATTTACCAGAATGGGATATGTTAATTCTGTTCTTTCTACAAATCCCTACAACTACGGAGGGTCTGTTAAGTCTGAACAGGATCTAAATTCTTTCAACGGATTCTACGGAATTCAAAGTTTATTCCCGGAGCAGATAATCGACGAGAACATCAAAGAGACTTTGTTCGAGCACGGAAAGTTGGATACCGAGTACCAGTATTTGGAGGAGAATTATACAGTCACGAGGGCAAACAAATCTAGGATAGTTCCCTATATTAACAAGTGGGTTTATAATGGAGGAACTGACGCCAGAGGAAATGCATACAGACTAAATGTTAATCCTGCATTTACCCCGACCAATTTCTCCCCTGGATTCCAACAGGACACACCAAATCCTCAGTATCTCACCCACGAGTGGATGCTGCTAGAAGGAGTTCCTAGAGAATATCCAGCATCTTCTATTTCTTCCCAGAACAACTACCTTCCTTATAAGATAAACCTAGATAAGATTAGGAATGCTTCTCCTTCAGAGGCAAACTATTTTGAGTCTTATTTTACCGTCGATCCTATCGACTATCCAGCCCTTTACTACGACAAGACTGACCAGGTTAAAGAATTCTTTACACCTTTCAAATACAACAGTGTAACCGGGTTCTATGATACCATCTTTAGAGGTGTTAAAATTTCTCTAAAGAGAAGAAGTACCCTTCCAAACCCTCAGAACGACTTAGATAAATTCGTTCCCAATTTTAGAGGATTCCAGGACTATAAGTTTGCTGCTATCCTAAGGGTTGTTCCCGAAGATTCCACTAAGATTCAAGCTCCAGTTAGGTATGAAGTGATAGAAAACATCGTTCAGAAGTGCATTCTATTTGTTACCTACGTGGTGGTAAAAGATTATAGGGCTCTTCCTTTGACCTACACTGGAACCACTGGGGGAGATCCTTATTTGGATTATCTCCTAATGTATTCCATTAAAAGCAAGAAGAAGGAAACCACTCTGGGGCAAGCAGCTCTTCCTCCAACCGGGATCACTGGTGCATCAGGTCCAACTGGATCACCTTTATACGAGATCGATAGCATTAAATTAAGTGCTGCTCTAGATCTTTCCTATTCTTCTTTGAGCCAGTGCAACACATCCTCAGACGGTCAGATCTACATTATCCCAAATCCGGATTACGACACAGATTTAAGAGAGGAAATTAACCTCTACTATCCAGCTGGTGCTACCTCTATTTTAGGTGCTACTGGGGCTTCTGGTTCTTTTACTGCAATCGCTGGTTCTACTGGTACATCTCAATACCCTTGGCCGACTGGGAGATCTCAGAACGTGGTCAATTTTGGGCCAACAAATGCTACGAACTACTATTTCGATATTCCATTCTCTCCATCTTATCCAGGACCTACACTAGACATTCCTCTTGCTTCTCAGGGAGCATATAAGAATAAACCGGTGACACAGATCTCTGGAGGGGAAAATTACTTTGACTTTATCATGAAGAGAATTTCTCTTTCTTACATAGCGGATAGAGTTAATACCAACAGCCCTTACGTCACCTATATCACCTACGACTATAGCACCCCGACCGGGCAGACAATTGCTACTGATAATTATTTCGAACTTGACTTTGTTCAGCCGACTGCAATTCATAAGACTAACGGACTTGCCCCGGTGAAGAGCTACACTGGGCCTCAGACACTAGGACAAAATCAGCCGACTAGCTATGAAATTGTCAACGGAGGAATTTCGTTGGCTTCCGACATTCTGAGATATGCAGGTGGATACGAGCCTTTGTTTGATAAGGTCATCATGTTCAAGAACGACAAGATCGACACCATTGCGGGAGCAACTGGATTTGATCTGACTTATAGAAATTGTACATTTGCCCCAGAGAAGACCGGATTTGGTCAGATTCAAAATTTGAGCTACACTAAAGTTTCCCTTGGAAAAAATATACTTAGCCAGTCTCAAAATTTACCTCAAGGACCAGTTTATCCTCTAATTGGGCAGACCCCAATAGCTCTGAAGGATTTTTCTATCTTTCTTTCTTCTTGGGATCCTGGCTACTATAATCTCTACACCAATTCCACAACACAAACACCTGTTGCTGGGACAAGATCGATGGCTGAGTACAGCACCTTCATGGGATCTAAAATGATGCAGACCCCAGGGCAGGTAACCACCTATACATTTATTACCCTTGAAATTTCTAGAACTACCGGAACTGTAGACCCTCAGATTATAAATCTACAGGCTCAGGCTGCAACTGCTGCTATCCAATCGATGACCACTGCAACGTCCAACACCGGAATAGGTCAGCTTGGACCAGCTCTTTCTGGAGTCGATCTTTCTAAATTAGACGAAAGCATCTACCCTTCTATAGAGGTGTTCTGGCAGTACAACTCGGTGACCAGTAAAGTATCTGGTGTTATTCGCCTAGATAGAATCATTAAAAGGTACCTTCTAAATTCCGGAATTAGCTCAGTCTTTATTGAGAACATCATTACCGAGTTTGGATTTGGCAACCCTAATAACATCCAAGACGATGTAAGGGCCTACATAGAGCAGAACGTTATCCCAATCTACGAGGGAAAACAAATTGAACTTTTGGTGTTGAAGAAGGGCAAGCCCCTCTCTCCAACACAGCTGCTTGTGAGAGGAGATCTAATCAATCCGGATAAACTTAAATATGGGTATGTTTCTCAGCCAAACTTTAATTTGACCCAGAGAACAAATCTAACCTATGAGTTTGAGTATTCTCTAGATCCAACCCAGAACTACTCCCTGACCTTTAATTTTACAACTGGAAAAATATAAGGTCTAGATTTTTAGAATATATAAAGAAAGAAGAAATAAATGCCTAATTTAACTATCATAAATCTTACTCTAGGGGACACCCAGGAAGATCTGGTGAACAAGATAAACCAGAACTTCGGGTCTATTGTTGCCAATGGAGGAGGGCCTCAGGGTTCAGACGGACCCCAGGGAGACCAGGGATCTGTTGGTGCAGCAGGACCAATGGGAGATCAAGGAGTTCCTGGAGAAAGAGGAACCAGATGGTTTCTTTCCTCTACCGAGCCTTTGGGCGGGACCGCAGGAGTTGGAATTATAGTTGGTGACTACTGGGTAGACACTAACGACAATAAACTTGTTTACACTTATGCAACAGGAGGATGGATTTCAACCGGAGAAAATCTTCAGGCACAGGATTCTTTTACTGTCCTACCGGGAATAGTTGGATCTACTGGAGCTACATCTAAGAATGCTATAGTTCAGTCTTCTGCTACTCCAAATCTTAATACCTTTGTTCTCAGCGATGCAGTTGTTAGCACGGTCAGTGCAAACCCAACCTATGCTAAGTTTCTAATCGCTACTCAGGCAACTAATGGATTTCCTCTCCTTGAATTTGCAAAGAGCAATCTGGCAAACGGATCCCCTGCAGACTATAACAGACACCCCTTCTTTGGTTGGAAGAACCCTACTGCCTCCGATTATGGACTTAGGTTCGTTGTTCCTGGAGATCTACTTGACATTGTTGCAGGTGGGAATCTAACCCTTCAGAGCACAAGCGGAAACGTCAACATCACTGGAGTTTCTACAACGCTTTCAGCTACCAATTCGATGACTTTCACTTCGACAGGAAATCTGAATCTAAATGCTGGATCCTCTAACCTGCTCATTTCTTCTAATCAATTCAATCTAAGTTCTACCACTGCTTCCTTTAACGTTCCCGTTTCTGTCTCTGGATCTTTTGGTGGAGCTTCAATGTTTTCCCTCTCAAATTCTTCTACCGGGGGAGGACTAAACGTTAATCTCTCCGGAACCGCTTCTACTAGCAGATATCTGGCCAACTTTATGGTGACCGGAACTTCTAAGTTCTACGTTAGATCGGACGGAAAAGTAAAGTTCGATAAGACAAACTTTGCATATTCAACCTACACTGCCAGCACAGCAACTTATTCGGTCTCTAGTAAGAACTACTATATTATCGGATCTAATGTTCTAACCAACGGAAACAGAGTGGTTGTAAATTTAACTGCAGGATCATCTGGAATAGGAATTGCCATTCCTTTGAATTCCGGATCTACCGGTCTCTCCGACTACATAGCAGTTGGTGAGTCATTGACAATGAACATTTTCAGCTCTACTGCAGCTAATACCATCTCTGGAATTTCATACACCACAAACGGAACATCACCTGATGCTGGAAATAACTCAACATTTACTGCAACAACTTCACTGACAGTCAATGTCATTAGAACTGCATCAAGCTCATATTTAATCTACTACGATACTCCTTCGGTTTCTGGAATCATCACGGTCTAATCTTCTGAGAAAAAAATGAGTTTCAACACAAACTACATACTACCAGGAGACGATAAGAATCAGATACTTGGAAAGGTTAATTATAATTTTTCCCAGATTCTTGCTAATGCAGTTGGACTCCCTGGTGAGATGGGAATTAAAGGGCCGACCGGAATCATTGGACAAGTTGGAAAAGATGGAGACGGGGGTGCAACCGGAACTAGAGCAAACCTTTGGTTTATCCAGGAAGACCAGCCATATGGAAATATCCCATATAACGAGGCTCCACTCATCAACTACGACATTTGGGTCAATACCTCCCCGACCGGACCAAGCGGTCCAAATAGGATCTATCGATACTCCAGCACAAACACTTCTGGATATTATCCTTTCTGGATAGATACACTTTCTAATTTTGCTATCGATGCAGAGTTTACTCTTCTGCAGGGAATTTATGGCCCAGGCGAAGTAACTGAAGATGATGCAATTATCATCTCCCCTAACTCAGGAACAGGTCCTCTGAACACGACATTTGTCTTTACCGACAGGAAGGTAACTGCTGCAGATGCAAACCCAAACTACGCTAAAGTCTTGGTTGAGACAGACGCTTCTGTCACTGCTTCTCTCCCTATTTTTGGAGTTGATAAAACATTTTATTCGTCTTCTGCACTTCCCGCCTTCTACTGGAAGACAACTGGATTAGATTACGGAATTCGATTTTCTGCTGGAGGAGATTTTATCATCCAGTCTCAAGCAACAGGATCTTATGGATCAACCGGTGGAACTGCTGCTGTCTCTGCAAACAATGTAAATGTTACCTCATCAACCACTCTGAGTCTTTCCAATCCAAATGGAATCTCTCTTGGAGCCCAAACCCTGGGATTTTCTAGTAGAAACACCACTCTTGGACCTGCCGGATTTGCTCTGACCGCAATGACCTCCTCTTTAGGAATTACTGCAGCATATACCGGGTATTCTTTGAGTATTACTGGAACTCTAACAGCAGCTCAAACCGGAGAGAGAACTGTATTTAACTATGCAGGATTCTACGGAGGAGCACAAAGAAACAGCTTAAACCTGTCCATGTTGGGCAGCACTCTGTTTGCAGTTGGAAACCCGCCACCTTCAGCTACTATCGATGCAACTGCAGCTTCTCTAGTTATCGGATATACTGGATCTACCGGAGTTAGTGGTGGAACAGGGGCAAACATTGTAAAGTCTTATCAAGCTATAACAAACGCAGCTTCCTCTAAAGCTCGTATCAATGGAAACTTGAATAACTATATCGAGATCACACCCTCGGACGATGTCATTCTAATCACACCTAATCCAACTGGACCTATTATTTCTGATGGAAGCAGAAATAATCGAATCTGGCTCCGTCTTACTTATCCAATCTATTACACTGAACCAGGGGAGGACTATTGCGTCGACCTCTTCATGAACAGTTCCACCTACTGCATAGGGGGTGTTTCTGTTTTGACTAATGATTCCTATTCTAACTATACCATCAGTGACTCTGGCCAAACTAGTCCTGGATCTACCGGTGGATGCAGACACGTTAGAATTAACTTCTATGGATCTGAATTCCCCTCTGCAGTAAACTCGAGCGGAAATAAATTCTTCTATCTGGAGTCATTTTCTTCGGGATATAACTCATCAGTTCAGCTTCCATATTATTATAATCTAGGAGGATTCAGAGCAACGGTAATTTGTACAGAACTACATAGACAGGGGCTCATGTCAGATGAGATAAGAGAGGCAGACGAGAGGTTCGGTAGAATGATTTCTGCAACCAGCCCAGAAACTATGCTGGGCTATCACTATTGGGCTATTCCTATCGTTAATCTGATGCAGAAGTCCCGCTTATTTACTAAGATTGTTTGGACAGTTGCTAGACCGTGGGCTTATCATATGGCATACGAAATGGGAACTTTAGAAAAAGATAACCTGCTAGGTAAAATTCTAATGAAGGTTGGTGCCTTTATTTCTAAGATCATTGGAAAGTCTATATCTGCTAAAAATCCAGGAAAATCGAATCAATTTGCTAATTTTTGAATATAATACAGACAGATAAATATGGAGAAAAATTTAACAATCAAAGAGGAGAAGAGAGCAAGAAATTTGAAGACCAAATTCAGCGACGTTCATTCCCAGATTCAAGGGGTTCAGTTTGAGATCGAACTGCTAAACAAGAGAGCAAAAGAACTGATCGATCAGCTAGATTCCCTTAGGGAAGAAGAGATCAACCTAGTTAAAGATCTAGAGAAAAATTACGGTCCAGGAAAATTAAATCCTTTCACACTAATATACGAACTAAAAGACGATGGAAACCCTTAAAAAATTAACTCCTTACGTTATTATTGCAGCCCTAGTTGCTATTATTCTCTTCCAAGAAGGATGCTTCGGGAAGAAAACCAGCGGAGATGTTATAAACATCAACGGGAAGAAGTATGAGGTTATTAAACACGAAATTGACACCTTCTACGAAACCAAGACTCAGACCGTCTACAAAAAAGGGAAAGACATCACTCACGAGGTTGAAGTTGTTAAAGAAATTCCTGCAAATGTAGACACTGCTTCAATTCTGAAGGACTACTATGCTAAAGTCTTCTATAACGACACTTTCAAGCTGAAGGACACTCTTGGCTATATCGTCATCAACGACACAATTTCTAAGAATAGAATAGCAGGCAGAAAATTCAACTCTTCCATCAACGTTCCAATCATCAAGGAAACCCTATATCTAAAAGAACTGAACAATAAT
>SESB01001182.1_pt1 | contig 17520 bp, 15 predicted proteins | sample 3171441 | NCBI WGS metagenome assembly SESB01 (sample SAMN06051867, study PRJNA518727) | freshwater metagenome | biome: subpolar coniferous forest; feature: holomictic lake; material: water; isolation source: holomictic Lake 227, 6 m depth | place: Canada: near Kenora, Ontario | collected... | reverse complement strand
GGTCCAAAGTCGAATGTCTGGAGCGCATTTTCGCAACGTTGCCTTTACTAATTTGACTCAGGATCATTTAGATTTTCACGGCGATATGGAAAGTTACTTTAAGGCAAAAGCAAAGTTATTCACTTCGCAGTTCGCCGAACTTGGCTTTGTAAATATTGATGATTCGTATGGAGCGCGGCTTGCAGAGGAAGCTGAGATCCCCGTGCAAACAATTTCTCGAGACAATCACAGGGCGACATGGCATTACGATCAATATTTACCTTCTCGAACTGGCTATGACATTTGGATACGGGGGAGCGGCGGAATAATGATTGAGGGACATCTCGGTCTTGTTGGCGCTCACAATTTAGATAATGCTTTAATGGCAATCGCCCTTGCAGTTGAAAGCGGCGTTGATCCCTTGGAAATTGCGTCGAATTTACATCTACTTCAAGGCCCGGCAGGCCGCCTTGAAAAGGTAGACATTGGTCAAAACTTTCTTGCGCTAGTTGATTATGCACATACTCCGGATGCGGTAGAGCGCGTTCTTTCTGCCGTTCGTGAAATTACCCCAGGAAGAGTTATCGGCGTTCTAGGGTGTGGTGGGGATAGGGATTCAAGTAAGCGCCCGCTAATGGGGTCAGCCCTTGTGGCTGGCACAGACCTTGCGGTGTTGACTTCGGATAATCCGAGAAGCGAAGATCCTGAATCAATACTCTTGCAGATGAGCGCTGGGGTCACGTTAAATGAGACTGCGTTAATTGAGATTGATAGGAGAGGGGCAATCGCAATAGCTGTGGCGGAGGCTCAACCTGGCGACACCGTGATTCTCCTAGGTAAAGGCCATGAGATTGGGCAGGAAATTAAGTCAGTCAAGTACCCATTTGATGATCGCATTGAACTCGCACGAGCAATCGAGCAATTATCATGATTCCACTCACATTCGGTGAAATAGCCCGAGCGGTTAATGGAACGCTCAGAGGGCTCGATCCGTCATTTGTTACAACGGCATTGCCGGTAATTGATTCTCGGAAAGCAAGAAAAGGAACATTCTTTCTTGCTTTACCTGGAGAACGCGTTGATGGGAATAGATATTGCCAGGAGGCAATAGACGCTGGTGCAGAATTCGTAATTACAACAGAAGTATTTGATTTTCCATCAATTCAAGTCGATGATGTTGGTAAAGCGCTGATCTCACTTGCCGCATACGCGAGAAACAACTCTCTCGATACTATTTTTGTAGGTCTCACGGGTTCTCAAGGCAAGACAACAACAAAAGATTTGTTAACCCACATTCTTTCTTCCTTTGGCGAAACAGTTTCTCCTGCAGGTTCTTTTAACAACGAAATTGGCGTTCCTTTAACAATCTTAAGCTGCACAGATCAAACAAAATATTGCATTGTCGAAATGGGAGCTCGCCATGTTGGCGATATTTCATACTTATGTTCCATTGCTAAGCCATCTATTGGCTTGGTATTAGTCGTTGGGAGTGCACATGTTGGTGAATTCGGATCCCAGTTAGCAATTGCGCAGGCGAAGGCTGAGCTAATCCAATCTTTGCCTGATTCAGGAGTTGCCATATTGGGAACATATGATCAATTCACTCCTCACATGGCCGACGGCCGAGAAATACGATCAATAACTTTTGGAGAAAGTTCCACAAGCATTGTTCGAGCCGCAGATATTGAAGCTCGCGAAGGCTGCGCTCACTTTGATCTTGTAACACCGGACGGAAGAGCGCCGGTAAGTCTGCGACTTCTAGGATTGCACCAGATTTCGAACGCATTGGGGGCTGCAGCGGTTGCGACCGCGCTTGGGATAAAGATTGAATCGATAGCGGCATCGCTTTCAACGGCTGAGAGCAACAGCAAATGGCGAATGGAACTCCACGATGCTGGCGGAATATTGGTCATTAATGACAGTTACAACGCGAACCCAGAGAGCATGTCTGCGGCATTAAGGACTTTGGCGCTCCTAGCGCAAGAGCGCGGAGGCATTTCCTGGGCATTCCTAGGCAAGATGCATGAACTCGGCGAGTCAGAGGCCGAAGATCATCTTCGTATTGGCAGACTCGCCTCTGACCTAGGAATTGATCAACTTGTAGCCGTCGGGAGCAATCTTTACCTCGATGGGTTGCAGTTGGATTTTGCAGCAGGAGATGAGATGACCACGCACTATTTTTTGACACAAGAGGAAGCGCTGGGCTTGAGCCGACATTTTTCTCCCGGAGATGTGGTCTTGTTAAAAGCTTCGCGCGCCGAACATCTCGACGAGCTTGCTGAAAAAATTCTTATAAATATTGGCAATCAAGTGGAAAGTGAGGGAGGAGTTCAATGAAAGGCATTCTTGTTGCCGGCTCAATTTCAACACTCCTGAGCTTTCTTTTTACCCCGGCGCTGATTCGATTCTTGGAAAAACGTGGTTATGGGCAGATGATCAGAGATGATGGTCCTCAGTCGCATCACACGAAGCGAGGTACTCCAACAATTGGAGGAGTCGTACTTATCCTCGCATCGAGCATTGGATATTTTGGAAGCCACTTACTCGATGGCGTTGGCGTAAGTATTTCCGCACTTCTTGTTATCGGACTGGTAATTGGATTGGGCGTAGTCGGGTTTATCGATGATTGGCTAAAAATTGTTAAGCAGCGTTCGCTAGGTTTACGTTCACGACAAAAATTACTGGGGCAGACAGTTGTTGCCGCTGGATTTGGAGTGGCAGGAATCCACTTTTCAGACAGTTATGGACTATCACCCATTTCACTCCATTTTTCAACTGTTCGCGATACCTCACTAAAGCTAGGTGCAGCACTTGTAGTCGTGTGGGTAATCTTTCTTGTCCTGGGGACGAGTAACGGCGTTAATTTAACCGATGGCTTAGATGGGTTAGCTAGCGGAACATCCATCATGACTTTCTTGGCTTTTGTCATGATTGGCGTATGGGAGTTTCGACAAAGCTGCGCACTTACAACCGTTGGTCGTTGCTATCAAGTTCGAGATCCACTTGATTTGGCCGTTCTAGCAGCAGCATTTGCTGGTTCTTGCGCCGGGTTTCTTTGGTGGAACACATCGCCTGCGAAGATATTTATGGGGGATGTTGGTTCCTTGTCTTTAGGTGGAGCCATCGCCGGCTTGGCGATTACATTGCGCACAGAACTTCTGCTTATTGCACTTGGTGGACTATTTGTAATCATTACGATGTCAGTGATTATTCAAACACTCTATTTTAAGATTTCAGGCGGTAAGAGAGTTTTCCGAATGGCACCGCTTCACCATCACTTCGAGCTCTTAGGCTGGGCCGAAGTCACCATTGTCATTCGATTCTGGATCATTGCAGGTCTGAGTGTGGCAGCAGGACTTGGATTGTTTTACGCCCAATGGGTCGTATCTTGAAATGTCATTCATAGGAGAATTACATTCCCTTAAGGTTGCTGTAGTCGGTGCCGGCGTCACAGGGCGTGCAACCGTTAAATTCTTAGTTAAGCAAGGAATTGCGCCCATTATTCTGGATGAAAAAGAGCGAGAAATTGAGGGAATTAAATCCGAGGTTTACCGCGGTCAATTAATTGACCTTGCAATAGTTTCACCAGGATGGAAGCCGAGCCACCCCACGATTGAAGGTTTGAAGGCGCAAGGTGTGAAACTTATAAGTGAAATTGATTTCGCATGGCGGATAAAGTTGGAAGTTGCTCCAAACCAGAAGTGGATTTCTCTTACAGGCACAAATGGGAAGACAACATCGGTTCAAATGATTAACTCGATTTTCAAAGAAGCTGGTAAAAATGGACTGGCCTGTGGAAATTTGGGAACCACTGTTATCGAAGCACTTTCCGCGCCGACTCCTTATGAATTTCTCGCCCTCGAACTCTCGTCGTTTCAAATTGAATGGAGCAACGAGGCTAAGTACGAGGCATGCGCGATTTTGAACATAGCCGAAGACCATATCGACTGGCATGGATCCTTCGATGCTTATGCAAATTCTAAAATGAAACTTCTTGAATTTTCGAAGTCAGCTATTTTGAATGCTGATGATAGCGAAGTTGTGCTTCGATCATCTTCGTGGAATGGTCGTAAAATTTTTTACTCTCTTGAAACTCCGGCTCCAGGAGAGCTTGGTCTTGTTGAAGAAATATTGGTGGACAGGGCATTCATTAAAGACCCATCCCACGCAGAATCTCTTGCGGAACTGGCCGACATTTCACCCGCTGTTCCACATAATGTGTCGAACGCTTTAGCGGCAGCAGGTTTATCAAGAGCGATTGGGATTTCCCACGCAGATATTAAGAAAGGTCTGGCTGCATTTGTACTAGATCACCACAGAATCGAAAAGATTCTTGAGCGTGATGGAATCACTTGGGTTAACGACTCCAAAGCGACCAATCCACATTCTGCTATTGCTTCAATCCTGTCGCAGGAAAAAGTCGTATGGGTTGCAGGGGGATTGGCAAAAGGTGCCAGCATGGAAGAGCTCGTGACCAGGGCGGCTCCACGCCTGCAGGCGGCGATACTTATCGGAGAAGATCGCGCTCTTATTCAGAGCGCTTTGAAGGAGTATGCCCCAAATATTCCGGTGGAAGTTATCGATGATTACGATTCCGCTTTGGACTTGATGAAGCGCGTTGTCTTGGAATGTCAGAAGTTTGCGCGCGTTGGCGATGTTGTACTTTTGGCCCCTGCTTGTGCATCTATGGATCAATTCACTTCGTATGTGCAGCGCGGAGAATTATTCGCTCAGGCCGTTCGAGAAATAGTTGGAATGTAATGGGTCGCTATACAAGGTTTCTCGCACGAGCTTCGGCGCCATATTTCATTATTCTGACTTCGGTGACTGCGCTTTCAGGTCTTGGACTAATAATGGTCCTCTCTTCATCATCCGTGACTTCCTTTGAACAAACTGGTTCGACCTACGCAATCTTTCTTAAGCAATTGCTCTTTCTCTCTTTGGCACTTTCATTCACCAGCATCGCATCTCGAATGAAAATTGATATTTGGGAGAAGCTGGCTCGTGTAGCCATACCCCTAAGTTTCGTCGGACTTCTCTTGCCGCAGATGCCAGTTATTGGCCGAGAGATCAACGGAAATCGCTCTTGGATTGGCGTAGGACCGTTTACATTGCAACCCTCAGAGTTCGCCAAATTCGGGCTAATTCTTTTCTGCGCGATGCAGCTAAAGAAGTTTGAAAATCGAGTGGCATCTCATCCGGAGCAATCTTTTTCCCCTTGGCAAATGGTCATGTACCTCTTGCCTGGGACAGGGTTATTGCTTGCCATGATTATGCTGGGCAAAGACCTTGGAAGTGCACTTATAGTTATGGCAATTGCCGCCGCAATGATATTTGTGAGCGGAGCGCCATTGAGGCATTTTGCAATGATTGCCTTTGGGGGCCTCACTTTCGCAATTGCATTCATCATCACACAACCAAACCGCCTGCATCGTTTTCAAGCTGTACTCCATCCGTTTGATCCACGCGTGTATAAATTTGCTGGTTGGCAAACAGCTCACTCCGTCATGGGACTAGCAAGTGGCGGACTATTTGGTGTTGGCCTTGGAGCAAGTCGTCAAAAATGGGGCAACCTATCTGAGGCAAATACAGATTTTATTTTCTCAGTCATAGGCGAAGAACTTGGATTGTTGGGCACCCTTATCGTGCTCGTTCTTTATGCAGCACTTCTCTATGGGATTTTTCGCACTGCGCTTCACACAAAAGATCTATTCAGTAGATATGTGTGTGCAGGAATTGGCGCTTGGCTGCTTTTTCAAGTGACGGTAAATATTGCATCTGATATTGGCGTCTTTCCTGTAGTTGGCGTTACTTTGCCATTCATTTCATACGGGGGATCCTCGCTAATTGCTAATTTTCTAGGAATTGCATTTGTGATTAATGTGTCGCGACGAGACCCAGAAGTAAGGGCAGAGATTGCAAAGCGCAAAGAGGTAAGAAATGTCGGATAAGAATCAACAGAAAATATTGTTGGCCGGGGGCGGGACAGCCGGACACGTAGAACCTGCTCTAGCGACAGCAAACTGGCTAAAAGAGAATTCACCCGACTTGATCTGCGAATTTGTTGGAACACTTTCAGGGCTTGAAACATCCCTCGTTCCTCTCTCTGGATTCACTCTTCACACAATCAAAAAGGCAGCCTTGCCACGCAAGTTTTCTCTCCAATCGATTGCGTGGCCCTTCAGGTTTTTGCAGTCGTTGAGCGGTGCACGAAAAGCTTTAGCAGGTATTGACCTTGTTATCGGGTTTGGTGGTTATGTATGCGCGCCAATCTACGTAATGGCAAGGATGCGCAAGATTCCAATCTTGATCCATGAGGCAAATGCTCACCCCGGTTGGGCTAATCACCTTGGCGTTCGACTTGGCGGAGAGCCTTTAATCTCTTTTGAGAAAAGCCGTGAGTTTGGAGCAGCATGGAAGACGGCCAAGAATGTGGGAATCCCGCTGCGAAAAGAGATTTGCACTGTGGCTCAATTTGAATCTCGAGATCGCTTGGCCATTCGAATTCGCAAAGCAGCTGAATGGGGATTTAACCCTGAAAAGCCAATCGTTTTGGTTTTCGGTGGATCTCTCGGATCGCAGCACATAAATAAAGTATTGAGTGAAGCGCTGCCGCTTATTTGCAAGAGCGGAATTCAGGTCGTTCATGGTGTCGGTAAAAATAATCCGCTTCCGGCTAGTTTCTTAAATTACAAGCCGGTCTCCTATTTTTCAGATATGCATGAGGCATATGCTGCCGCAGATCTAGTTATTTCTAGAAGTGGTGCCGTGACATGTCACGAGCTGGGAGTTATCGGAACCTACGCACTTCTAATCCCTTTATCAGTCGGAAATGGCGAACAGAGATTTAATGGTGAAGCACTTGTCGCAGAAGGCGCTGCAACTATGATTTCGAGTGAAGAATTTACCTCTCGTTGGTTAACCGATCATCTTCTGGGATTGCTAGCTACTGCTAAGGAGCGCACTTCTGGCGATGGCAAAATTTTATTTCCCCTTGACGCTGCCGAGAAGATTGGTAAGCGAATTGTGGAGAAAGTGGGGGTAGGTAAGTGAGTAGAGATCACTTCCATTTCATCGGTATTGGCGGAGCTGGCATGAGCGGCATCGCTCGAATTATGTTGGCTCAAGGAAAAGAAGTTTCCGGTTCTGATGCAAAAGAGTCAATTGTTACAACTCAGCTTGAAACCCTCGGAGCAAAAGTCTACCGGGGTCATAACGAGGAAAACCAAGTTGGTGCCGATGTAATTGTTGTCTCCTCTGCTATCTCTTCGGAGAATCCAGAGTTATTAGCGGCAAAGCTTCGCGGTGCTGAAATAATGCCGCGAGCCGATGCGCTAGCTCTAGTAATGCAAGGAAAAAGGTCGGTTGCTGTCGCTGGAACTCATGGAAAGACGACGACCACGGCAATGCTTACGGTTGCGCTTCAAAGCGCGGGTCTTGACCCTTCTTTTGCTATTGGGGGAATGATAAATAGCTCTGGTACTAATGCCCACCTAGGAAGCGGGGATATTTTTGTTGCAGAGGCAGACGAGTCAGATGGCTCCTTTCTCTCATACAAGCCAACCGGAGCAATCATCACCAATCTTGAGTTGGATCATGTCGATCATTTTTCCACTCTAGAAGTTCTCAAAGCCGCTTTTCGAGAGTTCATAAACTCCATACAACAGGATGGTTTTGTTGTTACATGCGGAGATGATGAAAATCTTGAAAGCTTGCTAGAAGAAGGCATACGACCTGATATCCGAGTCATTCGCTATGGAGCGATGAGTGATGAAAATGACTTCCAGCTTTCGCGTATTCACCTGGCCGAAGGATCTAGCCTTGCTCGCGTAACCCATAAAGGCAAAGTCTTGGGGGAGTTGGAACTTTCAATCCCAGGCGAGCACAACTTGCTGAATGCAACCGCTGCGTTGGCCGCTGCATCAGCACTTGGCACCTCGCTGCCGCTGATACTTGCCGGACTTTCTGAATTCTCTGGCTCGAGGCGAAGATTTGAATTAAAAGGATCCGTACAAGGAATTAGGGTCGTCGATGATTATGGCCATCACCCAACTGAAGTCCGAGTAACTCTTGAAACCGCTCGAAGATATGCAGCCGGCGGAAAAGTTCATGTGATTTTTCAACCACACCGATTCACACGCACTCAAATGTTTGCTCAAGAATTTGGGACAGCACTGGAAATTGCAGATGAGGTTTACCTGTTGGAAGTTTACGCAGCTAGTGAGGCGCCAATCCCTGGTGTTTCCTCAATTTTGATTACTCAAGGTCGTAACCCAGATAAATTTCACTATCAACCATCCATGATTGATGTAATCCATGACATTGCAAATTCAGTTGCGCCTGGCGATCTCATCCTAACTCTAGGCGCTGGAGATGTGAACTCCTTGGGTTCTGAAATACTTCTCGCACTTGGGGAGCGCTTTGCGAATTAGAGGTTTTCGTTCTTTTCGGTCTTTGCGACTTAAGAAAGTAAAACACTTTCCCGGAATCGCACTTTCCATTCTCCTACTTAGCTTGCTCGTCTACTTGCTTGGGTGGTCCACGCTTCTGTCGGTTAAATCAATCGTCATTGATGGAACAACGCGCACCTCAGAAATTAATAATCAATTGAAGTCACGTTTGATTCAATTTCACATCGGAGAACCACTCGCACGTGTAGATGTTCACGCTCTAAATCGCCAGATTGCAGATTTGGATTGGATTGAGTCAGATGCGATAAGTCGCGATTGGTTCCACGGAACGATCCACATCTACGTTGTGGAACGAACACCTATTGCCCAATTCACAGATGGTTTTGGAAAAGTGCAGCTCATTGATAGGACCGGAACAGTATTTTCTGCTAATGGAAGTAACCAGTATCCAGTGGTTACCTTCTCTGGTAACAACAATTCACTTGTGAACGATGCAGCTATCTTTATTCAAAACCTGCCAAGTGACTTGTTAAACAACATGGAATCTTTGGCTATTCGTTCTCAGGAATTTATACAGAGCAAACACAAGGCTTTGACAAGTGGCGAGTTGATTGTGCGTTGGGGTAATAATCAAGACTTAGCAGTAAAAGTTAAAGTATTACGGTCACTTTTGGCCTTGCCTGAAAATAGAGATGCAAAGTTGATTGATCTTTCTTCTCCACTCTCACCAATTGCGAAATAGATAATTAGAAATAAGTAAATTGAATTAAATCGTGTCGGTGTTTGCTTGCATGCTCGTGCGGTCTTACTTTTACGCAATCGAAGTAGCAATACTTTAAGTCTCAAGTAGAGATTTAGGGTGAGGAGAAACTGTGGCAACACCGCAAAATTATTTAGCAGTCATCAAAGTCGTTGGTATCGGCGGAGGTGGAGTGAATGCTGTCAATCGAATGATTGAAGCTGGACTCAAGGGTGTTGAATTTATCGCGATCAATACTGATGCACAACAACTAATCATGAGCGATGCTGATGTGAAATTAGATATCGGTAGAAAATCAACTCGTGGTCTTGGTGCTGGCGCATCTCCTGAAGTTGGTCGACAAGCTGCAGTAGATCACAGTGAAGAAATTGAAGAAGTATTGCGCGGCGCGGATATGGTTTTTGTTACAGCTGGCGAAGGTGGTGGCACAGGAACTGGCGGTGCTCCAATCGTTGCAAAGATTGCAAAAGACTTAGGCGCACTCACTGTCGGCGTAGTTACAAAGCCTTTTTCTTTCGAAGCAAAGCATCGCACACTCCAAGCTGAAGAAGGCATTGAAAATCTTCGCAGCGAGGTTGACACACTTATTGTTATTCCAAATGATCGACTGCTCGCAATTTCAGATCGTTCGATCACTGCGGTTGAAGCTTTTAGAAGTGCTGATCAAGTTTTATTATCTGGTGTTCAGGGAATTACGGATCTAATCACAACACCAGGTCTTATAAACCTAGATTTTGCAGATGTGAAAAGCGTTATGGCAGGGGCAGGTTCTGCTCTCATGGGAATTGGTTCGGCTCGCGGTGAAGGTCGTGCTGCTCGCGCTGCGGAATTAGCGATTGCAAGTCCGCTCCTAGAAGCATCCATCGATGGAGCTCGAGGCGTATTGCTTTCTATCGCTGGCGGTTCAGATTTGGGTCTCTTTGAACTTTCAGAGGCTGCAGAAATGGTTGCAAAATCGGCCCACCCTGATGCAAATATTATTTTTGGAACTGTGATTGATGATGCACTTGGTGACGAGGTTCGCATAACTGTGATCGCTGCGGGTTTCGAGGGAGGGTCACCTAAGAAGATTGCGGTACCTGTTCTAAGCGCAACCGCTCTATCTGGCGAAGCAGATCCAATTCCAAGCAATGACCCAATCGCAGTTGCCCTAGATCTAGGGCCTACTGAAGATACAGATTCGATTCCAACGGTAACGGCCACATCCCGCCGCCGGATTACATTTGAGGAACTTGTTGCTGAAGATGAAATCGATATTCCTGATTTCATGAAATAGCAGCACCTTTTTTCATGGCAGGGATTCTTTTTACCTCGGTTTCCTGGGGGAATTTCGGCTTAAGAATTGGTGATGTTGAAAGTGATGTTCTAGCACGCAGGAAAGCTCTTGAAGAAACTATTTCAATCGGCAATATCGTTTTCATGAATCAATCCCATTCCAACGAGGTTGTTTTTACCGATGGTAGGTCAAGTGTCGTAGATGCTGATGCGATTGTTACAAGTTCAAAAGGTGTAGGACTTTCAGTTTTGGTGGGGGATTGCGTTCCCATATTAATTCGCTCCTCGACGAGCGTTGCAGCGGTTCATGCAGGACGAATCGGGATGACAAATGGAATTATTGGGAAAACTGTTGAGCTCATGAAATCTTTAGGAGCCCAGAATTTTGAGGCAATCATGGGCCCATCGATCTGCGCAGACTGTTACGAAGTATCAACACAAATGTATGCAGATGTTGTGCGCGATTTTCCACATGCTGCTACGAGCGTTACGCGGCATGGGCTTGATTTGCAATCTGAGATTGGACACCAGCTCTCGCATGAGGGAGTTGAAGTATTCAATCTTGGAATCTGCACTTTGGAATATTCAGAGTATTTCTCCCATCGACGCTCGCAAAGAACTGGAAGTGCTGAAGGACGACAAGTTGGAGTGATCTGGTTATGAATCAGCGCCGCCTGGAAATTGAATCTAATCTGGTTGAAGTCGAAAAAAGAATCACAAAGGCGCTAGAAGGCACTGGCCGAGAACGCGATGAAGTGACCTTGATTGTGGTTACAAAGACCTATCCAGTTGAGGATGTCTTCTTGCTCTACGACTTGGGCGTTAGAAATTTCGGAGAAAATCGTGATCAAGAAGGTGCGGCGAAAGCACCTCAGCTTCCCAACGATGCATCCTGGCATTTTCAAGGACAAATTCAAGGGCGAAAGATTTCTTCTATAAACGAGTGGTCTGATGTAATCCATTCCCTTGATTCGCTAGATCATGCCGCCAAATTTGCCCGACTCGAAGAGTTATCATCAGAAAAAGCTCGGGAGTTCTTTCTTCAAATTAACTTGGAATCCGCAGCAGAGCATCGAGGTGGAATTGCGAAGGAAGAATTGGAAAGCTTTCTTGAAAGTTGCCCGGTAACTATTTCAGGTTTGATGGTTGTGGCCCCGTTGGAGGTCGATCCATATTCAGCTTTCTCCACTTTGTCGGCCCTCGCCAGCGATGCTGGCGTTACTAAACTCTCCATGGGGATGAGTGGAGATTTTGAGGTAGCTTTAAAAGCAGGAGCGACACATATCCGGGTTGGCAGCTCAATCCTAGGTTCACGCACACTTCTCGCCTAAAATTCAACCATGGCTAATGCATTTAAACGCGTCGCAAATTATCTTGGTCTTGTAGACGATCAGGAAGACCTCCAACCCGTTGTCGAGGTCGAACTCCCACGTAGAGCTGTACGTCCAGTTTCGCTACCTTCTCAGGACGCAACGCCAAGTTGGGCTGCGCCAACTGTAAGAGTCAAGAGCGCTCCTCAAGCTCCATCAACTGTTTCAGCAGTACAAACCGAACTCCCAATCATGGATCAAATCTTTACTATCCACCCTCGTTTCTATAATGAAGCCCGCACGGTTGGCGAAAAGTATCGTCAAGGTCAACCTGTTCTTATGAATTTGAGCGACATGGATGAGTCCGAGCGAAAGAGATTAGTTGATTTCGCATCCGGCTTAGTTTTTGGCCACTACGGAAGCATTGAACGCGTAACTTCAAAGGTCTTTCTGTTGACGCCTCCAAATGTGCGCGTCTCAACAGAAGGCAAAGTTGCAGCGACTGAAGCTAGTTTCTTTAATCAATCCTGATGCTAAGCCTTGGAGGAATTCTTAACGGAATTCTGCAACTTTTCCTATTCGCCCTACTCGGACGACTTATTTTGGATTATGTCCGAATGTTTTCTCAGTCTTGGCGACCTCGAGGAATTATGCTCTTTATCGCTGAATTCATCTATGGTGTAACAGATCCAGTAATGAAAATTGCGCGCAAGTTTATTCCGCCACTAAGACTTGGATCAGTGGCGATTGATTTATCCTTCATTATCGTGTTTTTTGCGGTTCAAATTTTGTCGCAACTAACGCATTTAATTCCTTAATTTCAGCGCTAATCCAATTTCATTCTCCGCTGGAGCAAGCGTTTCATCTTTCACAATTGAAATGGCAAGAACTTCCTGAGAAATTTCAGCTATGGCCGATTCAATCGCCGCGGAGGTTTCAGACCCTGCATTCCATTGAACAGTAATTCTGTCGCTGATATCAAACCCAGATGATTTACGCTCCTCTTGGATTGCGCGGATAACTTCACGCACAAGTCCTGCCCGAATAAGTTCGGGTGAAAGAGTGAGATCAAGTGCGACGCTTTCACCTGAATGGCTAGTTACAGACCATCCAGATTTTGGAGTCTCGGTTATGACCACATCTTCAAGTGTAATTTCAGCTGCTTTCTCAGATCCATCAATGATGTAGGTGAGGTTGGTGAGGTTGGCTCCAGTACTTGAGCGCAGGGTCTTCACAAGAGTCTCGGCATCGCTTTTATTTATTGCGCTTGCAATTGCTTGAACATCGCTGCCATAGCGAGCGCCAATAGATCGGAAATTTGCCTTGATAGAGATATCGACTAAGTCGCCGCCAACGGAAGATAGTTCATCGACTTGAAGAACATTTAGTTCATCTGAAATGTGAGCTCGGATTTCAGCATCCATCTTCTCCCACCCCTGTGCCGAAACTAGAGCTCGAGCCAACGGCTGCCTAATCTTGATTTTTGATTCCGCGCGAGCAGCTCTTCCCAGTTCAACCAATCGGCGAGAAAGAGATACTGATGTAGAAAGGTCGATATCAATGCGATTTTCGTCAAAAACAGGGAAAGAGGCAAGATGTACAGATTCTCTTTCAAGTGGTTCTGCGCTTCGAATCAATTCCTGCCATACGTGCTCTGTGATAAACGGAATCATTGGCGCCAAGAGTTGGGTCAACGTTTTTAGAGATGTGTACAAAGTAGAGAGTGCGGAAACATCTCCGTCCCAGAATCGGCGTCTTGAACGGCGGACATACCAGTTTGATAAATCATCAATGAACGCCGCAAGCATTCTGCCTGCTTCTTGAGAATCGAATCCTTCGTAAGCCTTATCCACTTTCTTAGTCAAAAGGTGAAGTTCAGAGAGAATCCACTTGTCCATCGTTGCTATTGGATTTGCTTCAAGGTTATCGATAGAGAAATTCGATGCTTTCGCATAGAGCGTAAAGAATGAAACCGTATTCCAATACGTGAGAAGGGTCTTTCGAACTACATCAGAGAGCGCGTCGTGTCCGACTCTTCGCGCACTCCACGGAGAACCCGCAGCAAGCATGTACCAGCGAACAGCATCGGCACCATGTTGGTCCATGAGAGAAATCGGCTCAAGAACATTTCCAAGGTGCTTACTCATTTTGCGGCCATCTTTATCTAGGATATGCCCCAAGCAAAGAACCGTTTTATAAGAACTTTCATCAAATACTAAAGTTCCAATTGTCATCAATGTGTAGAACCAGCCACGTGTTTGATCGATAGCCTCGCAAATAAAGTCCGCAGGGTAGGCAGCTGCAAACTTCTCTGCTGAACCTTCCTTGTGAGGATATCCCCATTGAGCAAAGGGCATCGCTCCTGAGTCATACCAGCAATCAATGACCTCGGGCACTCGTACCATCTGCGCGTCACAGCCCTCAGTTGTACAAGCAAATTTTATATCGTCAACGAATGGGCGATGCGGATCGCTATTTCGGACGTCCTGACCAGAGAGTTCTGAAAGTTCTGCAAGTGAAGCAATGCAATACAAGTGATCCTCTGAACATCGCCAAATGGGCAGGGGAGTACCCCAGTATCGGTTTCGAGACAAGGCCCAATCGATATTGTTGTTTAACCAATCGCCGTAACGGCCCGTCTTGATTGTTTCGGGGTGCCAATCTGTCTTTTCATTTTCGCGAATCAGTTCGTCTTTGATGGCAGTCGTGCGAATATACCAAGATGGTTGTGCGTAATAAATCAAGACAGTGTGGCAGCGCCAACAATGTGGATATGAGTGTTCGTATTGGAGTTGTTTGAATAGCAGACCTCGCGCTTTTAAATCCTTTATGAGAGCTTTGTCTGCTTCTTTGAAAAATACGCCTCCAACAAGCGGAACATCAGGCAAAAAGGTTCCATCAGGCGCTACTGGATTTACAACTGGGAGGCCGTAACGACGACAAACCTGTAAGTCATCGGCACCAAATGCTGGGGATTGGTGAACGATTCCCGTTCCATCTTCAATGGTTACATAATCAGCAAGGACTACGAAATGAGAATCAGGAATATCCACGAGGTCAAATGGCCTTGAGTATGTGAGTCTCTCGAGTTCTTTTCCTTGGAAGGTGGCTACAACGACTCTCTCTTCACCGAGAATGTGCGCCAGATTGCTCGCAATAACTAAACGTTCCGTCAGATCATCTTTAGTGACTTCAACAACTTGATATTCAACTTCTGGATTTACTGCGATTGCGGTATTCGAAACCAATGTCCATGGAGTTGTGGTCCAGACGAGGAATGAAGCACCAAGTTCGGCAAGCTTTCCGGAGGTGGCTGGGAAGCGCACGTAAACGGACGGATCTGTGACTGTTTCATAACCTTGCGCTAATTCATGATCTGAAAGACCGGTTCCGCATCGAGGACAATATGGGGCGACTCTATGGTCTTGAACAAGCAACCCTTTTTTCCAAATTTGTTGAAGCGACCACCACACGCTCTCCACATATTCAGGAGACATAGTCCAATATGCTTCATCGAAATCTACCCAGAAGCCCATGCGACGGGTCATCTTTGTAAATTCTCCTACGTGGCGTTGCACAGAGTCGCGACATTTATCGTTGAAGGCAGCAATTCCAAATTTTTCGATGTCGCCCTTGCCTGTAAATCCAAGTTCTTTTTCAACCGCGATCTCGACTGGTAGACCATGACAGTCCCATCCCGCTTTTCTTATTACTTGCTTGCCCTTCATGGTCTGAAAACGAGGAAAGGCATCCTTAAAAACACGAGCTTCAATATGGTGGGTTCCGGGAACTCCATTTGCCGTCGGAGGACCTTCAAAGAATGTCCAGTTATCAAAACCTTCTCCAGCGGCAACGCTCTTCTGGAAAATGCTTTGAGTCTCCCAAAAAGTGAGAATCGATTGCTCGACAGCAGGCAGGTCTATCTGTGGGGAGAGCGCCTTGAACTGCGTCACGAGTTGACTCCTTTTTAAGCGGTATAAATAGATGTAAAACGAGATTGACCTAAAAGCTCTGCGACCCCGTCTTTTGAGAAAGCTGAGCGTACGGGCGAGATTCTAGCGTGGCTGAGTTGGAGTTTAGACGTGAGAAGTCCTAGCCTTGCCGCTTACCCTGCTGTGAGTTAAACCGTAACCCGCGGGACAGCGTGAATGAGAAGAATTAGAAGGAGCCGGCGATGGCGAAGGTCGCAAAAGCAGTTAAGGCTGTCAAGAAGGCAGTCTCCAGTCCAAGCAAGTCTGTAAAAAAGGCTGCTCCTGCAAAAAAAGCTCCAGCTAAGAAAGCGGCCCCCGTGAAGAAAGTTGCTCCAGCAAAGAAAGCTCCAGCCAAGAAAGCAGCGGCCGCCAAAGCGCCAGTAGCAAAAGCAGTGACAAAGAAGGCAGCAACGCGCTCTCCAAATATTGTAAAGCCAACTTTAGCTAAGAAGGCTCCTCAAGTATTGAAGACTCCCAAGGCGCCAGTTAAGCCAGTGCCAGCAAAACTTCAAAGCACAACCACGGGAAACTCAACCACAATCAGCGTTGCTCCTAAGGAAGTAAATGCGACAGAAGTTGTTGTTGAAGAACGCCGCCTCACAATGTTGCCACCAGAGCGTCCATCAAAATTGTTAAAAAAGGCCGCATCACTAAAACCAATCAAGGGAGCACCAGCGCCGCTTGTAGTAAGTGACTCTGAAGGTTCTTGGTCTAATGCGGAGTTAAAAGATATGCGATCACAATTACAGAAAGAGCTCGTTCGTCTTCGCCAGGAATTGTTGGAGGCTGAAACTGAGATGGAAGATCTCATTGCGGCAGCTGGAGTTGGTGCTGGCGATGACCAAGCCGACGCTGGAACAAAAACTTTTGAGCGCGAACATGAAATGTCGTTGGTATACAACGCACGTGACATGGTGACTCAAACTGAGCGAGCAGTCGAAAGAATTGATAATAAGACTTACGGAAAATGTGAAGAATGTGGCAATTTTGTTGGAAAAGCGCGCCTTCAAGTCTTCCCACGAGCAACACTTTGCATGGCATGTAAGCAAAAAGAAGAACGCCGCTGATTAATCTGACACACAAGAATCGGCGCGCAAAATAAATGACACTAAATGAATAGTGCACGCCGATTAATCATCTGGTTTACATTCCTATCAGCAGGAATTGATCTAGTTTCAAAGAATATAGCTGTCGAGAATTTGGGAACTGAACCAAAGAAAATTCTTGGCTCAATTCTCCAATTTCACCTCGCATATAACTCAGGTGCCGCTTTTAGTCTTGCGCCAAGCCAGACGCTTTTCTTTTCAATCTTTTCGATTGGTATTGCGGGCTTGACGATTTATCTTTCTCGCAATGTGAGCTCAAAATTGTGGGCGAGTGTGGCTGGACTAGTCCTGGGTGGAATAACAGGAAATCTTCTGGATCGAATTTTTCGTTTCCCAGGTTTTTTCCGAGGTCCCGTCGTTGATTGGATTGAGATCCCACATTGGCCAACATTCAACCTAGCGGACTCATCCATATTTATAGCAGCCCTTTTGGCCTGTATCCTGACCATACGAAATATTTCTCCAATCGACCAATCCCCAAAGCCGCCCACAACCATGCAGACAAAAGAAGATTAAAACGGTGATGAATAAAATGACCAATCGTGAATTAAAGAACGTCACTATTCCTGATGGATTAAATAGTGAGAGAGTAGATGCGGCCCTGGCTCGTTTACTCGGAATTTCACGTTCAACTATTGTGGAGTTGATTGAGGCAGGGGAAGTAAAGCGACAAGGAAAACCGCTGGGAAAGTCGGACCGTGTTAACAC
>SESB01001176.1_pt1 | contig 17566 bp, 15 predicted proteins | sample 3171441 | NCBI WGS metagenome assembly SESB01 (sample SAMN06051867, study PRJNA518727) | freshwater metagenome | biome: subpolar coniferous forest; feature: holomictic lake; material: water; isolation source: holomictic Lake 227, 6 m depth | place: Canada: near Kenora, Ontario | collected... | reverse complement strand
TAGCTTTTTCAAGTCCCACCGAGATTCAAGTTGATATAAACGGCGTTGTTAACGGCGGAAAACACCTACGTCCTGAAGAAGTGAACAAGTTAGTCGAAGAACGCGGAGATGAAGTGGTTTTCTTCGATGGAAGAAATGCTTTTGAAGCCAAGATTGGTAAATTTCGAGGCGCGCTGGTTCCTGATGTGCTCACCTCTCACGACTTTGTCGGAGAAGTGGAATCTGGAAAATACGATCACCTCAAAGATAAGCCAATCGTCACTTATTGCACGGGTGGCGTCCGTTGTGAAATTCTCTCGGCTGTAATGGTTAATCGGGGATTTAAAGAGGTCTACCAAGTCAAAGGTGGAATAGTTCGCTACGGCGAGAAATTTGGGAATGACGGACTCTGGGATGGGTCACTTTATATTTTTGATAAGCGTATGGTCCAAGACTTCAGCGAGAATCCAGAAGTGATTGGCGAATGTGAAAAATGCGGCGGAAAGACAAAGAGCTTCCGAAACTGTGCCAATAAGGCTTGTTACCAACTGATTCTGCTTTGCGACGATTGTGCAAGCGTTCAGTCGAATGCCGAATGTGGACACGAACCTTCCAAGATCAATCACAAAGGCGCGGTCGGATAATTGAACAACTTTCGCGCAGTAAACCCACAAACGGGTGAAGAATTTGGCCCTGAGATTGCAAACGCAACAAAAGGAGAAGTTTCGGCAATAATCGAGGCGGCGCATGCGCCCGAACAAACACCTGCCCTTCGTGCCTCCCTCTTAAGAAATATTGCCGTAGCCCTGGAAGCAGCAAGGCCAGAAATCGTTCCGATCGCGCAACAAGAGTCAGGACTTCCCGAAGCTCGTATTAATGGTGAATTAACTCGAACCGTTTTTCAAGTAAATCTCTTTGCTGCGCAGGTTGCGACGGGAAGGCATTTAGATCCGAAAATAGATCTGGCTGATGCAAACTATCCAATGGGAGCGCGTCCAGATATCCGCAAAGAAAATCAACCCCTAGGGACTGTTGCAGTTTTCGCGGCAAGCAATTTCCCTCTTGCATTCTCAACAGCAGGTGGGGACTCTATTAGTGCACTTGCTGCAGGTTGCGCCGTAGTTCTAAAAGCTCATCCTTCGCACCCGCAAACTTCTCGCTTGGTTTTTGCCGCAATTCAAAGTGGAATTAAAGCGTCCGGTCAGCCAAAAGAAATTTTTTCAATGGTGGAAGGTAATGATCCGCAAATTACTCATTGGGTTGCAAATCATCCAAAGATTACGGCAATTGGTTTTACAGGTTCAGGTGGAGTTGGCAAACTTCTCATGGACCTTGCGGCAAAGCGCGAAGTTCCTATTCCAGTATTCGCAGAGATGGGCTCTATCAATCCAGTATTTGTGACCTCATCTGCAATTTCGCAGCGCAATGAGGCTTTGGTAAAGGGAGCAGTCGACTCGGCGCTGCTTGGTTCCGGGCAATTCTGCACGAAACCTGGCCTATTTGTTATCCCTAAATCGCACGCTGATCTCTTTCTTTCTGAAATGGAAAAGTATCTGGCTACTATTTCGGTCGGCCCCCTTCTTAATCAGGGAATTGCAGAACGATACTCAGCTGCAATTACTACTTTGGCAAAATTGAGTTCAGTCAAAGTAATTAGCGGAAATACTTCAGGTACTGGCATCGTTGTGAAACCAACGTTCTTCATCGCTGATTGGAGCGTTATTTCGGCCCATCCGCAAGCACTGGAAGAGCACTTTGGCCCAACGACCGTCATTGCCATTGCTGAAGAGTCTCAATACGAAGTGATTGCATCTTCTCTAGAAGGGCAATTAACAGCCACAATCCATGGTTCTGATGGTGATCCAGTGGCGCCGTTACTAGCTGTTCTGGCAGAGAAAGCCGGCCGAGTTATTTGGAATGCATTCCCTACTGGAGTTTCTGTAACAGCTGCGATGCAGCATGGAGGGCAATGGCCGTCATCTTCTTCGCACACAACTTCGGTCGGAACGGATGCGATTTATCGATTTATGCGCCCAGTTTCATATCAGGGAATGCCTGACGAACTACTTCCTGATTCTCTCAAAGATTCAAACCCATTGGGCTTGGAACGTTTAGTAAATGGCGTTCGTACTAAACAATAAAGCCGTTAGGGAATGGATCTGAAGGATCTAGAAGCCAGGTTGCTTCGCCCATAACCCAAGCACGTCCAGTAATCATTGGAATAATCGCGTCAAAATTTCCAACTTTTGTTCGCTCCTTAAATCTTCCTTCAAAATGCGAGCCAATCCACGATTCATTAATGAGGACATCGCCTTCTTTGAATTCTCCACGTGCAACCATTTGAGCCAGACGAGCACTTGTTCCTGTTCCACAAGGGGAGCGATCAAACCATCCCGGGTGAATGGCCATTGCATTCTTCCAGTGAAGAGAGTCGCCTCCAGGAGAAATGAAGTCGATATGGTGGCAAATTGCAATATCCGGGTTCTCAGGATGAACTGGACGATTTTGTTCATTTATTGCATCAGAAATTTGCAGTCCTAAATCTAGAAGTTTCTGACCATTCTCCCTTTTGAATTCGATGCCGACTCTTTCAATAGGAACGATGGCATAAAAGTTTCCACCGTAAGCCATGTCGTACATGAGCTCTCCAAGCCCCGCAACAGTGACCCTTTGATCAAGAGCGTAAGAAAAAGATGGAACGTTAATAATGGTGACGTTTTCTGCCTTACCGTCTTTAACTTTTACGTCTACAACCACAAGACCTGCAGGCGTATCAAGACGAATCGTTGTGACAGGTTCGATGACTTCAACCAACTTCTTTTCAACAAGCGCAGTGGCAACTCCGATGGTTCCATGTCCACACATTGGCAGACATCCGGAAACCTCAATGTAAACAACTCCCCAATCAGCATCGGGGCGCGTTGGCTTTTGTAGAATCGCACCGCTCATTGCGCTATGACCGCGAGGCTCAAACATCAACCATTCACGTAAGTAATCAAGATTCTTAATGAAATAAAGGCGCTTTTCCGCCATAGTCTTGCCTGGAATGTCACCGACGCCGGAAGTTACTACCCGCGTTGGCATGCCCTCGGTGTGAGTTTCAACCGTGGTGACAGTCCGCAAACTATCAATCATTTGCCGAAGTATTCCTTAACGGCTGCAACTTCGCGCTTAATCTTCTCTTGATCGGCAGCAGGAAGTGGCAAGCGAGGCAAACGTGTTGGACCGCCGTAGCGACCAAGTAAATCCATTGCTAACTTGATTGCTTGAATAAATTCCTTTTTCGAATCCCAATGGAATAAATCATGAAGAGCTGCGTACATAGGCGATGCGCTCTTGTAATCTCCTGCAATCGCGGCGTTGTAAAGAGCAGCAGATTCGGCAGGAAGAGCATTGGGAAATCCTGCAATCCATCCGCTAATTCCAGCAGTCGAGAGTTCGAGAAGTACATCGTCGGCTCCGACAATTACATCGATACGAGGCGCTGACTTCTTAATCTGCCAAATTCGGCGCACATCACCTGAGAATTCTTTAATAGCCACAACACCGGGCACTTCATCTGCAATTCGCCCTACAAGTGCCGGAGTGAGATCAACTTTTGTATCGAATGGATTGTTGTACGCAATGATTGGAATTCCAACTTTTGCAACGGCCTTGTAATGGGCAACAACTTCATCATCATTTGCTCTATATGCGTTTGGCGGAAGCAACATGACGGCAGCGGCGCCATTCTCTGCAGCTTGTTCTGTCCAACGAACAGACTCACCCGCTCCATATGCACCAACACCTGGAACCACGTGAAATCCTTTTGGAGCTGCTGCAACTGCAACTTCAACCATACGAGAACGCTCCTCGGCCGTGAGCACTTGATACTCTCCGAGTGAACCATTTGGAATGACGCCATGCGTGTTATTTGCAGCAAGCCACTGAACATGCTCCGCGTATTTATCGTAATCAATTGAAAGATCACTCTTGAATGGTGTTGCTGTGGCAGTAAGGATGCCGTTCCATGCATTGCTCATACGCAAAGAATAACTAGAACTTCTTTCCTAAGCCATCGCCAAGTTCACCTAATGAGATAGGGCCTGCAAGCGGGCGCGACGCCGAAGCAATGCGCTCCTGATCAGGCACCTCACGTGATAATTGAGATGCGACAACTTCACTTACGTTTCGGCCACAAACACGACCCTGACAAAGTCCCATTCCAGCCCGGGTGAGGAGTTTGGCCGAGCGACCGTCTTGCGCGCCTAGTTCAACGATCGCGCTGTGAATATCGGAAACTCTGACCTCTTCGCAACGGCACAGTGTTACTTCTGAATTTAGGGAGGAAAGCCATCTAGAAGATACGGGGTAAACACGTTGAAGACCTTTAGCAAAAACTTGTGCCCTCCATCGAGTTAGACGGTTTCCTTTCCCAGCGGCAATCTCACCTTCTGCGATTGCAAGTACAGAACCACCGATGCCAGTGGACTCTCCTGCAGCAAATAACCCCTGGATGCTCGTCTCCTGATTTTGATTTACGTCAATGACAACTGTGCCATCCTTCTCAACTTTCAATTTTGCTCCAAGAATTCCTGCAAGAGAAAGTTCTGGAACAAATCCCCACCCAACCGCAACTACATCGCACGAGATTTTCTTTTCACCAATTTTTGCAATACCTGCTTCAAACGACGTTACGGTCGATCCGTATTGAATACTGATTCCTAAACTACGAAGTTTCTTTAGATAGTAAATTCCCTCACGAATTTTTGAAGGATTCAAAAGCAATCCATGAACATTAAGGATCCATCGCCATGGCTTATTTGCTTCAAGAAGCGCAACGATTTCTGCTCCTGCACTAGCCAGACCAGTTGCAACCGGTAACAAAAAGGGCCCTGTTCCAGCAATCACTATTTTCTTTCCAACTAGGACGCCATGCGTTTTTAACATCGCCTGAGCTGCACCAGGTGTCATTACACCAGGGCTCGTCCACCCAGGAAAGGGAAGAGTGCGATCGTATGCACCTGTTGCCAAAATAACTTTCTTCGCAGTGATAACTTCCTCGACACCATTTTTTAGGACATAGAGATAAAATATTTTGTTCTTCTTTTCTGCTTGCCACACATGCGCATTTGAGTACCACGTAATAAGTGGGCTCGACAAAACTTGATCAAATAACTCTTGCGCTTCTGCAAAATATGGAAGGCGCTTCTGGTTCCAGTTGCTCGGCAAGTGTCTCCAATATTGACCGCCAAGGCGCGTGGAGGAATCTATAAGTATTACCTTCTCGCCTTTTTTGGCTACTGTTACAGCTGCAGCAAGTCCTGCGGGACCCGCGCCGATGATTGCAATCATGAATTCACAACCATTCCATCACTCACTTCAATTAGGCATGAGCGTTGATTCGAAACTCCGTTTACTGTCACAACACAATCCCAACAGATACCAATTCCACAAAAGATTGAGCGAGGCTCATCATTAAAGCGCGTAGTACGCAGGGTTGTTCTTTCAGCTTGCAGCAATGCGGCAGCAATAGTTTGACCAGGAATAGCTCCAAAACTTTCTCCATTAAATGTAAACGTCAGACTCTTGTTCGGTTGAATCATGCCGCGCCTGCCTGGAATCGACCTGGTGAGAACGGAGTTGGATCCATAAATGGTTCTGCCCCAATAATCTGGTCAGCGATCAAACGTGCACTACCCGGGGCTAGACCAATTCCAGCACCTTCATGCCCTGCCGAATGCCACAACCCAGAGATAAGAGAGTCTTCGCCGATGACGGGTAAATGATCTGGAGCGTATGGCCTAAAACCGCGATATGCGCGGAGTAATTGCACATCGCGAAGAATTGGAAAGAGTGAGGTCGCTTGCGCTGCAAGCCGGCGAAGTACATCGATATTCATGCTGCCATCAAATCCAATTCGCTCTCTGCTTGCTCCAATCAAGATCGTGCCAGAACGCGTCCCTTCAACAACGGTGGATGTCTGTAGATCCGCCTCACCACTGGCCACATTGGCTACATAGTCCGAGTCATAAACTTTGTGGTTAATTATTTGTGGCATAGGCGCAGTAACAAGAATAAAACCTTTTCGTGGAGCGATTGGTAGAAATGTTCCTGCCAATTTAGCGATATCTCCTGCCCAAGTACCCGTCGCATTAACAACTATTGGAGTACTGAATTTTCCGACAGAAGTTTCGATTCCAGTTACCTTGCCCATTGCGGAGAAAATGTTAGTCACATTCGCAGAAGTTCTGATTTCTCCTCCACGTTGACGCACAATTCTAAGAAATTGGGCAGCGGCAAGCATTGGTTGGCATTGTGCATCTTGAGGATAAAGAATTCCCGAATGAACCTCCGGCGTGAGATGAGGCTCTAATCCGTGTAGCTCTTCATCGCCTACCACCCTTACATCTACCCCTGCGAAACGCTGTTTCTCCGCAAATTCCTGTAACTGCCGATCATCTCCACGTGAAACAACCACCCCGCCTTTTGCTTCAAGTTCAAAACTATCGCCAACATCCTCGCGCAATTCAAACCATAAATCTCGGGATCTAAGAGCCAGGGTCAGCTCCGGTCCTGGCTCTTTATCCGAAACAAGAATATTTCCTTCACCGGCTCCTGTCGTCCCGCTTGCTACTGCGCCTCGATCCAACACGAGGACTCTTAAACCCGCATTTGTAAGCGCAAGAGCACTCGATGCTCCGACAATCCCAGCACCAATAACTATCGCATCAAAGTTTGTATTAGCGCTCATGAAAATGAAACTTCCGCTTCCAATTTCTTGGCGAGATTAAGTGATGTTGAGACGCTGATATGGGAGGAATCTCTGTATGTGTTCACGCCCATGAAACTATTCTTGCATGTGGAATCGCATAACCACGAAGAAGTATCGATGTACCTGAGTCCTAACCTCTTCACAAGCTCTTTGGTCTTAAGCGTTGTAGATGAACGTACCGAAGGAAAGTTCCCAAGGGCGCTCGTTGGTTTTGGTGTATCACCCAAGAAGACGACTGGTGAGGAAATTTGTGAGAGAAATTTTGAAAGTCCATCGGTCCAAGCTTGACCATAACTTCCCACATTTTTCCGGAGTGGGTATTGGTACTCGGTGAAATCAGAGAGAAATACGTAGAGCGGCTTATCCTGATTTATCCGTGAAATGAGTTTTACCTGAAATATGGCGCAGGATGAATCAAATTTGCCATTTCGGGATGTCTCCAAAGTTGTTGCAGGACATGATGACTTTGTTAGATTCACAAGTTTTAATTTACGGCTCTTTGCAATCTTTTCAAGAGCTGGGAACCATTGGGCCGCATGTGAATCTCCAGCAAGAATGATTTCTTTATGACTTGTTACATCACCAAAGGCGCATTCTTTCAAAGGCCAAGAAACTCCAAAATTCAAATGGCAGCCATCGCCATATGTGGCTGGCAATGTTCGGTCGATTTTGACCGTATTTGTAGCACTAGCGGCAAGGGCTCCATAACTAAGAATGCTACTTGCGAGGATCACTACGCCCCATTTGGGAAGTGAAAGGGAAAGTTGTTTCTTGAATCTAAATGGCTTCTCCACAAACTGAGTTAACGCAATTGAGAGCACAAGTGCCAAGAGAATGATCGCAACTTTATTTTGCCCCGTTAATTTATTATTTCTATCTAGAAAATAAACAACTATGGGCCAATGAACTAGGTATAGCGAGAATGAATAGTCGCCCAGCCACGGGAGAATTAATTGTGGTGCTACTTCTATGCGGGCGAGTAGAACGATCATTGCTCCGATAATCGCAATTATCGTGGTGGCTCCGGGAGTTGCATCATTGACGCTCACCCAAAAGACAGAGAAAGTGATAATCCCCCAACCAGCAAAAGCGGCAAACTTTCTTAGGCGAATAGGCAGAACAACGTGCGGATTCATAGCCAAAATTATGCCGGCGAAGAACTCCCAAAATCTAGAAAATGGAAGATAGAAGGAGTTCACAGGGCTGATAGCTGTGTACCAAATTCCGAAAACTGCTGTCCCCAAAAGCGTTGGCGCTAACAAATTCTTTCTCGTGCGGAAGAGTAGGAGAAATAAAATCGGCCAAAGCAAATAAAACTGTTCCTCTACGCCAAGTGACCAATAGTGGAGAAAGGGTGATGGATCGAGTGATTGATTGAGGTAGTCGTTACCGACTCGGGCAAAATTTAAATTAGCTGAAAAAAGTGCGGATGAAAGTGCTTCGATAGAAAATCTGCTGCGCGAAATCGCAGGGAGAAAAAAAATGGCAAAGAGTGAGGTGACAAGCGTGACTGTGAGACTAGCCGGCAAAATTCTCTTAGCTCTACGAAGGTAGAACTCTTTGATTTGCTTTCCAAAAGATCCTTCACCCTCCATTAATTTGGAGGTGATGACAAATCCTGAAATCACGAAGAAAATATCAACGCCCAAGAATCCGCCTTTGAGCCAACCAAACTGAGCGTGGTATAGAAATACGACAAGAATGGAGAATCCCCGTAAAGCCTGGATGTCCTTTCTCATCGGACTAGTAAAGCATTATTCGACAGAAATTAACCCGCGATGAAATCCATTGCCTCCGCGGCGCTCCAACCATCTGGAAATTCCTTTATCAATTCTTTACATCCGTCGACATCCGACCCGAGTGTGACGATAGGTGCCTCGTCATAACCATCCCGGCGATGTTGGCCCAATCCAATATTTGAAAAGAGACCATTGCAAAGGCACTTTCGCCCTTCCGTCTCTTCCATAGTTCCATCCTTCTTGAGGTATGGAATCTCGGGTTCACTTGGGCAGCGATAATCAACTCTCCCGCTCTTAAGCATGATTGGCTCTCGTAGATACCCCATATCGCACAATTTTGGACGAGCAGCAAATACTTCAGGCAGAGCTGTGGTGCCAGGAAGGCTCACAATCTTGATAGGGAAACCAGTTGGTGAAGCCTTCATATCTGTATGAATTTCAAAAGTGCCATCGACGAGTGTGCCCAGAATTTGATCGCGAATATCATCAGTAAATCCAGATTCATTTGAAAGCGCGAAGAGAGTTCCGACTTGTACTCCGACGGCTCCTAATGCGAGAGCATCTTTTAACTTACCTCTCGCTCCAAAGCCCCCTGCTAACCAGAACGGATAACCGTACTTCACCATCTTTTCAAGATTTGCTAAATCACGCGGTCCGTAAACAGGTTCGTTATCGGCATCAAATTCAATTTTTCCACGGGGTGGAGCATTGTGACCACCAGCCGATGGACCTTCGATGATGAAACCATCTGGGCGACTTGATTCATCTCTCGCTAAGTACGCAGCAAGTACATCGTTAATAATAATTGCCAAGAACATTGGGCGTACAAATTCAATTTTGGAAATATCAACAAACTCCGCGGGATCAATTGTGATACGTTGAGATTCGCCATTGATTATGTCCACAGTGATGTAACTTGTTTTCTTCTGCGAAATTTCAGTTATGAAGCGAGGAATTTCACGAGGAATTCCAGCTCCCATAATTACGTAATCAACATTTGCGAGCATTGCACCTAGAATTCCGGCGGCTGTACCCATCTGGATCTTTTCAAGAAAATTGATTCCAACTTGGCCTTGATGACCTTCTTTGGCGAGCCAAACTTCTACGAAGGCGCCAAGGATGAGCAGGTCATTTGAGTGGCGACTTGCATTAATGAGAAGCTTTGGAGCATTTGAGTAAGAATCGCTCTTTGATTTTCCGCCTTCGATAAAATATTTATCGAGAATATGTTTTGCAGTTTCCTGATTTGGGAAGGCAGCAAGCGCCCGACGTACATCACCATTCGCATCACCGCTCTCCAAGCGACGGATGAGGACGGCATCAATGGCGGTTCCTGAGACGACGCCCATGCCACCATGCGTTGATACAGCTTTAGCCAATTTCCAATTTGAAACTGCAACGCCCATGCCACCTTGAATGATCTTGGGCAGCGGCTTTGTCATGAGCGCAATTCTGACTCAGAATTGTCCTACCCACGAGTATTTTGGGTTTATTTACTAAGAGCGCTCCGGAACCATGTCGATTGCGCCACATGGGCACTCACTGGCACAAATTCCGCAACCTTTACAGTAGTCAAGATTAATCTCGTATTTGCCATCCGCTAGTTTTATGACCGCATTATCAGGACAAACTCCAAAGCAATTATCGCAACCAAAGCAGTTGCCACAAGAGAGACAACGCCTGGCTTCAAATAAAGCCGTTTCCTCATCCAAGCCCTGTACAACTTCGGCAAAACTATCTGCTCGACGTGCTGCATCTAGTTTTGGGCGAACTTTCTTTGGTGCATCCGAGTAGTACCAGGTATTGAGGCGATCAAATGTTGCTAAATCTGGACGAGGCGCATGAACAAATGTTTGTCCCTCTAACCAAGAGTTGATTGCTCTAGCTGCATGCTTTCCATGTCCTATTGCGTTTGTTGCTGTTCGCTCTCCTGGAACTGCATCGCCTCCAGCAAAGATTCCATCTCGACCAGTCATCAAGAAATCATTAACCTCAATTACACCATCATTAATTGAAATTCCTTCAACGCCCTCCACAATACTTAAATCAACTTCTTGTCCCAGCGCCAAGATGACGGAATCAGCTTGAAGTGATTCAAACTCACCAGTCGGTTGTGGCATTCCAGCTTCATCAAGTTCCATTCGCTCAATAGTCACTGCGCCAGAGTTGACCCATGCAATGGTTGAAAGCCAGCGCATGACAATTCCTTCTTCAAGTGCCTCTTTGAGTTCGCTTTCATGTGCGGGCATTTTCTCTTTTGTTCTGCGATAAACAACAATGGCTTCGTATGCACCTAGGCGTTTTGCAGTTCGCGCAGCATCAAGCGCCGTGTTACCACCACCATAGACAACTACTCGACGACCGAGCAGAGGCGGTTCACCATCAGCAGTCATATGTAGTACTGAAACTGCGTCAAGAATTCGAACAGTATCTCCTGCAGGAATGTATGCGCGCTTTCCAAGGTGCGCACCGATTGCGAGAAAGAGCGCATCAAAGCCGCTTTCAAGGGCGCTCTCTGGATTTTCAACTTTCGTATTGCACTCAATTCGAACACCTAAATTAACTAACCTGGAAATCTCTGCATCGAGAACTTCGCGTGGAAGGCGATAAGCAGGTATTCCATAGCGCATCATTCCGCCAGGTTCTGCAGCGCTCTCGCGAATAACTACTTCGTGGCCTTTCATAGCCAAGTGATAAGCAGCCGACAGCCCTGATGGTCCCGAACCAACAACTAGAATTCGGCGGCCACTTTTTACCGTTGGCGGTACAAATTGCCAACCTTTATCAATTGCTTGGTCCCCAAGAAATCGTTCAACTGAGTTAATTCCCACAGCTTCATCAACATCTGCTCTGTTGCATGCACTTTGGCATGGGTGGTAACAAATACGACCCATAATTGCAGGGAATGGATTATCTCGAACTAAATTCCTCCACGCTTGTTCATAATTTCCTGATTCACCTTCATAAAGCCAACCTTGGACGTCTTCTCCGGCAGGACATGCGTTGTTACAAGGCGGCATCCGATTTACATAGACAGGTCTTTCACTCCGCCATGATCCCGTGTGGTTTGCGAGTGATGAACCTATATTTAAAGTTATTGCAAATGGCTTACTCATTCCGCATCTCCTAATAATCCAAACTCAGCAATATTCCGATCTGCAATTGCTTGTATAGCATTTACATATTCGCGATTTCCTTTTGGACCGAATAAATGTGCAAATCGTTTTTGAATTTGTAGATATTCATCAACAGGGACTTGCTTTCGAATCTTCTTTCTTTCTGTGATGGTTCCGTACTCTGCTTCGTAAATAGGAAAAAGACCTGACTCGGTTGCTAATCGTGCGAGCTTGATGGTTTCCTCACTTCGCGTTCCCCAACCAAGAGGACAAGGAACAAGAACGTGAAGATAGCGAGCTCCGCGAATACTCATCGCTTTCGTAACCTTCGCTTCAAGGTCATGTAAATCTGAGACCGAGGCCGTTGCAACATATGGAATGCCGTGTGCCATCGCGATCTTGGGCAAATTCTTTCCTTGAGTAAATGATGCCCCAGGATTAGCGCCCACTGCATGCGTTGTGTTTGTTCGAGCAGCAGGTGGAGTTGCGCCTGACCGCTGAACTCCAGTATTCATATAAGCCTCATTGTCATAGCAGACGTAGAGAACATCATCATTTCTCTCAAACATGCCAGAAAGCGGACCGAATCCGATATCAACTGTTCCACCGTCGCCGCCTTGCGCTACAACGCGAATATCGGATCTGCCTTGTGCCTTCAACGCAAATGCAACGCCCGTTGCAACCGGAGCGGCATTTCCAAATAATGAATGCATCCATGGCAAGCGCCAAGATGTTTCTGGGTAGGGGGTTGAGAAGACCTCGAGGCAACCAGTTGCGTTAACGGCGATAACTTTGCCATCCGTCGCAGCCATTGCGGCATCCATTACATATCTAGCTCCAAGGGCTTCCCCGCATCCCTGGCAGGCACGGTGGCCAGAAGTAAGTGAATTCGTCCGGTCTGAGCGAGATTGCACAGAAAGTTGATCATCTCCCAGCAATCGATTTCCAACTGCAAATGAGCCAACTTGATAGAACTTCAGTGGAGTGCTCATCGGGATCCCAAATCTTTCAATAGATTTTCCGCCATCGGACCTGACCGTCTTGTCAGCAAATTACGTTCCAACTCCCGTTCAACAAGTTCGACATCTAAATCCATAAATGAAAATTCGGGAAGTGATCCGTAAAGAGCCTTTTCCACGAGTTCGCTAATTGATTTCAGTGTGATTGGACGACCACCTAAACCAGCAACCACCGTGCTCATCTTGATATCTATTCCACTCAGAGCGGTCCGAATATTCGAGGAAACAATTCCGCCTACACCAGGAGCAAATGCGCGCTCAACGACCACAATCTTTTGTGCATGTTTCAACGACTTGCGCACTTCATCAAGTGGGAATGGCCGAAATGATGTTATGCCCATGGCGCCAGCTTTCACACCATTCTTACGGTGTTCATCGACCGCATCCTTAATCGTTCCAAGTACAGAACCAAGCGCGACAAGAACCACTTCAGCATCTTCAAGGTGATACTTTGTAACTAGTCCTTTGTAATCATCTGGACCTCCTGCCGATCTTCCGAACACTTTCTCGAATTCCTGCGAAAGTTCCGGAATAATTTCAAGTGCCTTCAGTTGCTTGAAATGTCCTAAATACTTTACCTCGGTGAATGCTTCTGGGCCCACCATTGCTCCTATAGAAACTGGATCTTGTGGATCAAGTACTTGGCGAGGCGTAAATTTTGGTAAGAACTTTTGAACTAATTCTGGCTCTGCAACATCAATCTCTTCCATGGCATGCGTCAAGATAAAACCATCCATACAGACCATTACGGGCAAGGAAAGTTCTTCTGCTAAACGAAAGGCGAGAATGTGAAGGTCTGCTGCTGACTGATTATCTTGGGCGTACAACTGAATCCAACCAGAGTCACGCTGGCTCATTGAGTCACTTTGGTCGTTCCAGATATTAATGGGAGATCCAATTGCGCGATTGGCAACGGTCATAACTATTGGCAGACCTAGTCCAGAAGCGTTGTACACCGGCTCAACCATAAAGAGCAGGCCTTGGCTTGCAGTAGCTGTATATGTTCGAGCACCTGTCGCTGAAGAACCAATTGCAACAGACATCGCAGAGAATTCAGATTCAACGTTTATAAATTGGCAGTTTCCAATCTTTCCCAGGCGTGTTAGTTCATCTAAAGCTTCAACAATGTGAGTTTGTGGCGATATTGGGTAAGCGCAAACAACATCCGGCATGCATGCTGCAACTGTTTCAGCAACGGCTTTTGAACCTTCAATTTGCTGCAACATGATTTACCTCTTTAAGTTCCTGGATTACAAATTCGTAGGCTTCGGTTGCAGCAGCAACGTTGCCTGCAGCAATTTTTGTTGGGAATCTATCTTCAATGGCAGCGATGACGCTGGCAAGAGTTACTTTTTTCGTTGCTGCAGCGAATCCGCCAAGTAGCGCAGCATTCGGCATTGGTCTTCCAACATGTTTGAAAGCGATATCAGATGCTGGCACGATGAAATTTCTATTTTGAGGTCTGGAAGCTACGAACTCATCTATCCCAAGTTCGGCAAACGACTTTGTTGTATTAATAATCATGTAACCATCGCTCTTTGCGCCAGCGAAGACATCAATCGAGTGAAGAAGTGTTGGATCCTGAATTAAGATCGCATCAGGTTCGAGAACCGGTTCTCGAAGCCGAATTGGGTTTTCACTTATACGGCAGAAAGAAACTACTGGTGCGCCAGTTCGTTCAGATCCAAAACTTGGAAATGCTTGCGCATGTTGTTTATCTAGGAAAGCGGCAACGCTCAATAACTCGGCGGCGGTAACTACACCCTGCCCACCTCGTCCGTGGATTCGGATTTGAAACACAGTTCATACTATTCCTGACTCGCAAAGTGAAAAGTTAAAAGTGCGCCAAACTAGGAGTGCTACTCAGCACATTGAGGGTATATAAGTGGTAGCCCTCGAGGTGGTTGCAAATTAGAATAGCCTCATGTTTAAGAAGCCAAGATTTCTTGCAGAGGTGTCAACAAACTCAAATAAATATAGCCGAGGTGTTGTCGGAGTATGCGCCGGAAGTGAAAAATATTCGGGAGCAGCAATCTTATGTCTTGGCGGAGCGCGACGAGGTGGCGCCGGATACATAAAGTATTTGGCAGAGGTAAAGTCGATCGCAAAACTGGTCACAAATAATTATCCAGATGTTGTGAACATTTCTCATTTAGATGGAGAGAAATTAGATGCGTTTGTGGTGGGGCCAGGTAGCCCAAAAATTTCAAACATTCCGCGTGACATACCTTTAGTTTTAGATAGTGCGGCAATTTCCTTTGTTGATGCAAAAAGAAATCCGATTACGGTGCTCACGCCTCATGAAGGAGAATTGAAATATCTTGGTTATTCTCTTGATAATCGCCTTGAAACAGCCCAACGCATTTCAAATGATCTGAACGCAATTTTGGTACTCAAAGGTTCTAGAACTATTGTCGCGGCGCCTCATCTCACTCCCTTATTTGATGACATCGGAGGGCCCGAACTTTCTACCGCGGGCTCGGGGGATATCCTGGCTGGCCTTATTGGATCAATGCTCGCAAGTTGGAAACCAAAGAATGTTGCCGAGGCTCAAATAATTGTATTTAAAGCTATTCAAATGCACTCGATGGCAGGAAGGCTGGCAAGGCGCAGAATTAATCCTGTCGTTGCAACCGACATTCTCCAGGCTTTAGGTGAAGTAAACCTGTAAAATATCTCTATGAGCATACAAGTTGAAACAAATATAGAAGTAAGCCTTACAAATCGAAATCGCCAGACAGTATTATTTCGCTGGATATTGGTGGCACCCGTAGTTGTATTTGTTGCTCTCTTTGCACAAATGTCACACTGGGGTTTTACAACAGTCGTTGTGTGTGCTCCCGTAACACTCACCCTGCTTTTCAGAGGAGTCTACCCAAGTTATGCGCTCACTTTTAATCATGCAATGATGGAGTTATCAACTCGTGTTGCCGCATATGCACTTTTGCTTACCGATGAATTTCCATCCATCGAGCGCAATCCAAACATCTCAGTAATTTTTCCTGATGTGGAAGGCGGGAAGAAATTAAGCCGCGGTCTACCTCTGATCAAATGGATATTTGCAATCCCTCTTTACATTGTGGGAGCGATTTATCTTCTACTCTCTTTAGTTCTTACGCTCTTTGCTTGGATTTCAACGTCAATCAGCGGAACCTATCCAGAGTGGGCAGCTAACATCGTTCTTGGCACTCTTGAATATTGGAACCGTGTTTACGGCTACTCCATTGCACTCGTAACCGACGATTACCCGCCCTTTACGTTATAAAGAGTCTCTACGTGCAGGGAATGTAAGAATCGCTTGAGTTTCGCCACCAATTCTTGAGAGCTTTATATTTCCCTTTAGCTCGTTCTCGGTCAAAGTTCTCACAATTTGTAATCCAAGGTTGGCAGAATCCTTAAAGCTAAAACCACTTGGCAGCCCGACACCATTATCGATAACTCTTACAACGACGTTATCACCTTGAATACTGACATCTACATGCAGAAGATCGCCAGTCTCAGCAAGGCCATGTTCCAGTGAATTATGAATCAATTCAGTAATCACAAGTGCGAGTGGCGTTGCTTGCTGTGCGCCAAAAACTCCAAACTCCCCCGTCTTCATAAGGCGAACAGGGCGCTCGGTTAGCTCAATCGCATTATGGATAATGCGATCATAAACTTCATCAAAGAGAACTGTTTCCGCCGAACTCGTCGAAAGAGTTTCATGAACAATTGCAATCGACGCAACGCGACGCACGGCTTCAGCAAGAGCTTGAGAGGCTTCAGGATCTTCCACGCGACGCGATTGGAGGCGCAAAAGAGCTGAAACTGTTTGTAGGTTGTTCTTCACACGGTGGTGAATCTCTCGAATCGTGGCATCTTTTGTTAAAAGCGCACGATCTCGGCGTCGAAGTTCAGTTACATCACGAACAAGGACGATTGCTCCAATTCGATCTCCACCTTCGATGAGCGGAATTATCAATAAATCAAGAATGGCGCGACCATTATCTAAATCTGTTCGTCGCAAATTCTTTCCACTGAAGATAGCTGACCACGTTTCATCAGTTGCTTCCCCATCGCTAGAAGCGATTGTTTCTAGAACCGTTCCAAAAATATGGTTATCAATCTCAGCATCCCAACCTGCTCGACTCAATGCAGAACGGGCATTTGGGCTTGTGTAAGTAATGAGGCCGCTGGGGTCAAGGCGAATCAATCCGTCTCCAACTCGCGGAGCAGATTCAGCGCGATAAATACTGTTTTGAATTGGAAAGGTGCCCTCAGAAATCATTCGATAAATCTTATGCGCAATTTCGCGATAGTTTATTTCAAGCCTTGAGGCTGATCGCATCTGAACAGCATCTCGATGTCTAGAGATCACAGCGATGACATGTCCGTCATAGAGGACAGGGACTGTTTCCTCTTTAATGAGGAGATCACCAACTTGCTCGGGCTCAGAATCTCGAACGATCTCCCCTTGAGAAAGTGCTTGATCTAATCGAGGGTTGTCTCCCCAATTGAGTTCATCTCCGATGACATCATGAGCAAAAACGGTGGCAGCAGTTGTGGGGCGAATATGCCCAATTGCAATGAAGCCCTCCGGCCAACTTTGATAGTCCTTGCGTTTAGGTACCCACAAAATAAGATCGGCAAAGGAAAGATCAGATAGCAACTGCCACTCAGCGATGAGTTCGGAAAGGCGCTCTTTATCTGCGGATGTAAGAGCTGTTTGGGAATACGCCGCTTCGATGCGTGGGGATGACATCCGTTCAACCTTTCCTACTCAATGCGTTTTAGTGTATAAGAATCTATAACAGTGAGGCAGCGATAGTAGCAATCTCTTTCCGCTTATTCGACGTAAGCAAATTATCAAGTAGGCCTGAATTCCCCGGCCTTAATTGCGCTTGGCTCAGAATGAAACTGCGCTCTCCTGTGACCAAATTCGTGAAGGCCGCCTGCGCTTTGCGAAGTTCCTGTGCCTGT
>SESB01001173.1_pt1 | contig 17588 bp, 17 predicted proteins | sample 3171441 | NCBI WGS metagenome assembly SESB01 (sample SAMN06051867, study PRJNA518727) | freshwater metagenome | biome: subpolar coniferous forest; feature: holomictic lake; material: water; isolation source: holomictic Lake 227, 6 m depth | place: Canada: near Kenora, Ontario | collected... | reverse complement strand
TTCATTCAGGCCTTTTTTATTGCCCGCTAAAAACTATAAAATTATCGATGCTCTAAGAATATCTACCAGACATCTTACCCCAGGCCCTGCAAAATCAGGATTTGCCAAAATCAGGTAAAGAGTCACTTCCCGGGTGTGTCCATCCCTCAACGGTAAAGGCTTTAAAATCCCTGACTGTAGTTCTTCACGAATATGCTCTTCAGGCAACCAAGCGAACCCATAACCCATACAGACAGCCTGAATCGATGTAGCGACCTGGCTCACTGTCCAACGCTGATCGACCTCAACAGTAACCGTACGTTGATCTCGCTTTGACCCAGAATCCCGAACCACCACATGACGATAAGCCCGCAAATCCCGATAAGTCAATTCACTTCCCAGATGATGGAGTGGATGATCAACATGAGCAACCGCTTGTAGACGAATTCGCATTAAAACCTCACCCAAAAAACCTGAAGGTATTTGAGGAGAAATAGCCAAATCAACATCCCCACTCAGCAATGCATCTGAAGTTCCACCGAGTACCGACTCAATCAATTCAATTCGAGTACCGGGACTTTCCATACTAAAACGTTGTAAACATTTCAAAAGCAGCTCGGATGGAAACAGGATTTCAACGGCAATACTAATAACAGCTTCCCAACCAGCCGAAAGCTTATGAGCTGCACGCTCTAAGTCATTGGCCTCATCCACCAATGCAAGCGCACGCCGGTAGAGCATTTGTCCAGTCGGCGTAAGTATGGCCTTACGACCTTGAATTTCAAAGGCTTTGACACCCAGCAAAGATTCAATTTTTTGTACTGCATAACTAACTGCAGATTGGCTTTTACAAAGTCTTTCCGCCGCTTGTGCGTAACCACCCGCATCCACAACTTCGATCAAAGATCGCCATTGCTCTAAAGTGATATGAGGACTCATGAATACCTATCGAATATATTGATTAATGCTAACTGATTATTATGCTTTTTTATCTGCTGAATAAGAAGTTAAATATAACCACTTTCACTGATTTTAATTTCAATCTATTCCTACATCAGAGGACAGCGGTATCAAGTTGCGCAGCAATCTTGGACAAAAAATTTTGCCAGATAATGAATTGAACAGACAGTATCTCGAATCATATATAATTTATTAAAGAAGCCTCGATGGCATTTTTACTACTTTTTCAAAATTGGGTCCTTATTTGAATGCAATAGATATTTTTCCTTGGAATGATAATTTCAATACCGGTGTTCAAATCATCGATGAACAACACCAGGTACTTGTTAATATATTAAACCAACTCGCCAGCCATATTGCGTTCAAAACGGATATCCCAACATTAAAAATTATACTGGATGAGCTAGTTGACTATACTGTTTTCCACTTTCAAGCCGAGGAAGGTATTTGGCATCAGAATCTTCCAGATGACTGCCTTGAGCTTGAGCATAAGAAAACACATGACAGTTTTATAGAAACGATTTTCCAAACCAAGGAACAACTTGCTTCAGAATCTGAAGACAGCATTATCGAAGGTTTGCTTTCTTTTCTCACAAGATGGCTGGCAACACACATCCTTGTAAATGACCGATATATGGCGGCTGTTGTTTTTTTTATTCAATCAGGGATGCCATTTGAAGATGCAAAGACTAAAGCTAAGGAACGCTTGGGGGGTGAGACAAAAGTTTTAGTCGACCTAATACTCGTTCTCTATGAAAAACTTTCTGTCAACACACTCAATTTGATGCGTGAACTCAAGTATCGAAAAGAACAGGAAGAATTAATCAAGCAACATACCTCCCAATTAGAACTCATGTTCATGAGAACGGTGGGGTTAGCTACCACCCTTTGTGAAATGCGTGATCCCTATACCGTGGGACACGAAAAGCGGGTTGCAGAGATTTCTATAGCGATTGGGACTGAAATGGGGCTTGATTCACATCGCATTGAAGGCTTAAAAGTGGGTGGATACCTACATGATTTAGGAAAGATGTGCATTCCACTTGAGATTCTTGGTAAACCCGGAAAACTGAGTCCTATCGAACTCATGTTGATTAAACAGCATCCCCAAGCTGGCTATGATGTCCTTAAAGATGTTGGATTTCCATGGCCGGTTGAACAGATTGCCTTGCAGCATCATGAGCGCATGGATGGCTCAGGTTACCCCAATGGATTAAAGGGAGATGAAATTCTTTTAGAAGCACGCATTGTCGCTGTGGCTGATGTTATTGAGGCAATGTCAACACACCGCCCCTATCGATCAGGCCTGGGACTTGAAGTGGCACTCGCTGAAATTGAAAGCGGCATTGGTACTGCATACGACCGAAATGTGGCTGAATGTTGTTTGCGATTGTTCCGAGATAAAAATTTTAAGTTGCCAAGCTAATCTTTCAAGTATTCATTGACTTGATTTCTGCACCCACGGCCGTTAGTATCGTACGCAGCAAGTTAATGTCATCTGCCAGTTCATCGGAGCAAACAATGTCATTTATCTCATGCTCAATGGTTTTGGCTTTTTCTTGCAAAGCGGCTATCCCGAGGGTAGCAGAAATACTTTTCAGGGAATGGGCGATTCGTTTTGCACTGGCAAAATCACCTGCACTCAATGCTGATTGTATGTTATCAGCATCAGTGAGATGCTTGTCAGCGAACTTGATTAACATGCGCTGGTAGCTCACTGGGTTACCGCCCAAAAATTTTAGCCCAATTGCAACGTCAATTAAATTACTGTCACTTCCTCGGATAAAAGGCAGTAGATTTCGTGAAGTCTTTGTTTCATAGAGAGAGGGAACAACAGCGCTCTCTTCAGGTAACCATTGCGCCAGTAATGCATAAAGCCGTTCAGGCTCGACAGGTTTGGTAATAAAGTCATTCATTCCAGCCTCTTCGCAATTTCTACGATCTTCTTCAAATGCATTCGCTGTCATGGCTATAATAGGGATTTTTTTGCCCAAACTCATTTGTCTGATGTTTCTCGTTGCCTCTAGTCCATCCATCACCGGCATTTGCATATCCATCAGAATCAACTCATAGGGTTTATTCTCGATCATTTTTATGGCTTCCAGACCATGGTTAGCTATATCAACGATTAACTCGTAACTCTCCAGAATTCCCCGAGCCACTTCCTGATTGATTTCGCTATCCTCCACCAGCAGAATATGAGCGCCACGACGTAGCCCTATCGAAGTAAAGATGGCTTTCTCACGTGTTAACTCTACTGTATCGCACAGTTTCAATTTCGCGGTAAACCAAAAGGTACTGCCTTGTCCCGGACGACTGACAACTCCAATCTCACCGCCCATAAGCTGTGCTAGACTCTTAGAAATCGCCAAACCAAGACCCGTGCCTCCATATTTACGCGTAGTCGAAGCATCTGCCTGAACAAACGCTTTAAACAAATTAACCTGTTGAGCTGAAGTAAGACCAATACCCGTATCCTGTACTTCGAAGCGTAACATGATGTGATCATCTATTTCTGAAACTACTCTGGCACACAAGGTAATACACCCTAGATCGGTAAACTTAATAGCATTACCCGAAAGGTTAATAAGAATCTGGCGGAGGCGTAACTGATCGCCTCGCACACACTGCGTGTATAAGCGCGGGTCGATCTCGTCAACTATCTGAAGCCCCTTGCTGCCAGCCTGACTGCTCATCATGTTACGCACATAATCCAGGATAGAGGGAACGAGAAACGAGGCTTCTTCCAGAATTATTTGGTTAGCTTCAATTTTCGACAAATCAAGAATATCGTTGATAACACCCAGCAGATGCTGACCTGAACTGATGATCTTGCTTAGCTGCTCTTGCTCAGATGGCTGCCGACTCTTCTCATTCAATAAGTAGGCAAAGCCGATGTAAGTGATTAACTAACTCCTGTTTATCACTGTTTCTAAGAGAATGTTGAAGAAATCCGCAAAATAGCATACCGATCAATAAGGGCAATCCTACCTGCCAGCGACGTCCCTTCCAAACCTCGCGACGGTCAAATATTACCAAGGCTAAGGGTGTAAAAATTAGCACACCAAAGCTGTCACCGATCCACCAGTTGATAAAAGTAGACAAAATCTGATCTGCGTTAATCAAACCCTTAAGCCATAGGGCACTTGAGCCAATCAATGCACCCATGAGACAGGTTGCTAAAGTAACTAAAGAAAATCGGAGTACACTTTTAGGAACGGCTAGATCAATCGATGGCTCATAATAACGAAGTAGCTTTTCTCCAGTCAAAACTTGCAGGGTTGAACCACAAGCCATGATCCAAGGTAACCAACTTTGATCAAACTGAATCTACTCAGTAAGAAATAGATCAGTCCTACGCCGATATTAAGAATAATGAGCTTCATTCCATAGTATGTGATTATGTATCCTGCCTGCAAGTTGTCTGTCAGCATTGAAGCTGACAGACAATTCTCAAAAACTAATTACTTAATGGCCCCTGCTCTTGCACCCGCAGCAGGATCAGGTGTATCCATAATGCGATTTAACAGATTGGTCTGTTGAGATACTCTATCAGCTTGCGTTAAATCAATCATACCTTTAAGTTCTGCAAATCGTTTTTCTGCTTGTATAAGTTGTTCAGATGCTAAATTCAAATCCCCCCCTTGTACTGAGGTCCGAGCTTTTTTCAAATAATCATTTGCACGGTTACGATTACGATCGAGTTTATCGTTAGCGTTGATTTCTTTAGTTAACTTTAAAGCTTCTTTGATATAACCAATGATAATTTCACTCCCACCCTCGCCATGATGTGCTGCGCTGCCAGTTTGCATTAACTGAATTTCTTTCAATGCTTCAGTAATTTGACCAATAGTGGCATCAATACCTTGAACAGGTGTCATTCGGTTATACATGCAGGCCATACCTAAACAGACTTCTGCCTTGGATGGAAACGAACCTAAACACAATGCCACTGCTGTAGCTGCGATAGCGCTTTTTAATAATTTCATTTAATTCAATCCTCGTTATAGTTATTATTATTTTTTTTGACTTGCAACTTCCTAGATATTAAGCATATTTAATTAGCTACATGACCGAACGAACTTTAACATAACTATCGAGTAGATTAAAACTATAACTGCCTAGCTCGACAGCTTGAATAGACCGATGCTTATCAAGCAACTGGCGAAATAGCAGAGGATCTTTCTTCTGAATCATAACCCCATCCCTGGGGAAATATTTTAATTCCAATCGCGATAACCAAAAGCGTAAGGCAGCCGCTCTAAACGCTATTGGCAAATAATCTAACTCAATTAGACTCAGGGGCCTTAATGTCTCGTAAGCCGAAAGCAACGCCCTTAATTTTGTATCATCCAACCCTTCAGAAGATTCATTTAAACACCAATCATTGACCGCTATGGCGATATCCATCAACAAAACACCCGTTCCCGCACTATAAAAATCGAGTAAACCACTGACTTTATCATCAAGAAATAAAACATTATCTTTAAACAAATCACCATGAATAACACCCACAGGTAATCCAACGACGGCATTATTTTTTTGAAAAACCAATTCATCATGAATTAATTTTTGATCAATTAAAGACAATTGATCCTTAACAAGATTGAACCTTAAGGTCCAATCAACCCAATCATAATGACTATCAACGGGAAAGTGATAATCTTGAGTTAATTGATGCAGTTTACCTAATTGCAAACCCACTTCATAACAGTGCTTAACCGATGGATTAACGACAATCCCCCCTGGAATCCAGTTAAAAATTGCAGCTTGCTTCGTATTTAACGCCAGTAATGTATTAGCAGACTTATCCAAAAAGGGACTGGGGCAACACAGACTGTGTTCTTTTAAATACTGCAATAATTGCAAAATATGTGACAAATCAACTTTATTGAGTGACTCAAAAATAGTCAATATAACAGTGCCTGTGGTGGTTGTTACCCGATAATTAGTATTTTCAACACCTTCCTGTATACCTTCAAAATGAATGACCTCGCCCAAAGAGTAATGTTTTAGAAATTGCTCTAATTGCGTTAACGTTATAACTGAATAAACAGACACTAAGAATCCTAAAAACTAAAAAGGTTAACCGCTATTTCATTTGCAATGATAACCCAGCACTACAAAAAAAAACTCGATCACAACCTTTTGCCATAATTTGTGCTGCTTTGCCTGACAAGTCAACAAACTGACGTGCTAAGGGGTTATCTGGAATAATACCCAAGCCTACTTCGTTATGAACTAATACCAAATCTACCGGCAATGCCATAATAGCCTCTAACTCCTGAAGAATCTTAGTCTCAGACCACTGATGATAAAGTAAATTATTCAACCACATTGATACACATTCAACTAGCACCGGTTGCTGACAAGTCTTTAAGCGATCGACTAATTTTATGGGCTCTTCAATTGTTACAAACAAATCTTGACGACGCTGTTGATGTACCTGTATCCGCGCCTTCATTTCAATATCTATAAACTCAGTCGTTGCCAAATAAAAAGGTTTTACTGACGCTGAATTTTCTAAAATATAAGACTCAGCCAGACTCGATTTCCCACTTTTTATACCGCCTATAAACAAAGTTTTCATGTTAATAAGCTACCCAACCCTAAAAAACCAATCACACTAATATCCAGCTTATTTTTCATGGCTAACGATTGCCTGACAATAGCCGAATTAATCGAATACACAGAAACCCCTAACGTTGGTTTATGCTTAAGTTGACCATGATAATACGCATCACCTCCTAGCGCCACGCCCAAAGCGCCAGCCATAGCGGCAATCGGATAACCCGCATTAGGACTTTCTAATTTATTTCCATTCTTGAACAGACATCGTAAGGCCGCTTGCTTATGAGGCGCTACTAGTACAATCATTAATGCCGTTAAACGTGCAGGAATATAATTAGCCACATCATCCAACCACGCGGCTACTTTTCCAAAATAAAAGTACCGTTCTGTTTTATAAGCCACCATCGAATCAAGCGTATTAATAGCCTTGTAAATAGCAATCCCTGGCAAACCAAATAGTAACAAATACAGTAACGGGGCAATCACACCATCACTCAAGTTCTCGGCCCATGTTTCCAGTGCAGCCTTGTAGATATCCTGCTCCGTCATAGTCTCGGTATCACGACTAACCAGATAACTAATAGCCTGCCTAGGCTGTTCTGACTCCAGTACCTCAGAAACACTTTTATGTAATAAGTGCATCGCAATACCTGTTGACGCCAAAACTGCTAGTACTATTAACTCTAACTCCTTAGGAAATAAACGGCTTAAATACACAAATGCAACACTGATCACCCCCGTTAACGCTAACAAACTGAATACCAAAATCGCCCCCGGCAGCATACGATTGGCATAAAATTTCTTTTCAAAATAAGTAATGTAATCTCCCATCCACATCACCGGATGCTTACCCAGTAACTCACCTACCCACAAATCTATCAAATAAGCTAATAATGCTAATTCAAAATACATAAAAAACCATCCCATACCTGATACGTCAACCTAAGTACCTAGTTTTATATCCACTATCGTTAACTGTTTCAAAGATTTTTCTAGCTGCTGAATAGCATCAACCTCTTTAACCGCAAAGCGGATATAACGGGTATCCAGACCTTCAAAGTTATCACAGACACGAATCAAAATACGCGAAGGTGCCAACAATACTTGCAACGCATAACCATCACAATCATCGGGTAAACGTGCCAAAAGAAAATTAGCTTGCCCAGCATAAATTTCTGTAAACAAACCACTCTCTTTTAGCACACGAAACAAAATAGCTCTTAACTTAATGGTGTGTTGCTGCGTATAGCTAATAAAATCTTTGTTAGCTAATGCTTGCTGCATATAAACCATATCTAAACTTGATAATTTCCATGCGGGTTCTAAATACTTTAAAGACGCTATAGCCTCAGTTTGTGCCATTAAAAAACCAATACGAATGCCCGCACAGCCATAAAACTTACTGAGTGATTTGATAATGTATAAATTCGGATAATTAACTATCGCATGAGAGACAGATTCAGTCTCACAAAAATCGAGAAAGGATTCATCAATAATCAAAGTGCATCCCGCTGCTTGCCATTGCTCTAACAGCGTAGGCATCTCATATAGGAGACCATCGGGGGTTGAAGGATTAACAAAAATAAGCGTACTGCCAAAAGGCACATTAACTAACGATTCGGTTAATCGGTTAATAAGGGTTACTTCACTGCCCAACTGCACCGCAATACGTTGGTATTCAACGTATAAAGGTGCGAACAACACTAAATGTTTAGGTTTAAGCCAACGTAATAACGCAAAAATGGCGGCACTTGCACCATTAAACACTTCAATGTCTACACCATCAGGTATTAAATAACGTTGAACAATGGCTTGCTTTAACGCCGTGTACTCAGGATCACCATAAGGACCCACTTGAATATCCGTTAAACTTAACCCCTCAACAGCCTGCTTTGGATTAATATTGGCAGAAAAATCAATAACCTCTTCAGGCAAACAACCACAGTGTTCTGCGAACTGATAAATATTCCCACCGTGCCGCATCTTAGTGATTTAAAAAATGCACGAAGGTGTAATCATTAATATGTTGTAACTTGTGTACCGATCCCATATCCACTTTAAATTTAAACGCATTCGCTAAAGGCAGTTGCAAAACATGTGCTAATAACGCTCGAATAACGCCCGCATGCGTCACCAGCACCACCTGCTCGGCATCTGTTAATAATAGCTCTTGCCAAAATACCCCTACCCGCTCACACAATTGAGTAAAACTTTCGCCTTTTGGTGGACCTAAACTCACAAAGTTATCTGTCCAATGCCTTAGCTCTTCAGCATCTACACTATCAAAGGGACAATTTTCCCAATCACCAAAATTCAACTCTAATAAGCGATCATCATTAAGGACTTTAGGAAATAAGTGGGCAGCAAACTGAGTACAACGTGTTAATGGACTGCTATAAACACAGCAATCGGGCTGCAATACAGGTAGTTTTTGCTGAATTTTAATAAACTCCTCCCTGAAGTTGGATGCTAAACCCACATCCGTTTGACCATAACACAGCCCAGTAGGCGTATCTGTTTGTGTATGACGAATTAAATAAATGTCCACAACACACTCACAAACAAATAAAAACAGGTTTCTGAAACCTGTTGACTACACCCTAAACAATCACCCGTATAACCACCAATATGACGATTAAAATAGCCCCCTAAAATAAGCGTTATTAAGATAACCGGTATCAATGCGACGATAGAAATAATCGGCAATATCAACAAAGGAACTACAGCAAATCCAGCCGCAACACTCAGTTCCGTTAAAGTAGGTTTATGAATTACATTGCTTGATTTACTTTCGCCAATACGCGCATAACGGTATAGACGCATTAAAACCAAAGGCATAAAACGACTAACACTGTGTCCGGCCAGTAACAAAGCAGGTACAGCACTCGCAGACAATTCACTTAATAAACTTAATTTTAGCAACATTAACATTATCAGACCGACAACACCGTAAACACCACTCCGGGAGTCTTTCATAATTTCTAAAATGCGCTCTTTACCATACCCACCGCCGAAGCCATCACAGACATCGGCAAAACCATCTTCATGCAAAGCACCGGTCATCAAAATGGTCACAATAACCGCAATAATAACTGACGTTGTTTGAGGCAAAACGAAGTCCGCAACATAAAAACTGACCGCCGCTGCCAAGCCCACTAACCAACCTATCACAGGAAAATACAAAGAAGAACGTGGTAAGTCACTATAATCCAGAGCAATAGGGCTCGGAATTCGGGTATAAAAACTCAGAGCTAAAAGAAACAGCCTTACTTGTTGCATATAATAATGCTCACTGATCTACACCCGCCTCAGCAAAGGACGCCATTTCCTTTAAAAACAATACCGCCGATTGTAATAATGGAAATGCCAAAGCTACACCAGAGCCCTCACCTAAACGTAAATCCATCGCCAATAGTGCTCGCACATTAAGATAATCCAATAAAGCCCGATGCCCTCGCTCATTGGATACATGGCTAAAAACACAATAATCCAATACCTGTGGATAAAGTTTATAAGCCACTAATAAAGCACTACTGGCAATAAAGCCATCAATCATAACAATCATCTTCAATTCGGCCGCTTTTAGGATGGCCCCGACCATCATCGCAATCTCAAACCCACCCCACGTTGCTAGACAATCTAAAGGCTTTTGTAATTCAGTTGAATGCTGAAGCGCCTGAGTTAAAATCGCGACCTTTCCCTGTAATTGATTGTCATCAAGCCCTGTACCTCGACCGACACAATCGCTTAACGGCAAGGCTGTTAGACAATGCATCAATAACGCTGCCGATGAGGTATTACCAATCCCCATTTCGCCAAAACCAATACAGTTACAACCTTTTTGCTGTTGCTGCAGAACAAGTTCTGCGCCCTTCTCTATCGCTTTAAGACATTCTTCTTGTGTCATTGCCGCTTCTATTAAGAAATTCCGCGTACCATACCCCACTTTGGCATTAATTAAATCAGCATGACTCGGCAAATCGGCTTTAACACCGGCATCTACAATGAGTAAGTCCAAATGATGTTGCCGGGCAAAGACATTAATCGCCGCTCCACCCTTTAAAAAATTCATCACCATCTGTGCAGTGACCGTTTGCGGATAAGCACTCACACCGGCCTCAGCAATACCGTGATCAGCTGCAAAAACCAATAGGCTGGGCTTTTTTAATTGAGGTGTTAAGGTGTTTTGACACAAACCCAACTGTAACGCTAATGCTTCCAGATGCCCTAATGCCCCTAAAGGCTTCGTCTTTTGATCAATTTTAATTTGTAATTCAGACTTTAAAGCCAGAGATAGAGGGGTAATAGAAAAATTTAAAGGCACGGTGTATTCCAGGTATTTTCAAACAACAAATCTTGTAGATCTTTACGGTTGGCCCATTGCTCTAACTCCAGCATAGGCTTTTCGTAAAATTGCTCAACATGCCCAAGGCAAAGAATAGCAACGGGTTGACTGTCTTCAGGCATTGCCAAAAGTGATTTTAAAGCATCAGGCTCAAATAAAGAGACCCACCCCATACCTAAACCCTCAGCTCGTGCTGCTAACCACATATTTTGTATTGCACACGCCAAAGAAGCAAAATCCATCTCGGGCAATGTGCGTCGTCCAAAAATATGTGGCTCACGCTGTTCACATAAAGCGGCAACCAAAAGGACGGGGCATTCCAGAATACCCTCAACTTTTAGTTTCATAAATTCTGCTTCGCGTTCCTTTAAAGCCCTGGCTGTACACACTCTTTCTTGCTCGACTAATGCATGTAAATGCTGTCGTAATTCGGGACAGGTAATACGCATAAAACGCCAAGGCTGCATAAAACCCACACTAGGTGCATGATGTGCAGCTAACAATATGCGTTGTAATGTTTCAGACTCAACCGGATCATTTAAAAAATGTCGCATATCCCGACGTTCGTAAATAACACGATAGATAGCGTTTACTTCTAGATCAGAATATCGATGCATTATCATTGAACAAAAGGTTATCAGTAAGGGGTATTTTAGTTTATAAACAAAATCGCTTGGCGCTGCGCTGTTAAAAGCTTACTTTTACACCACCATAACCTGCCACACCAGATGTACCATAACCATAAACATCTTCATATTGCTTGTTTAAAAGATTATCAATTCGACTAAACACTTGTAAGTTTTTATTAATATCATAACTCCCTGCAAGATTGACTAGCGTATAACCAGCAATGGCAGTAGGCACTGATGAATAAGATATATAAGCCGTATCCGCTTTCTGACCCACCATTAACACATTCAAATGAATATGCGCCTTTTCAAGAAATTGATAATCTGCATCAAAACTCGCCTTGTCTCTCGGCCTATGCAATAGTTGACTCCCGGTGGTCATATTCAAAGCTTGCTGATAGGTATAAGTCCCTCTTAATGTCAGATCAGTTAAGGGACGTACTTCCATAAATGTTTCCAAACCATCCACTTTAGCCTGACTGACATTATTGTTTGTATAGGGCGGAACACTCAAAAACTGGATCAAGTTATGAAAGTTATTATTAAAATAACTGACACCCGCTGTCGCCTTTTTACGAAATAAATCCTGCTCTATTGCCACATCCCAATTAACACTGGTCTCTGGCTTCAAATTAGGATTACCCGATCCATAGATCGTATCATAAAGCTGATTCAGTGTAGGGGCCTTAAAACCGGTACCGTAATTGCCTTTTAAACGAGTCCCTGTCTCTTTAAGAACATAGAGTTCATTCACTCGCCAGGTTTCATGACCACCAAAACGATTGTTATCATCATGCCTGACACCCAGGGTTGTAAAAGATCGATCAAACAGTTTGATCTGATCCTGTAAATAGCCACTGATTGTATTCATGGTCTTAAGTGGAATCGATGCATTATATCCATAAGGATCAGGAGATGCCGACGAAGTACTTAAGCTATCCGCTTCTTCTTCTACGCCTAACGTCAGCGTATTGGATTTATGAATATTAAAAATATTCTGGTAATCTAACTTAACCTTCTCGCCCAAATTACCTGAAACAGAATTAAAACTATTAGGTGATGCGGGGCTAAACACATTTATATTACTGCGATCTGTACGACTGTATGCGGCGCCCAAAGTTTGCTCCCAAAGACCATCAAACAATTTAAGATGACCAAAGCCACGCGTAAATAACTGGTTAAATGTATTGTGATTATTGGTATTATCACAATTAACACCGCCACAATCATCATATGATGTTTTGCCTTCGTTATAACGTAACGAAACCCCTAAATCCAGATTATCAGTCACTTTAACACCCGAGCGACCACTCACCGTCGTATTGGTATGACCGTTGGGATTAAGATTACCCATAGCCTTATCAGCCGTTGAAAATCCCGCCGTCTCCAACCTTGAGGCGTCCAAGCTGTAATTAACGCGTTCAGTACTACCTGAAACTGCGCCCGTAGTTTTCCAGGTGTCATAGGAACCGCCTTCGGCAGTACCGGTAAATTTAGCCGCACCTTTCCCCTTTTTGGTAATCACATTGATAACACCCCCCATCGCATCGGAACCATAAGCCGCACTGGCCGCGCCGCGAACCACTTCAATACGTTCTATGTTATCGGTCTGAAGATTTGCAAAATCAAAAGACCCATCGGTACTGGAAGGATCATTCATCTCTACACCATCGACCAGCACCAAGGTATGATTGGCATTTGCACCGCGAAGATAAACCGCTGTCGGCTGTCCAGGTCCGCCCGATCTAATAACATCAATACCAGGAACTGTTCTCAAGGCATCGGCTGCTGTCGTCAGATGTTTAGCAGAAATATCCTCCGCAGTAATCACCGTAATGGCACTCGCCACTTCGCTTTCAGGAGTCTCTGTTCGCGTGGCTGTCACCACCATATTGGGGAGTTCAAGGGTATTATCGGGAATGTTATCTTGAGCCTGTAACGGGTTATTAAAACCCACAAGCAAGAGTGAGCTAGCTATAATTTTTTGCATTTTGTCCACTGCGCCGCCCGCGCATAGAGTTTAAGAATACAACAGAGGACAATAGAAGATGAGACGCACGATTGCACGTAAACACACCGCCAAACAGCCCTCCGCTGTTGCGAATATGCTTACGGGCCGGTCTCCGGGCTTATAAGTGGCGTTAACCTGAATCATCACCTTCCCATGTATAAAACACAGTGGCGTAACGATGATCCTTTACTTATATACCGTTGCGGGGGCAGCGTCGGACTTGGTTTAAAACCTTACCGACTTCCCGTTTAACCATTAGATTTAACTATCTGATGGAACCTGAAAGCAACCTGTAATTATAGGGGGATAGTTGGATAAAGCAAGCAAGAATGAGATCATTAACAGGACTTCATTCTTAACTGTTTGTTTAATTAAGCTATTTTTCAGTAAAGGCTAATCCTGGTAATTCTGATTAACTATCAAACTCCAAAATCGGGGTGCCCAGAGAATTTATGAATAAAACCATACCTAAAACACTTAGGAATAAGCACGAAAAACCTGATCAAGCTCATGCCTCGAAAGCCTGTCACGACGGGTTTGTGAGCTCCAAATTGCTCAACTTATTTCATGCTCGTTCCTTAGTCGCTATCCCCCTGTTAATTGCTATAAAACAAAATATGCGATACATAGATAGTGCTACAAATTCGGTACGGTCTGGCTTGGCTCTGACAAGCCCTCGTTAATCAGTAGCGTCTGAATCTCCACGCAGGCTTCCGCCAGGATTTCAGTCAGGGTAGCTATATCTTCGGCCAAATCGTTATTGTCAGTATTCTGATGAATTTTGTGTTCTAGATTATAGGCCACCTGCGATAAGGTATTGATGCCGATTGTCGAGGAGATACCTTTGAGCGTATGAGCGATGCGCTCTGCGTATGCCTGGTCGTGCGAAGCCAAGGCGATTTGTAATTTTTCCGCATCATCGCCATGTGTGTCGACAAATTTGCCCAACATGCGAAGATAGAGTTTTGTATTGCCCGCAAAGTATTTCAAGGCGCCTTCCCTGTCCACAAGACAGCGGTGGAGAGAAGTAGATTGTAGTCCGGGATTTTCTGCTGTGGGGCCGCTCGTTGTTTGAAGGTCAATTGATATTGAGTCTTCGGGTATCCACCGTGCCAACGTGGCGTACAGAAAATCAGGGTCGATGGGTTTAGCGGTAAAGTCATTCATGCCCACTTCCAGGCAACGTTTGCGATCTTCATCAAAGGCGTTGGCTGTCATGGCTACGATGGGCAGCGTCTTGCCTTTTTCCAGATCCCTGATACGCCGCGTTGCCTCTAGTCCATCCATAACCGGCATTTGTATATCCATCAGAATCAAATCGTAGTGTTCGTTCTCAATCTTTGCCAGCGCTTCGCCACCATGATTGGCAATATCTACCATCAGGCCAAAGCTTTCAAGCAGCTCTCTGGACAGGGCTTGATTGATTTCATTATCTTCAACGAGCAAAATCCGTGCATCTCTGCGTAAGCGCACGTTGTGTATTATCTTTTCATCGGGTTGCAAATCCTGAGCATTACCTCGCTTCAAGGGCACCGTAACCCAGAAAGTGCTGCCTTGGCCGGGTGCGCCAACCACTCCGGTATCGCCGCTCATCAAATGTGCCAATTGTTTAGAAATAACCAGCCCCAAACCGGTTCCACCATATCTGCGGACGCTGGAGCCTTCCAATTGCTCAAAGGCTGTAAATAACTTACTTTGTTGTGCCTCGCTAACCCCGATGCCAGTATCCTGGACTTCGAATTTTAATTTAACCCGCTCGCTGTCTTCGACAAGCAGTTCGGCACGCAGCGTTATGCTACCCTGATCAGTGAATTTGGTGGCGTTGCTCAGGTAGTTCATTAAAATCTGACTAATCCGCAACGCATCTCCTTTCACAATCAGGTTTTGTAAACGCGGATCAATGTCTTCAATGAAGCCAAGTCCTTTTTGGGCAATGCGATCAGCCATCATGCTGTAGACATGATCAAGGGTCGCAGAGAGAAAGAAAGTGGTTTCGTTGAGCGTCATTCGTCCTGCCTCGATTTTGGACAAATCCAGAATGTCGTTGATAAGAATCAACAAGTGTTTGCCAGCTGCGATGACACGATTGAGCTTGATTTTTTGGTCTTCGTCCTGGATTTGTGCGCGTAACAGTTGAGCGTAACCGATGACAGCGTTCATGGGTGTACGGATTTCATGACTCATGTTGGCCAGGAAGGCGCTCTTCGACTGATTGGCCAACTCGGCATCGAGTTTGGCGGCGAGCAACTCTGTGGTTCTTTCGGTTACCAGTTCTTGCAGATGGTTGCGATGCCGTAATATTTCGTTTTCGGACACTTTACGTTGAGTAATATCATTGTACAGGACGGCAATTTGTTTTCTCTCAGCCTGGCCGAAGCGGAAGGCGTAAACGTCAAACCAACTATTTAATTTTGTAGCGTGATTTTCAAAACGCGCCGACTTCCCTGATTTCGCAATGTCCCCAAAAGTCTGAAGCGAAAATGCCTCGGGTTCTGAAGTGAGTGCTGTAATTGTTTTTCCTACCGCATCGATCAACCCCGTCATCTTCTCAAATGCCGGATTAACTTCCAGAAAACGATAATCGATGGCCGTCATGTTGTTGTCTAAAATCACTTCGACAATACAGAACCCTTCGTCAATCTCATTAAATAGTGCTTTGTAACGAGCTTCGGCATTCTTACGGTGGATCATTTCCTGTTCAAGCCTAAAAGAATCCTCCCGAAGTTGTAATTCAACTTGATGACGTCGGCGGATCTCAGCATTAAGTTCTTCGATTTTCTGATTCAGGGCATTAAACTCGACAGCCCCGTATAGTTGGATGCAGACCAAGGGTGCTCGATCATCTGTTGGCCTCTGCAACAGGCACCCCCGACAAGGAAATTCGACCACATCCCCGTTAAACTTACGCAACGTCATGTGGCTAATCATGAAATCAGTGCTACCGAAAAACAAATTTAGGGTATTCGAAGTCTTTTCGGCGGAGTCTGTAGTAAGACTAGCTAAGGGCTGACCGATCAACCCACTTTTATCCTGCTCCAATAACTGACACAGAAGCGGGTTGGAAAAAACAATCTTCCCCGTATTGTCGACGACCAGGAGAGGAACGGGTATTAATCGAAGCAGGTGAGCTGCTTCTTTGTCGATCATTCCACCGTACTCTTGAAATATTCCCTACCCTCCACAGCATCCGCTTCGTCGCTAGTCTTTAAATAAACCACGACACGGCATTCAGGACGCCCTTCAGCAATGGTTTCCTTGAGGTGTACTTTGGCATAGCCCAAGTTATTGGCGGCAATACTTCCGAAAACATTGGAGGTCATCATGCACATCGACTTCTGGCCGATAACTTTTTCTGCAAATGGACATGAACGACTGCCGAACACGATCTTCTCGTCATCTTGCTCAATGACATAAAAATCACCCTGGATACGTTGCTTCAAGTCCACCAGTACTGCTGCCACCTGCTCCCGATCCAGGGACGACAGGTTGAGTGCTTGACGGTACTGGTTGTCCATCTGCTTACCCATTACATGACCTACCACGCTGATAAAGCCTGACGCTTGATCAGAACCAACCACTTTCTGCAATGTGTTAGATAGCTCCCGTATCAAGGTGCGCATAAAGACATCTCGCTCCAGTGGGATATCAAGATTTGAAACTTGTTTTACAATGCTTGCTGAATCATTCACAATTTATTCTCGGTTAGTTCTGTCGACAATTCGTCTAAGCCATAAAAGCACCGAGGTAAACTGAAAGCATCCTCATGTAATTAGTGGCTTTTTTAACGGGTAGCGATTCTGCTTTAGTGCTTGAGTTTACCGAACAGATATTCAACAGCATGTCACTCCGTATTTTCATATAATGCCAGTAATCACAATCAATTTCTACTTTTCGATTTGATTTTGGTGGAATGACTGCTTGTATTAGGAACGATTGTTGTTTTAGGTCGATTGGGTTCCTTCACTTTTGACAGAGCAAGTTGTGCCAAAAGCAGTCATTGAGGTGATTTTCTGAATGGCCGATTTATGTCTGAAATTGCTCGTTTATCGTGGAGTTAATGAACGGCGACAACATCCCGTTGAACTACTTGTTT
>SESB01001168.1_pt1 | contig 17623 bp, 20 predicted proteins | sample 3171441 | NCBI WGS metagenome assembly SESB01 (sample SAMN06051867, study PRJNA518727) | freshwater metagenome | biome: subpolar coniferous forest; feature: holomictic lake; material: water; isolation source: holomictic Lake 227, 6 m depth | place: Canada: near Kenora, Ontario | collected... | reverse complement strand
ACGAAGCGGAATTTCGCCCCCCAGCACTGGAGATCATAGCGCTGCTCATAGAGGGACCGATGCTTGTGACCATGATGATCCTCGCATCGGCCGTGTACCTGTTCGCCAGCCTCGACGCGTGGGACCCGCGCGGCTGCTGAGCTTTTTTTTTAAAACGCGCACCCGCCTAGGCGTTTTCCAAAGCGAAAAAAGGGTTTGCACGCCGGTATTAAAAGCTGGTAGAGGAGAAGCGCCCAGCTGATGTCGAGACAACCAGCAAGTCGACGTGAAGCGAACAGCAGGACGCGAGAGACGGTGTTTACCAACGTGGGGATGGGCCCGAGCGGCGTGATCGACTTCATCCAGCCGCTGTCCGCGGTCCCAGGGCAGGAGGCGTCACACCTGGTCGCGGCGGACGACCAGCCGGTGGACCCCTACGCGGTGCGAGGCGGCCCCCCGGCCTACCTGGAGGCCCACGGGGTGCGGTACGTGCCGGAGGCGGTCAGCGCGTCCGGGGCCGCGATGGACGCCGAGGCCCGGCCCGAGCTGGTGTCGATGGCCAGGCCGTACGACGAGCCGCAGGAGGAGCTCAACATCTCAGCGGAGGACCTGAACTCGCGGGTGGACGACCGGATCCGGCACTTTATGCAGCGCACGCGCGGGGCCACGAAGAGCGCAAACGAGCGCCTGGAGGAGCTGCACGCCAACATGCAGTCCCAGGCAAAGAGGGGGGCGCCGCGGCAGGACTGGTCGAAGCGGCTGGAGGCCGTGCAGAGCGGCATGGAGACGCAGGCACGAACCCGGATGGCTGCGCCGGCCCAGCGGGCGAACCCGGTCGACTACGACTGGTGATTGAAGCTTCACAAAAGCACGCGGCGAATATAATAAGGCGGCGCAAGAAAAAAAAGCGGCGCCAACAAAAAATGAACCGGACCGCGACGCTGACGCTGGCGTTTTTTCACCCGCTCGAGGACGATCCGTGGATCAACCGGATGACGGCGCTGGTGAGCCGCAACGACGTGTGCCACGCGGAGCTGGTATTCGACAACGGCGGGCCGCAGACGCAGGCGTTTTCGATCCAGCACGGCACGACCGCGTCGCTGCGGGCGAAGACGCTGAGCAACCCCGCGTACGAGCTGGTGACGCTGAACGTGTCGGGGCAGGAGCTCGCTGCGTGCAAGGAGTTCTGCGCGAACGCGAGCAAGCAGGAGTACGGCTTCGACGACGTGGGGATGGCGCTGTCGATCCTGAACCCGGGGTGCTGCGGCAGGAGCTCGGCGCAGACGAGCAAGACGTTTTGCAGCAAGATCATCACGGAGGCGATGCAGTTCGCGGAGATGCAGGAGGTGCAGCGGCTGCACCCCTCTTCGACCACGCCGTCGATGCTGCTGGACGCCGTGCGCGACTCGTCGCGGCGCGTGTGCCACTCGGTGCCGAGCCGCATGCGGATGCTGAAGCTGTGATGCGTTTTTTTTTCAATAAAAAATAAAAAATCAGGCGCGCATGAACACGCGCACCGTGGGCCAGAGCCTGCGCCACCCCTGCATGACGTCGCGCTCGTTCTTTCCCCCCGTGATGACGATCTTGCCGCTCTTGAAGCACAGCAGGACGATGGGCGAAGACGGAGGGCGGTAGATGAGGCCAGGAAACAGGTTGCTCTGATAGGTGCAATGGAGGTTGAGGCGCGAGTACATGGCGTCCAGGTCCAGGACGCCGCTGCCCATGGGAATCTCCACGTGCGCCACTATGTTCTGGATGTCGCAGTTGCGCAGGCGAAAATCGGCGCCGGCCAGGCACCGCTGCAGCAGGCGCGAGACGTAGAGGCACGACAGCACGCCCTCGTACCAGTTGCGCACCCCCGTGACGACGAGCTTGCCGCTGCTGAAGAGCAGCAGCGTGCAGTTTGGATTCGACAGGCGGATGGTCATGGCCGCGAACTTGGCGCGGTCGTAGGAGGAGCCTGGGAGGATCTGCCGGATCGCGTCGAGGTCCAGCGGGCCCTTGGCGGTGGACTCGATCTGCGCGGTGGAGACTATATTGTGTATGACCGGCAGTGGGTGGTCGCAGTCGTCCGTGTCGGCCCTGTGGGCGTCCTGGTTCGACAGCGCGGTGTAGAGGCGTTTGCGCATTTGGTTTTTTTTATTGATTCACGGCGACACAATAGAAAGTGCCCTTGCTTTTTTTAATCGCGTCAGCGGCGATACTGCTGCTGCTGCTGCATGATGGCAGCGGAGTACTGCAGGAGCGCCGCGGACGGCACGAGGCGTGTCGGCGGGGGCCCCCGCACAGACGGGGAAGGCGCGAAGATGGCGGTGAGGTTCCTGCCCTGGACGAGGTCCAGGGCAGCCTGCGGCGAGAGCTGCCCCTTGACGACATCAGCGTAGCTCACCTTGAGCGTGTCAGCCCCGTCTGCCTCGATGTGGAACGTGTTGTTCCCGTGCGAGATCATGACGGTGCTGCCATCGAACGCGAACGTGATCTTCTTGCTCTCCAGCAGGTGCTTGAACTTCTCCAGCGGCGGCGTGTGCTCCGTGGCCTTGTGTACCGTGTTCTTGATGGACTCCACCGCCTTGCTGGCCTTTGCCCTGGCGGCCCGTATCATGTCGCCAAACCCCGACTCGAGCGTCTCGATGCGCGCGTGCAGCGCCGCGAGCTCGTCGACGACGGCGTCGGGAATGGTATCTCTGCCGTCCTGGTCGTGGGCGACCTGATCGCGCTGCGTGATTTGACCCTTCCTGCGGTGATCCCGTTGCATGATCGCAGCGACCTGCGCCCCCTGTGTTTTTATACGCCCGTTCGTGTGGGAAAAAGAGGAGGCTTACTTAATCACGACAGAAAAAAAGCAGAGCCAGCGATGCACTGCATTGGGTGCGGCACCCCCACGGATCACTCTGCGTCGCGCACGATACCAGTGAGCAAGTTCAAGGAGTTTGTGCGGCGCAGGTGCTCGCCCAGCCGGTTCCACTACAAGGTGGTGGCAGAGCTGCCTGAGGCGGGCGACGCGAAGATCTGCCTGCACTGCGTGAGCTGGCGCAAGCGCTGCGCGAGAGGGGGGCACAGGCACGGCAGCTACACGCCAATGGACAGCGTGCTGCTCTACGTGCTGGAGCCCGGCGCGGTGCCCATGCAGGATCACAGGTATAGCACGCGTTGCCACACAAAGAGGAAAAAATACTGAAAGTTGAAAAAACGACAGGAGCTTCAAGCGCATCGTGCGCGTCCTGCAGGATGAGGACAATCTGTTTGCAGGGCTGGTCCCTGCGCCCGCCAGGCGCATCCTGGGCCCAGCTGGCGCAGACCCGCGTTCGAGCGCGGTCGTCGCGCGCTGGTGGGAGGAAAATGGGCACACTCCCTTCTTCCGCTTGAGCGAGACCGCGCGCATCGTGCGCCAGTGCACGCGCAGGGCGCACGCGGAATGAGTATTAAACAGCGTGTGCTGCGTGATTGAAAAAAATGCGCAAGGAGTTCAGCGTGGAGAGCGGCGAGGACTTTGCTGCCGTGGAGGCGTGTGTGCGAGACCTGCTGGGGTGTGAGCCGCGCGGCAGCGGCGGATTCCTGCGCAGCGAGGCGTTTCTGAGGCTGCGGATGTGCGCCGTCTACAGGAAGAGCGCGTGCGAGTTTCCTGTCACCGCGTGGCTGCACGCCAAGGGGGTGCGCGTGAGCCTGGAGGCAAGAGGACGGGTGCTCGTGGTGGACGAGGATGGGCATATGGATATCACGTGTAATGATCAAATTGCGAAAAATGGGCGCGCCTAGAACGCATGCGAAGGTTCCAGCGCGCCCCATCTCCGTGGGCTCCGGGCCACAGCAGGGCCACAGGCAGCATATTTCCGAGTGTTTTGGGTGCGCAGAACAGAGAAAGGAGCACGTCTAGCGACGGCCAGCAGCCGCTCTCAAACGAGCAGCGCTCGCCTTCTTGGCAACGTCGTGCGCGATGAACTTCATCTTGCTCTCGATGTTGTCCCGCTGGCTGGGATCGTAAAAGTCCCAATCCGTAGTCTTGTAGACGCAATATTTAGCCGTGGGTACGTCATTTTGCTTCATGAGCACGGCGGTAAGACCAGTAGAATCGAGCAGGGTTTTCGTACTGAAGTTGACGCTGTCGAGAATACGCAACCGCTGCTCGGTGTTGACGCGCTGCATATACCTCGTGATCTCCGACACAGCGTTGTCGTGGCCATCAAGGACGATCTGCAGGGGTGCCCCCCAGCCCTCCGCGATTTTTTCCCAGACACACTCAAACACGAGGTTCCCCTTCTCGGTCCACGCATAGAGGATGTAGTACAAGGCCGAATCCTTGAACTCGTGCCTGGGAGAGGCTGCCACTTCGGTTTTTTTGGCCTTCTGTGCAGCCGAAGATGCACCCCCCTTTCTCTTGCCCTTTCCGCCTGCTGCAGCGTTTTCCTCTCCCATCTTTGCGGAGTCCGCGGGGGCATCGATCACTGGAGCCTCGGCGGCGACCGCAGCGCCCCCCTCGGCGGCGACCGCAGCGGCCGCGGGAATAGCGGGCGCAGTTGCCTGTGTCAACACGAGGTTGCTGGTGTCCATCCCCTCGATAATCCCCTTGCAGCGCGCGAACTCGCCGTCGTCGAATTCGCGATACGCCGCCGCGGAGATGGGGGTGCGCACAATGTCGGGGTCCAAGATGCTCATCTGCTCCACGAGGAAAAACCCAGGCTGCTCGCAGGGATCCACGTCGTGGGTAAACACGGTCCTGACGTCGCGGGTGCCGTTGAAGAGGGTCGCCACAGCTGCGGGCGTGGGGTGAGTCAACACCTTGGTGTCATCCGGCAGCAGGCTGATCGGGAAGGCGCTGTTGTTCAGGTCGCACATCTCCCGATCCCTGTTCTCGAACAGCTCCCCGATCCTGAGGTTGCTGAAGTCATACATGGCGAGCTGCACCACCATCGACTGGCGCGTGTTCCCCCTGGTCAGGCGCCCAAAGGTCTGATACATCCACGCAGGCACCCCCTGGGGGTCGAAGATGATGGACCCCATGGCCATGGGATGCGCGATATTCAGGCCCACGCCGGCGACGAGGATGGACACCACGGCCACATCCCATTCCCCCGCGGCGAGCTGCTGCAGGAAGGTCGTCCTGTCCTCCGTCCGGCCGTCGATGTTGAGGATCTTCTTGCCCGGAAACAGCTGCGACAGGCCAGAGCACACGATGTCCATGGTCGCGTGAAAGTATACGTAGACGACAAACTTGCCATCGGGCCAGGCGGTCCAGTACCCGAGGAGCGCGGCGGCAAGCCACACGAGCTTGTTCTTGACAGCCTCGGGGCTGCGCCCAAAGTCGCGGATCTTGGACAGGTCGCCGTTCACCTGCATGAACCTCCCCGTGAGCCGCTCTGTGAAGGGAATGTACAGGCAGTACACGGCGGACCTGGCCGCATTGACGACAGCGGGGTTGTTCACTGTGACAGCCCTGAAAAGATCGGACCGCTCCGTGTGGGTAGCCTCGAGGATGGCGGGGCGAATCGATCCATTGTTCAGGATGAGCAGCATGCTTTCAAGCTGCCGCTCCATCTCCACCCCAGAGAAAACGGTGGCTGACATGAGGAGGACACGATTGGAGAGGCTGCGGAGCTCACGGATGGAATTATAGGAAATGGAGTCCCGGTTGGCGGTGAAATCAGACTCATCCACGACGAGGAAATTGATGCGTAACATGATGAACGCCTTGCACAGCACGACGCCTGCGGTGCTCAAGGCGAACTTGCTCACGAGGGCGACGCACTTGCGCTTCTCAGCGCGCATCTTGTGAACCCACCTGTGAAGTTCCCCAGCACCCACATCAGAGGCGGAAAAAAACCTCACGACGAGAGGGAACTTGAAGGTGCCGTCCAGCCGTTCAAATTCCTGCATCATCTGGACTGCGACAACGGGGGGAATCACCACCACTGAGACATAGAAACCAGGCGACGCTCCTGCATGGGTGCCGATGAGGGTGACGGCACACGCCGTCTTTCCAAGCCCTGTGCCCAGGTTCAACAGCGCCCCATCTACGAAATTCAGCAGCATGTTGCAGAGCTCCACACAATAGAGCTGGTACCCCCGAAGCTTCTGCGGGTTCGTTTCAGATGTGATGACCTCAAATGAATCCATGCCAGGATTCATTCGTTTGATGAGAACATGCGTTTCAGCCATATCGCCGACCATCGCATTGATAACAGATAGGGGCATGCCACTCACAGAGGGGTTATGGTTTAGAAAAGGGTTCATGATAGGTGATCAGATGCGAATGGAAACGATTGCCAGTCTTGGCGCGCGCGCGCGCGCTTGCTTTTAATAGTTTGACCAATGCAAGGAAAAAAACGATCCAATACACACCCTGCCGAACAAAAAAAACGATCCAATACACACCCTGCCGAACAAAAAAAACGATCCAATACACACCCTGCCGCAAAAAAAAAAACGATCCAATACACACCCTGCCGCGCGCGTATATAAGCCCCCTGCGCATACACCGCGCGTCGTCATGGAAGGCAAGCCTGCGCCACGAGTGAGCCTGCCCGCATGCGAGCTAAAACCAGCCCGCACCAGGAACGAACGAGAGGAGCCGGAAGGGGTCACGCTGCGCTTCAGGGTGAGCGCTGACCTGGTGGTGGACAAGCGGCAGCACCCGCTGCAGGACCGATGCGACGACCCGACCATGCCAACCAAGTTCTTCCTCGCTGCGTGGGTGGGCGGCGGCAACGACGCGCTGTCGCTGCACGAGATCTCCTCCGACGGGGGCAGCGGCGTGGAGCTGCGAATCCGCGCGGGGGACGTGGACACGCTGAAGCTGGGGGTGAGCTTCAACGTGCGGAGCGTGAGCGGGGGGCGCAACTGCCACCTGGCGTCGTCCTTTGTGCCGATCGAGCGGGTCGCGCGGCTGCTCGCGACGGGGGGAGGCCGGGTCGTGCTGCTCGACAACTTCGAGCAGGGCAACAAGGCGCTGCTGTCGCTGGAGAACGACGGGACCGACCTGGCGCGCCTGGCGGGGCTGAGGCTGCGCGAGTCGGCGCTGCGCAGGATGGAGGACATCAGCGAGGGGGTGCACGAGATCGGCTGCCGGCTGCACGACCGGCTGCAGAGGCTACGGGTGACGCCGGCCAACGCGGGGACGCAGTACGTGGACGCCTTCACCTTCTGCCACATGGAGGGCATGCTGTCGCACTACGCGCTGCTCGGGCACGTGTTCCGGAGCATGCCCACCCCCGTGGGCCTGGAGTGGGCCATGTACGCGGCGTACCAGACGGTGCAGAGCACGGCGCTGCACCCGCGCGCGCTGCAGCGGATGCCCGACCACGAGCTGGTGGCGAGGTACGGGACGAATCTGGTGTCCCGGCCGACGGCGTGCGAGCTCACGGTGCCGTACACGCCGGACGTGACAATAGGGAGGGGGGGCAGGGCGAACAAGCCCAGCGAGGACATCCAGCGCAGCCTGTGCGGGGTGCAGCTGCGCGCGCAGGGGGAGCGCCCCGCCTACCGGTGGGAGAATCAACCCTGCGCGCAGATGAGGGCGGAGCCGGGCAGTACGCAGATGAGAACTGAGATGGGCAGTACGCAGCTGCGGGGCCTGGCAGAGGCGCTGCAGCTGCAGGGGGACGGGACGATGCAGGAGCGGATGTCGATGACCATGTGCGCCGACGACTGCGAGAACCTGGCGCAGATCGCGATGCGCTTCGGCGACGCGCTGCGGGGGCTGCACGAAAAATACGCCCAGGATGAGACAGGGCTGGCCGCGGCGATGCACGCGGAGGCGGGCCCCAACCCGCTGTTCGCGGGGTTCACCCTCGAGCACCACACGGCGATGGCCCCGGTGCTCCTGCGGCTGGGGCGGATGCTGCACGAGGGGCGGTGGATGCTGGACCTCGGCGTGGTGTCGGCCAAGGGCCCCTCATGCGACCTCAACGCGCAGGCGCCGGAGCTGTGCGGGCACGGGACGATCATCTCGCGGCACGAGCGCGAGGGCGCGATGGTGCACGCGCCCAATGAGGGAACGACGTACCTGACGGTGGACGCGCCCCTGAAGGAGGGCCTGGCCGATCGGCTGCAGGTGCGCCTGGCGAACGGCGACAAGCAGGAGTTCGCGCTGGCGGAGTTCCAGACCGTGCTGGCGCAGAACATGCACGAGATCGTGGGCCTGGGCGTGCGCCCGCGGATCCTCGCGCACCTCGCGGACCAGTACTCGGACCCCAATAAGGAGTGCCCGTTCTACGTGGCGATGTTCTACTCGGGGCTGCGGGAGAACAGCAACTCGCTGGGGTGCATCCCCGTGGAGAACACCGGAAGCGCTACGTTTGGCGCGCCGGTGATGGGGCTGTCCAACCCCACGACCATGGCCATGCCCGTGCAGATCGACGCGGAGCTGGAGCGCCTCATCACCGCGCAGGCGGACGAGGCGTGGAGCCCCGCGGCGGACGAGAGGACCATGCGGACGGTCTCCAGCTTCTGGCAGCCGGTGCGCCCCCCGCACAAGAACCACCTGAGGGAGGACCCAGGGCAGTTCATCCGCGCGGAGTGCACGTGGGGGTTCGACGACCCCGCGCACACGGCGGCCGCGGTGCGGATGTACGGAGACCTGGCCGCCCGCTTCAACGACCTGCAGGAGAGGGACAAGATCGACGACGGCGCGCGCCTGAGCGCGTTCGGGCAGTTTCTGTCGGCGACCCTGCGGTGGACCATGGACGCGCCGCGAGAGGGTGGAAAGTTCGACCTCACCACGATGCGAAACATCAAGCAGGCGGCGGCGGAGACGCCCGGGCTGGCAGAGCTCTTACGGGCCGCCCCACACAAGCAGAAGGAGATTGGCAGGCGCGCGCAAGTGGAGTCTGACCACCACTTCTACATGTGCCAGGAGAGCCTGGGCCTGGTGCACTCGCACCGGGTGAAGCTGGCGTGATATAGATTGAAATAATAATAAAAACACAAATGCAGCGAGTTGGTATATATAGATTGAATAAAACGCACACACACACATGAAAATGAGGAAGATGCAGAGAGAGGCGTGCATCCCAAAGGCGGCGTTTGCGCGAGCCGCGCGAGAGATCAGCGACGGCATGCTGGAGTCTGTGTTCAATCAGAAAAAACGATGGAGCAGGAAGGCGCTCGACACGCTGCACGCCGAGGCGGAGCTGTACATGGCGGAGCGCTTCGCAGGGGCCCAAAAAATGTGCGAGCTGTTTGGTCGCAGCACAGTGTGCGTGCGCCACTTGGGAAGGAAGCTCAGGATGGACGTGAGAGCGCCAGTGGAAGAGGCTCAGAACGGGCGCGAGAGCGAATGAGGGTGCTCCCAGTCGGACATGGAGGAGCAAGAATCCGCCTCCGACTCGCTGTCCGACATCGAGGAGCCATCCGAGGGGGGGTTCACCGGCCTTGCGTCCTCATCCTCCGAGGTGAGGTGATCCACATCGGGAAGAAACTCTGGTTCCTCCGAGGAGGAGACCGAGGCCTCCACGACGGGAGGAGCCTGAGGCTCGTCCTCAGAGGAGGTAGAGGAGGCCTCCACGATCCCAGCCTCCCTGCGGCGGGCGAAGAAGTCGGCGGCAGCAGCCCGATCCTCAGCCTCCTGCTCGAAGATCTCCTCGACTGCGCCCAGCAGGACGCCGAAATCACGCTCGATGTTTGGGTGGATCACGATCCTGTCTTGAGGATGCGGAGCGAATACATCCTCGGAAACCATGTCAACATTATATCGTTGAGAGTCGTATGTCATGGGTTCACAGCAGCGGATGAGCCGAATCAACCCAGCGTGCGTGACCGGCATGAGAGTCGTGTAAAGCATGTTGATTGACCCGCGAACGTTTGTGTAGCCGAAAGACACACGGGCATAGTTTGTCTCAGGAGGGATACCAATGTACACGTCGATCCCGTATGCATCCTCTTCACGTACAAAACGGTAAAACTCTCCCCTGGCCATAACGATTCTACGAGGAATCATCAGAGGCATTCCCCTAGCGTTGAAGATGCCCCGTGGAACGACGGACGCGCTGCTATCAAGAAGCGATTCTCCAAAAGAGGCCATGTTGCTATCGCCTGGAATCTAGATCCGTAGGGTGCGACGCAGCGCGATTACGCCTTTAATAACGCTCGCGAGGGGCAAAAAAAAAACATCCGGGGCCTCACCTTGCTGGGGTAGGAGTTGACCTTGCGCGAATCCCGCGGCCCCTCGCGCCCCTGCAGGACGATCTCCTCCATGTTGGCGTTGATCTCCCGCATGGGCTCCGTGCCCAGCTGCAGGTAGATCTCGCGCAGGAAGGTCTGCACGTTGCGCAGCAGCTTCTGGGAGATGCGCTTGCAGGTCGAGTAGATGCTGAGCTCCACGCCCGCGGCGGAGTAGACCATGGCGGCGGCGAACATGCTGACGGCGAAGGTCTTGCCAAACCTGCGGGCAAATTTAAGCGCGACCGGGAACAAATTAATAAAATGAACACATGCGCGCCAGACACGCAGATCCTGGTGCCCGCGCTGGAGGAGGCGTGCAGGGCACTGAGGGGCGCGGAGCGGGCGCACAGGGTGGCGGTCGCCAGGCGAACCGGCGTGGAAAACGCGGACGACCGCGTGCGGATCTGCCGCGCGCTGCTGCACTCGGCGTGCGTCGCCTTTGTGCGCCGCGTCGAGGGCAAAAAAACGCAAGCAGAGCAAGATCCAATGGACGAATGGCTGGAGAGCGCGCGCACCGACGAGGGGTAGAGATGAGGATCTCCTGCGCCAGGCTGTCCCAGCCGTTCAGGTCGAGGATGGCCTGGTGGGCGCGCGCGAAGGACCCCGGCGGGTCCGGCTTGAAAAAGACGCGGGCGCACGCGCGGATGAAGTTGTCGTGGAACATGCGCTGGTGGAAGGAGCGCTGGTACTTGACGTCGAGCGCGTCGAGCGCCTTCCTGCAGAGCTGCATGCGCTTGAAGCCGTCGACGCGCGCCTCGCCCGTGCTGCGCATCAGGAAGGCAGTAAAGGCGTTCCTGGGAACGTCGGCCTCGGAGCGGCGCCTGGACGCGACGAAGTCGTCGTACGCCTGGTAGAGCGAGCAATAGCTGATCGACCCCTGCGCCATCAAAACAAAAAACCTCCAAAAAATTTAAATACAACACAGTCGCGCCACTATAAAAAGCACCACGAGATGCAGCGCAGTCCAAGTGCTTCACACACAACCGGAAACAAATCCATCCATGGCCACCAACATGATACCTCAGTTCGACAATATCAAGAAGCTCATTGCGAAGCTTGGCCCCGAAGACGGCAAGGGGCGCGACTGGATCATCACGAACGCAATCATGCCTGTCATCCTGTTCGTTGCGGGCTACGCCTTCGAGCTCAGAAACGGGCGCACGCCGATGTTCATGCCCATGCCCCTCGTGTTCGCATGCTGCATGTTCGTGTGCAATCGCACGCGCGTGGTATACAACGTGATGAGCTGCAACGGGAAAAACTACGAATTCATCAAGACGTGCCTGTTGATGCTTCTCTGCATGTACATCAGTGAGCTGATGAATAACGAAAAAACCAAAGAGGAGATGCATATCATAATTCCGAAAGATTCATGCTTGCATGCCGTTTTATCAGACATATTCTTCAAGCATGTGATCATATCCGCTGCTTACTGCGTGCAGATGATGCAGTCCACATCCCACTTGGCGGTATTCATGCAGATCTGCCATACGTACATGACCAGCAACAGCTGGTGCTGCGTCGTCAAGGACAAGCAACAGCAATGGATCGTCATCACGTGCGCCATCGCGGTATGGTTCTGGCTTGGAGGAGAGGTCGCCATGATCATCGCGCTCGTCATGCCAATCATATGGTACTTCTGTCTTGTCTGGATATTCGACGGCGCCATCGACAAATACGACGGCGTCGGTGTGTACGCCATCGGCGCGTGCATGCCGCGCACCTGCGATTTCTTCCGATGCGCGCGCGTCAACTGCCTTATCTGGATGCTGGTCGCGCTGGCGATGTGGTTCATCAGGGGCTACGCGATCAACTCTGAATTCAACCTGATCAAGAACATGCTCTACTCGCTGTCGCCTGCGACGCAAGGGGCCGCCATGGCGTGGATGTGCCTCTACCGGTTCTGCATCGGCATCTGCGGGGTCATCTACAACGTGATCATGCCGTGCATCTGGTACGTCGTCTGCTGCTGCGTGGCCGCGCTCGAGTATGCCGCCGTTGTCTGCGTGGACGCATTCCAGTACGTGAACTAGATTGCCACACTGGATACGAACGAGACCGCCAGCCTGAACATGAGCGAGGCTGGCATCTTCAACGCGACCGCGTGAAAACCCCCGAATCCCACCCTGTTCTGATTGGGCCCCCGCTGCCATGGCATGTGAACCCCTCCCTGCCTGATTGGCCATATGCCCACCTGAAAAAAAATGAAAAAATGTCTACCACATGCACATATTTAACCAAACATAGCGCGCGCGTCGCACCCGTGCTAACTGAATATACACGCGAGAGCAAAATGACCAGCTTCATCCTCTACAAGGATGCCGTCTACAGCGGCATCAAACACTGCGCCGAGGGAGTATTCGCCCCTACTGGGCCCCTCAGTGTGATCCCAGGCTACACCACAACGGCAAAGATTGTCTCGCCCGCCGTGTGCGCTGTGATCAAATACACGCCCGTAAACACCCTGCTCAGCATGCTGTGCCTGTTGGCGGTATGGTCCATGGAAAAGGACTACGAACTCATCAAGGTCCTCGCGATTCCATACGCGATTGGAATGGGAAGAAACTCCTGGTGGATGAACTGCGCCCTGGTGGCGGTCTGCATCATACTGCATGTGGGCGTGTATACCAATACCCCTGGGCTCACAGACTTGGCGGACAAAGGTCGCATGATGGCAGCCTTGTTTGTCCCTGGTCGCCCAAGCATCTTATTGAAAAAATACATCACCCGCATCCACGACACCAATCCACAGACGCCATTAGAGATTATGGCGATTGCTGTCCTTCGTGTGCGTTGTCTCATCATGGCGCTGGAATATTACACGCTATTCACTACAGCTGCGAAAAAATCAGGCCTCAGCGATGTACTGCACAGGCAGGAATATCCTATGGTCAAGCGCATTATGGTGCTGCTAGCACTGGCTGCATTTGTGTTTGAACAGGTATACCAGACACATTACGAGAGCGTGTCGCTGTGCGCATGTGTATTGGCCATCAGCGACCAGCAGGCTGCGATGGACCAGCAAAAGGCTGCCACTGAAGCCACCCCGCCCCCTGCTACTGGGGTCGCGCCCGTAGCTGCTGCTGCTGGAGTCGCACCCGTGGCTGCTGCTGGAGTCGCGCCCGTGGTTGTTGCTGGAGTTGTCCCTGTGGCTGCTGCTGGAGTCGCGCCTGCGCCGGTTCCATTCCACATGATCGCAGAAAACGCCGCACCTGAAACGGCTGCCCCAGTCAAAATCAAGCTAACTATGTCGCAGGCTGCGCGGATGTCCAGAAATATCTCGATCAAAAAAGCTACAGACGTGAACAACAAGCGCGCTCGCGAAGATGATGACGGGGCTGCCGCGACTGACGAACCAGCCAACAAGAAGGCCGCCACTGCCAAGGACCACATGGACATCGACGCGAATGGAAGCGCGATGGAGATACACTAGCGCGGTTGCTCTCTGCCGCCGACCCTCCCTCCTGCTGCAAACAGCGCTACCACCTGCTGCAAAGGGAGGGAAGGCGACATGATGAACCCACACACCCTCTAGATTTACGAATGAAAAAAACGAAACCAACCACAATCACGCCTCCACCCCCGCGATGCCCGGCATCAGCAGCGCGTCATTCCACGCCCCGTAGAGCGCGGCGAGGCACAGCGAGGTGCCGCTCGCCCAGAAGAGGCGGCAGTTGGCGACCGTCTCCAGGGTGGGCGCGCGATCCCACGTGTGCCCCACCCCCAGGAAGTAGTCCAGCACACCCATGATGAGGAGGATGGCGTAGCGCGCCGAGCACCCCGCGGGAACGGCCATCACGGCAACGGCGATGCCGAGCATGTAGCGCACCAGGCCGAAGTTCACGAGCGTGGGCCCCCGCTCCGGGTCGACGGGCGCGCAGAGCTCCCTCAGGCTGTCCGTGAGGAGGAGCGCGGCGAGGAACGCGGAGTGGGCGTAGACCGGGCTGCAGGCGGCCACGACCGCGGTGAAGTGGGCCAGGGCCGTGACCACCCAGAAGAGCGGGTCCCACAGCCCCACCTGCTGCAGGGACTCGGGCGTGAAGCCGCCGTGGCTCTGCAGGACGCCCGAGTCCACGAGCCCAAACGTGTTTGAAACAAACGAGGCCACCAGGAGCGAGATGAGAATGCAGAGGAGATCCAGGCCAAACACAAGCACCGACTGCCTGCCGTGCGCATGCGAGAGCGTGCCGTTTGCCACCTGCGGGGTGTAGACGAACATCTGCACCGTCGCAGCAGGGTAACAGAAGATGCAGGCGCAGATGACGAGGAGCTGCACCACGCCGAAAACATATACGCCGCCGTAGGAGCAGCACGCCATCCTGTTTTGCGGAGGTGGCCCCGCGGCTTAAATCTTCCCCCCGCCTGATTCAGCCCAGCAGCTGCAGGGCGTCCCACAGCCGGTCCTGGTAGGCGAGGACCGCGTGCAGCTCCTCGCGGCGGATCGTGAAGAGCCGCGTCAGGTCATCGTACACCACGGCCTCGCCCAGCGAGCCGGTGAGGGTCTCGTACCTAGGCCGAAGGTCCTCGACGACGTGCTCCACGGGCGCTTCGCCGACGACCCCCCGATAGAGATCCCGAAGGAAGACCGCCACGGGGTCGCCAATGCTGTCGGGTGCCTTGGTGGGCTCGTCCAGGCAGGACGAGCTGGGAATGGCCAGCATCACGCAGAAGCATGCCACCAGCGAACAGACCACGCGAAACATACCACGCGATCCCAAATGGTCTGTATAAATACGACCGAACGCCTGCAGAGGAGAAGAATGCAGCAGTTTCTCGGGTTCGCGTTCCATCCCACGCATGTGGAAAAGGCGACGAGGGAGGAGATCACGCGGACCAGGCAGGAGGAGGACTCCTGGGGCGTCATCAGGAAGCCTCACAAGCTCTTTCCAACGGGATTTGAAAGAGACCCAAAGATAAAGGAGCAACCCAGCAAGGAGGAGAGGGAGTGGGAGGTCGTAGACCAGGCCGAGTTTGAACGAGGCGAGCTGGAAGAGACCACAGAGCGGGATGCGCGCGCCGTGCAGCGAAAAAACGAGAGCCCTGCCATGTCTGAGGACGAGAATTTCGAATACGCGGACGACGAGAGCCCCAGGGCGCTCTCAGAGGCGGAAGAAGAGGAGGAGCAGGAGGAGGAATACGACGTCGCCCTGCCCCCCTCGCGACTTTTCCCGCAGGATCTGGAGAAGATGATCGCGGCGCACGCCCACAAACACATAAAAAAGGAGAAGCAGGCCAAGCGCACCACCAAGCGAGATAAAAAACGGACACCGCCGACGCTGGCGGAGATTGGCGCGCCCTGCAGGATCACCAAGAAGCTCTACGTGGCGATGGAGGAGAAGGGGGCGTACGGGCTCGTGGACTCTGGCGAGACGCGCCTGGGCACGCGCGAGATCGTGATGCACATCACGAGGGGAAGGAAGAAACTTTATGAAGTGGAGCCAAGGGCGGGCGACGTGATGCGCGTCAAGAGCCTCATAGACAGCCGCATCCACCAGGCGCTCGATGTGGTCTTCACGACGCCGCACAAATACTACCCGCCAGGGCGCGATGCCACCACGTGCGTCGTGGGGGTGCCCGAGGCGCAGTGGCAGAAGCTGAAGGCATGATCAGTCGGAGTCCGACCCGGATCAGTCCGAGTCCGACCCGGGATCAGGCTCCTTGCCCTCCTCCACCATCTTCTTGAGCTCCCCCTCGCACACGATGCGGTCGCGCGAGATGGAGAGCATGGAGGGAAAATCAGCGTGCATCCAGTCCTGCATCGCCTTGCCGCCCTGTAGCTCCAGCAGGATGGCCTGCGCCGCCATGTACTCGCAGATCTTGGCGTGGTACAGGTCGCCCTTGCACACGAAGTTGAACGGCATGAAGCGCACCTCGGGCAGCCCGTGCCCCCCTGGAAAGTAGGTGCCGATGTGCTCGCGGGTCCGCCTGCAGTAGAGCTCGAAGAGCTCCGGGGGGTGCAGCGGGCCGTCCTTGACCAGGTCCGCGAGGAAGCCGCGCAGGACCTCGCGCTGCCACCGCTGCCTCTCGGTGTTTTCGGCGGTCGTGCTGCGAATGCACGCCACCTCGAGCAGCTGCGAGATCAGGTCGTGAGACGAGCAGACGGCCTCCTCGCCCAGCTTGTTGTCCTCGTCGAAGCGCCGGACCGCCACCGGGAGCGGTGGGTAGGGCAGGGCGCAGAGGATCATGGCCCTGATCTCTCGGTTTGAATCCACGTGCTGCATGTATCCGCCGTGCGCAGAATCGAAAACCCCTCCTACCAGCGGGAACGGGCCGTTTTTTTTACCGAAGAAAGCTCGCGCCCTTTCTGCGCACGGACAGATAAAAGCCAGACCTTCCACACAAACGCAGAAAAAACATATGCTGCCCCATACAGACTCCCTCGCCGCGGCCCTCGCGGTTGTCGCAGGCCCCGTATTCGTGCAGCTCGACGCCGTCGTGTTCAAGCTGTGCCACGCGGTGAGGACCAAGCCCATTCCGCAGAGCCTGCCAGGACCAGTCTTCTGCACGTGGCGGCCAAAGGGCACGCACGTCTTCACGCTCATCAAAAACGCCGCAGACACGGTGATATACTGCCACGACAACGACACCGCCTACTTTGCAGCGCCCTGCGCCAAGCTCGCCCCTGGATTTCCCGCGGGCGTGGCGGTGCTCGGGCACTGGTGCATGGACGAGAACAAAAAGGACGGCACCAAGGAGCCCCACCTGCTGATCTTTGACATCCTGGACCAGGGGGCGCAGAGCCCGGCGTGCAGAGGCGAGCGCCTGCGCCTGCTGTCCGCGGCGATGCCGCAGCCGCTCTGCGTGCTGCAGTGGGCCGGCGACCTGGAGGCGCTGCAGCAGTTCGTCCCGACGCTGCCGCACGAGGTGGAATGCACCGTGGCGCTGACGGAGGACCCACTCGTCGTGTACACCCGCGAGCCATCCCAGGGGAACGCAGGACAGGCGCTGTCCTCCATCCTGGTTGAGCTGAGCAAGGCGGATGACCAATAAAAATTGCAAAGCGGATGACCGATAAAGCTTCACTGCACATCGAGGCGGCACCGAATGACGGGCCTGGCCTCCACGTCGAAGCCGATGATCTCGTCCGGCTCGCCCGAGTCGAAAAAGTGAGACTCCAGCGCGCTCGCGTGCCGCGGCGCGAGCCGGCGAACGACGAGCGCGAACAGGCACGCGAAGCAGATGCCGAAGCAGCAGAGCGCCACCACGGTGACGCCGAGGGTGCCCCAGACGGCGATGAGCATGATGCTGGAATCGAGCCAGGAGCCGCTGGCGGCCGCGGGCGCCGCGGGGGCAGGCGTGGTCGTGGGCGGAGCCGCCGACGGTGGCGCCACGGTGGCTGTCTGAGGAAAGGTGGGCGGCGGGGCCGCTGCCTGCGTGGTGGTGAGGAGAGGCGCGGCGGTGCTGAATGCGAAGGGCGCTGTGGTGGCCACTGTGCGAATAGACGTGGCGAACGTGGAAGTGGCAGCGACAGCGGCTGCAGTGGATGTGG
>SESB01001165.1_pt1 | contig 17640 bp, 17 predicted proteins | sample 3171441 | NCBI WGS metagenome assembly SESB01 (sample SAMN06051867, study PRJNA518727) | freshwater metagenome | biome: subpolar coniferous forest; feature: holomictic lake; material: water; isolation source: holomictic Lake 227, 6 m depth | place: Canada: near Kenora, Ontario | collected... | reverse complement strand
AAGGTTGGGATTACCTGTACAATGGTTCAACGGAACGCGGGTTTGGATACTGGTATCAGGGAATTGTCGTTGGAACTTATGAGACTCGTTTAAGCAATCTTGATACACATTTTGTAAATCTAACTCTTATTCCACCGGTAAAGGGAAGCTGGATGAAAGTTTTCTATTATAATTACCAGTTTAATGATCCATATAAAGCGGGAATGACCAATACCACTGTATCAAGCAATAAATTTGCCTCTGAATGGGATTTTATTCTTGGCTATTCTCCTACACAAAAAGTGGATTATATGCTGATCTATGGAATTGCCAAGCCTGATCAGGGAGGTATTGATCGTGTTTCCGGTACACTTGGACCTGACTACTATCCTGTTGGAACAAACAACAAAAATTCAACCATGCTTCAGTTTACCATGTTATACCATCTCTGATACAGTCTCGGGGTTGATAAATGTAACAGAGCATAAAGAAGGCATTGACACCAGGGGTAACTCCCTGTTGTCAAGCTGCCGGAAAGTGTCATAAGAGAGAATAAGATTAATAATCAAGAACAATCTTTGGAGTACGCTATGACAAAACCTTTAACTGAATCCGAAGTATCAGATCTTGCCAAAATATGGTACAGAAAACTTGATGTTCATGCTCCTCTCCTTGAATTTATACCATTACTGTCAGAAGAGAATCTTGAGATGACCTTTCCGGAGGCAACGTTGCAGGGGTTGGTTGCGTTTGAAGGGTGGTATGAGAGAGTTATCCGAATCTTTTTTGATGAGGTGCATCGGCTTAAAGAGGTAAACATAAAGCTTCAGGGTGAAACTGCTGAAGTTAATCTTGTTGTTGAATGGCAGGCAAGTGTCTGGAATCCACCTTCCGCCAAAAGTGACAGAATCATCCTTGATGCCGATCAATCATGGGTTGTAAAGCGATCGCCAAAATCAGGTGATGCTGTCATTACAAAGTATGTTGTTAACTCATTGAATTATCAGGAAGGCTCAGCAAAATTGTAGAGTCAATCAGAGTATTCGCAAGGATGCTTTTCCTCGCGAAATATCTTGAGCTGAAGGTTGCACACATTTAACCAATAACAAGGGGAAAAGATGAAAAATGTTCCGGACAGTCCAATGGGCCAGATGTATAAAGCTCATATTAACTTTATCCTGGATAAGAATATTGAGGCGTTGCTCGATCAGTATACCGATGACGCTATGCTTATCAGCAGCTTTATGAAAAAGCCCATTATCTATAAAGGGCGGGAGCAGTTGCGGGAGCACATGCAGGGTATTCTTGGTATTCAGGGTCTTGAAACAGAAATTATCTTCTGGTCTGAGACCGAAGCTCCGCAAACACTCATGATTACTGAACAGATCACCATGACAACAGCGGACGGGGTTGCTAACATGCGTTTTGCTGATAGCTGGGTGCTTCGTGATGGTAAAATTGCCATTCATTTTGCAGGTATGGTGCAATATCCTGATGGTTCCCTTGCATAATGGCTGTCTGATTTCTTAACGAACATGGATATAATTATCAATAATTTCTAAATGTTTATTTCATGAGCAAGAAAAAAGTTCTGGCTATTCTCTCAGAATATGGATACTGGGGAATTGAATTGGTTGGACCACTGAATAAACTTGAAGCTGCTGGTTATACGGTTGATTTTATGACTCCCAACGGTAAACCTGCTGATGCTCTTCCTCCAAGTTTCGATTCAACATACGTTGATCCACCGCTTGGTGTCTGTGTAACAACAAAGCAGCATGAGGATGATGTCAAAGCCTTTATTGCAAAAAATCGCACTTCTGCTCCACTCTCGCTTAAATCCTACATTCCAGAAAGACCCTACTATTCGGCAACGAATTTTCTAAGAAATCTCGAACAATATTATACCAGGGTAAAAGAGTCTGTTGAGTTTCTTACCAGTGAGTATGATGCTTTCTTTGTTGTTGGCGGGAGCGGCCCGATTGTTGATTTGGTGAACAATCAGAGTCTTCATGAGCTGATATTAGGATTTTACAGAAAGAATCAGCCTGTTGCTGCGATTTGTTACGGTGTTGCGGCTCTTGTTTTTGCCAGAGATTTCAACGAAAGAAAGAGCATCATAAGAGGCAAGCATGTCACCGGGCATTGCATTGAATATGATTATCATGATGGAACCGGTTTCCTCCATACCGATTTTAATATCGGACCTCCTCCCTATGTTCTGGAGTATATCCTCACCGATGCTGTTGGCCCAAAAGGACAGTATCATGGTAATTTTGGAAAGGAGACTTCTGTTGTGGTTGATTATCCGTTTATAACAGCACGATCACTGCAGTGCTCTTATGAAATGGGTGAAAAATTTGTCGATGTATTAATCAATGGACTCAAAAGATATGGCTGGTAAAACTGGAAATCAAAAAATACTTGAGCAGTTTATTGCTGATGGTTTTACCTATATGTTCGGTAATCCCGGCACAGTAGAGCAAGGTTTTCTGGATGCTCTCGCAGACTATCCTCAACTTCGTTACATACTTTCTTTACAGGAGTCTGTAGCGGTAATGATGGCTGATGGATATGCGCGAGCGACCAAAAAACCGGCACTGGTACAACTGCACAGTAGTCCTGGTATTGGTAATGCCGTTGGTGCTCTTTATCAGGCAAAACGGGGGCATGCCCCTCTGGTCTGTATTGGCGGAGATGCAGGTGTCAAGTATATCAATATGGACGCCCAGATGGCAGCGGATCTGACCGCTATCATGGAGCCGGTAACCAAGTATGCTACGGTTGTCTACGACAAGCATTCCATTTTGCGAACTCTTCGTCGTGCAATAAAAATTGCGACAACTCCTCCCATGGGACCGGTTTACGTCTGTTTGCCTCTTGATATTCTCAGTGAGATCAATGACGAAGAGGTTTTTCCGACACATATTCCCGGTACTGCAGTGCTTCCTGGTGATGAGACAATAAGCCTTTTTGCCAAAGAACTGCTCGGTGGTTCCAAACCCGTTATTTTTATGGGTGACGGGGTTGCATACTCCCATGCTGAAAATGAGCTGACTCGCGTCGCCGAGTTGCTTGGAGCAGATGTTTATGGCGTTGATGTTGGCGATTTTAATATGGATACGACGCATCCACTCTATTGTGGAACCACAGGTCACATGTTTGGATCGGCGAGTTTGCCGATAACACGCAAAGCTGATGTGATGCTGATTGTCGGCACCTACATGTTGCCGGAGGTATTCCCTGAATTGGGTAACGTGTATGACCCTAATGCACGAGTGATTCATATTGATCTCAATGCTTATGAGATTGCCAAAAATCATCGGGTAGATTACAGTGCTGTAGCTGATCCTAAATTGACCCTTAACGCCATTGCCGAGAAGCTGGAGCAGGTCATGACCTTTGGAGACAGAGAGGCTGCCAAAAAAAGGACAGGTGAAATTCAGGAGGAGAACAGAAAAAAACTTTCAGTTCAGGTTGAAAAGGATGCTGCGAACCGCGATATTCTGCCGATGTTCATGTCGAGGTTCATGGAAGAGCTGGCACCGAAACTTCCCGAAGATGCGATTATTTTTGATGAAGCGCTTACCAATAGCCCTGCTTTGACGAGATATTTTCCTCCCCGGAAAATTGGTTCCTATTTCGCCACTCGTGGCGGATCTCTTGGTGTGGGTTTCCCCGGTGCAATAGGGGTGAAACTTGCCAACCCGGAGAAGGTTGTCATCGGTTTTTCCGGTGACGGTGGATCAATGTATACCATTCAGGCACTCTCCTCTGCAACAAGGCACAAGATTGGTGCCAAGTTTATTGTTTGCAGTAATGGAGCTTACCGGTTACTACAGTTGAACATCAAGGAGTACTGGAAAGAGCAGGAGATCAACGGCAGGGAGATGCCGGTGCCATTTGATTTGTCGTTTCCTGAAACAAGATTTGATCTTATTGCACAGTCTATGGGCGTCGATGCGGTGAGAGTGGAATCGGTTGAAGATATCCCGGCAGCAATTACCAGGATGCTTGCTGACGATAAGCCTTTCTTGATTGATCTGATACTTGAAGGGGATACACATCCGCATCTGGTCGGTGTTCGCTGCGGGCAGTAAATGATGTAAGCATTTGCCAGTCTTTTCTAACAATTATTATAAAGGAAAAGAACTTATGAAACTTAGCGGTAAAAAAATCGCAATTCTCATGGAAAGCGATTTCTATGAACCAGAAATCTTCTACTATCAACGGAGGTTTCTTGAAGAGGGAGCTGACCTGCAACTACTTACAAGGCTTTGGGGTCAACCCTCCTTGACTTTTAAAGGTCATGAATATCATCTCCCACTTGATGTATCCGGTTCATTCGAGGGTATCAGCGATGAGGAACTTGCTACATATTCTGCGATTATTGTGCCTGCAGGAATGGTTTCCGACAGACTCCGCTATACCGAAGATCTTAGCAAGATACCTCCGGCATCGACGTTCATGAAACGTGCTTTTGCAAACAAGAAGATTATCAAGGGAGTGATCTGCCACGGGTTATGGCTCCTGGCTCCTGTAAGAGAGGTGATTGCTGGGAGAAAACTGGTTTGCCACAATAATCTTTATGGTGATGCCAAGGCTTATGGAGCCGATTTTGTTGACCAGGATGTTGTTGTTGATGATGATCTGGTAACGGCAAGAACCGGTGGACATTGCCACCTGTTTGCGCGGCAGATTATTGATTTGATACCTTCTTAATTCTAAAGTGATTCATCATGAAATTTGTTCATGTAGCAGTTTCTTGCACGGATCTTGAAAAAACAGAGAAATTTTACAGCAAATACTTTGGGTTTACAAGAGCAAGATACATTCCGTTAGGTGGTGACAATGCGATTGTCTTTATAAAATGCGGTGATTTTTATCTCGAGTTATTCAAGTCTGAAGCTGAACGCCCAATTCCCCAGGCAGATAAAGATGGCCAAAATTATCCCGGCTGGCGTCACATTGCCTTTCAGGTAGAGAATGTTGATGCATTTATTGCACAATTCAACAATGAACTTGAAATATCACTCGGGCCTCTTGATTTCAGTAGTTTTATTCCAAATTGGAAAACCGTATGGATAAAAGATCCAGACGCAAATATCATCGAAGTCAGTCAGGGTTACCAAGATGATTTAACCGGAGTATGAAATTATGGCGAAAAAAGCTACTATAGTTGTCGAAAGAGGTATAGCTCATCCGCTTGGGGCTACACCTGACGCAAATGGAGTCAACTTTTCAATTTTCACTGAAAATGCCACAGGAGTTGAGTTGTGCCTTTTCGACAAGCACGACGACTTCCACCCATCTATGACGATTAAACTTGATCCCAAAGTTAATCGTACCTTCCATTTCTGGCATGCTTATGTGAGAGGTATAGGGGCGGGAACGCATTATGCCTATAGAATTGATGGAGTTTTTGATCCTCAACAGGGACATTTGTTTAACCGGAACAAGGTTGTGATAGACCCTTATGCCCGGGGTAATACCGATGAACTTTATAATCGGGGAGATGCCTGCAATGATGATGATAATGTCACCTCATCAATGCGGAGCGTGGTTATTGACGAAAACAAGTATGACTGGGAGGGTGATCAGTGTCTGAAAACCCCAATGGACGACACTATTATCTATGAAGTGCATCTTCGGGGATTTACCAAAGACGATTCAAGCGGAGTCAAACATTCCGGGACATTTCGTGGAATGATAGAGAAGATCCCTTATCTCAAAAAGCTTGGAGTCACGGCAGTTGAACTCCTTCCTGTTTTTGAGTTTGATACCAAGCAGATACTCAAAACAATGCCGGATGGAACGGAGCTTACGAACTATTGGGGGTATAGCACGGTAGGCTTTTTTGCTCCAGTGGGGAGATACTGCTGCAAGCCGCATGAGGGAGACCATCTCAATGAATTCCGTGATATGGTCAAAGCTTTGCATAAAGCAGGCATAGAAGTTATCCTGGATGTAGTCTTTAATCATACTGACGAAGGTAACCATCAGGGCCCTGTACTTTGTTTCAAGGCGATAGACAATGCCATTTATTATCATCTTGTTCCTGGTGATAAAAAGTTTTACATGGATTATACCGGCTGTGGAAACACCGTTAACTGTAATCATCCTATTGTTGAAAAGTTTATTACCGACTGCCTGGCGTTTTGGGTTGATGTGATGCATGTTGATGGCTTTCGCTTCGATGAAGGCTCAGTATTGAGCAGAGGTGAGGATGGTCGCCCGCTCGAACATGCTCCTGTGATCTGGAATCTTGAGCTTATGGATACCTTTGCTGATACGAAACTTATTGCCGAGGCCTGGGATGCGGCAGGGGTTTATCAGATTGGCTCTTTTCCAGGTTATCGATGGGCCGAGTGGAATGGACGTTACCGTGACACCATACGTAATTTTGTTAAAGGAGATGGTGGACTTGCTGGAGCAGTAGCGGCCAAGCTTGCAGGTTCAAGCGACATCTATTCGCATAATCGGCACACACCGATGAATTCCATTAACTTTGTTACCTGCCATGATGGATTCACCCTGATGGATCTTGTGTCTTACAATATTAAGCACAACTTCGCAAATGGCGAGGATAACCGTGATGGTAATGACGATAATTCCAGTTGGAACCATGGTGTTGAAGGTCCTACCGATGACCCGGCAATAAACGAGTTCAGAAAGCGGGATGTCAAAAACTTTATAACAATTCTGATGCTTTCCCAGGGTGTTCCCATGATCCTTGGAGGTGATGAATTCGGACGTACACAACAGGGCAATAACAATACCTACTGTCAGGACAATAAACTCAACTGGTTTGACTGGCAATTGACTGAAAAGAACAGCGATTTAGTGCGTTATTTCAGTGAGGTAATCAATCTTCGCAGATCGCTTGTGTCGTTGAGGCGTGACACTTTTTATAACGGGTCACAATTCAATCAGAAGGGGATGCGGGATATTGAATGGCATGGTTGCGAGTTACTTGCTCCAGGGTGGAATGATCCTCAGTGCAGGGTACTTTCATTTACCATTGCCTCTTTTGTTGAGAAGGAGCCGGATTTACATGTTATGCTCAATATGAGTATGGACGATCTTGATTTTGAAATTCCGCAAATTGACGGTTATCTCTGGTTGCGTTTAGCGGATACATCTTTGCCTTCTCCGCAGGATATCGTCGAGATGAAAAAGGCAAAGTTTCTGGTTGAAAAGAGTTACAAGGTAAAAGCTCACTCTTCTGTAATTTTAATCTCAAAAGCGAGGTAAAACATGGAAAAAAACAAATTAGGGTTTACATTTTCTGATACCATTCAGGGGTATGTGACCCATTATGACTGGGATAAACAAACCTTCAGTCTTGATACTTCAGATGGAAGAACTTTCGAAGTCAAACTCGCTGCGAATATTTATGCTGAATTAGTCAGAAATCTCGGCGAGGCTTTTATTGACTGTACAGGTCAGATAAAGGATATGCTTGCCCCTGGCAGATTTCTCTATGTTTACGGAGTCTTCTTTCCTGAAGATGAAGTCAAGTTTGAAGCCAAGCATTTAGTATTTCTCGGGAAGGATGAACAAGAGTTTCGTTTTGAGAAACAGGACTGGTGGATCAAGCAGATTCGTCAACTCGGTGATTTTTATCTTAAAGCCCAGTTTCCTGATGGTGATGTTGACTACCGTAAATACAAAACCAACCTTTCACTTGAGGGAGAACAAACTGGTAATTTCCGTCAGGAAACTGATACCATGTCGCGTCTTGTCTATGGTTTTGCAACAGCTTACCTTTTGACTGGCGATGATCGATATCTTGAAGGCGCAGAAAAAGGTACTGTCTATTTACGTGAGCATATGCGCTGCAAGGATACCAGTGAAAACATCACCTACTGGTACCATGGTATTGATGTCAAAGGAAAACACGAACGGAAGATTTTCGCGTCAGAATTTGGTGATGACTATGATGCTATCCCGGCTTATGAGCAGATTTATGCGCTTGCCGGCCCGACACAGACTTACCGTGTAACCGGCGATCCCGAGATTGCGAGCGATATTGATATGACGCTTAATCTTTTTGACAAGTATTTTTATGATCGGCAGCTTGGCGGTTATTTCTCACATATTGATCCAGTAACCTTCGATCCAAACGCAGAATCTCTTGTGGGCAATCGCGGACGCAAGAACTGGAACAGTGTCGGTGATCATGCGCCAGCTTACCTGATTAATGCCTATCTTGCTACTGGTGACGAGCGTTTTAAAAAGATGCTTGTCAACACGGCCGATACCATCACCGAGCATTTTCCAGACTATGAGCACAGTGCTTTCGTACAGGAAAAGTTCCATGCTAATTGGGAACATGATTCCACCCATGGCTGGCAGCAGAATCGGGGTGTTGTAGGTCATAATTTGAAAATAGCCTGGAACTTGACTCGTATCAACAGTGTTGAAGGTCTTGAGCCAGAAAAAAGTGCAGCTTACATGGAATTTGCCCACAAGATCGCAGCTCTTATGCCTGAGCATGGTTGTGACCGGCAACGTGGCGGCTGGTACGATGTTGTTGAAAGAACTCTTGAAGAGGGCCAGAAATTCCACCGGTATGCATGGCATGACCGTAAAGCATGGTGGCAGCAGGAACAGGGAATACTTGCCTATCTTATTCTTTTTGGCACAACCGGTAAAAAAGAGTATCTCCAGCATGCCAGAGAGTCAAGCGCATTTTACAGTGCATGGTTCCTTGATCAGGACAGCGGCGGGATATATTTTAACGTTTTGGCTACAGGCATTCCATATCTGCTGGGTACTGAGAGGCTTAAGGGCAGTCACAGCATGAGCGGTTATCACTCATTTGAACTGGCCTATCTTGCTACTGTCTACCAGAACTTGCTGATTACCAAACAGCACCTTGACCTCTTTTTTAAACCTTATGCTCATGGTTTCAAGGACAACATTCTTCGTGTTGCCCCTGATATTCTTCCAGCAGGATGTTGCAAGATTGAAAAAGCATGGGTTGATGGAAAGGAGTATCTGGATTTTGATGCTGATAATCTTACGGTAAAGCTTCCAGAAACTCAAAATCGTGTCAAAGTTCAGGTTCGCCTTATACCGGTTGGTAGTGTTGAACATTTCACGATGACTGTTGATCAGGATGGTGACATTACCAAATTGACACTTTCAGGTGAACTGGATCATGTAGCAATTCACTCATTCAGAAAAAAACTTGTAGAGATTGCCTCTAAAAACCCGGCTAAAGTAGCTTTTGATATGACAGCACTGCAGTCACTCGTTGAAGAAGCAGTACGCACAATAATATTCGAGAAGCAGAAAATGAGTATTGATTGTGACCTCTATATCTGCGGAGCTAATGAAGCGGTTAAGACGTTCTTTGATCGTGAAGAGCTTTCTGAGGAGATTGTGCTGCTTGATGCGTACGATAAGACAAAGATGTAGTATTAATTAACTATTTCCCTTTCCACAATGATGACGGATGTATTGTTTCTTGTCAGTGTAACTGGGCTAGTAATGGCTGTTTCGGTGTTATGCCTTGTGATCGTCAGAAAAGTGTATGGGCATTCATTGATGGCTAAGCATAATGATGTTGCCGGATTTATTTATGCGGTCCTTGGAGTAATTTATGCTGTTTTACTTGCATTTGTTGTCATTGTGGAGTGGGAGATGTTTCGTGACGCCGATAACAGAGTTCAGGAGGAGGTTCAGTGTATGGCATCGGTTTTGCGGGACATGCAAGTCTTTGATGAGCCACAGAAAACATTGGTCTCGAAGGAAATAGTAAACTATACCAATATCGTGATAAATGAAGAGTGGGCATTGATGGCTAAAGAAGAAGCCAGTGAAAAGGCGGTGATATCGATCAGACGTATTTTTACCCTGGTAACAGCAATAAAACCCGCAAATGAGCATCAAAAAATTTGGTATCAGGAAATTATCACCAGGCTTAATAACTTCTACAACGCACGAAATCATAGAATTCAGGCAGCAAAAGAGGGTATTCCAGACTTTATGTGGAGTGTAATGATTATCGGTGCAGTGATTACCATAGGATTCAGTTTTCTCTTTGGAGTGGAGAATGTATGGGCACAGTCTTTTATGGTTGCATCGCTTGCTGGAGTAATTACTCTTGTACTTCTTTTGATTGTAGCGCTGGATCATCCCTATTCTGGCATCATCATCGTGACCCCTGAAGCATTTGTGGATCAGCTTGCCCGTATTAAGGACTATCTTGCAACTCAAAAAATATTATAAAGCAATAATACTTGCCAGATATTTTTTTCCCTCAGCAATTTCCACATTCTGGATCAAAGAAAGTTTAGCATACATACCTTTAAGATCAAGCAGTTCCGGATGAGTGCCGCGCTCAATAATTTCACCATGGTGCATGACAAGAATTTGATCGGCATTGCGAATCGTATTCAAGCGGTGTGCTATAACAAAACTGGTACGGTTAGCCATAAGCCGTCCGAGAGCCTCCTGTATTAATTTTTCGGTAGCGGTATCAACACTGGCAGTTGCCTCGTCCAGAATAAGGATGGGGGCATTCTTTAACAGCGCCCGGGCAATACTGATTCTCTGCTTTTCACCGACACTGAGTTTGACACCGCGCTCACCAACTTGAGAATTATAGCCATCAGGTAAAGAATCAATGAAATTGTGGCAATTGGCAGCATGTGAGGCATCAAGCATTTCTTCTTCGGTGGCGTCAAGTTTTCCATAAAGAATATTTTCAAGAATGGTTCCATTGAACAGGAATGCCTCCTGGCTGACAACGCTGATTTGTGCGCGTAACGATTCGAGTGATAGTGTTGCAATATCCTGACCATCGATCGTAATCCTGCCTGCGCTTAACGAGTAAAATGCGGGAAGAAGATTAACAAGAGTCGATTTACCGGACCCTGTTGGCCCGATCAGTGCAATCATCTGGCCGGGATATGCATGAAAGGAAATATCTTGCAGCGTCTGGTGGCCCTCACGATAACTGAAACTCACATTGTCATAGCACACCTCGCCCTTGACAGGAGTTTTCAGTTTAGCCGTACCGTTCTGTCGCCCAAGGTTTTCATTGGTTGCATTCAGAAGATCTGCAACTCTTTCATAGGCAGCTCTGGCCGATTGCAGCATTTGATTCAACCCATCAATACGGCTTACAGGCTCGTAAAAGAGAGTAAGATAAAAGATAAATCCGACCAGTTCACCCAGTGATATTTTTCTTTCTATAACCATTGGCCCACCGGCCCACAGGACAAGCACCATACCCAGTGATCCTGCAAAAGTCATGGCTGGAGAATATATGGCCCATATTTTCATGACGCTTATGGTGCTTTTGCGTAACCCGTCAGCACGTTTGGCAAACCGTTGATTTTCGTGCTGCTGCCGGGTGAAAGCCTTTATTTGCCTTATGCCCTGAAGATTATCCATGAGAAGTGCGTTCATGGCACCGATAGCCGTTCGTTGCTTGCGATAACGCAGATGAGCTGTCATGGTATACCAGAAAGCGCCTGTTATTGAGAGAGATAAAGGGATAAGGGCAAGCATCGTTAAACTGATGTTTTTGAACAGCAGAATAATCAGGATAACAACGACGCTTAACACGGTTGTCACTGCCCTTTCAAAGCCATCGATCAGAACTCGATGAACGCATGCGACGTCATCTATGACGCGGGTCATCAAATCACCGGAAGTCTGTTGATCAAAAAAATTGACAGGAAGCCCCTGTATCCGGTCATAAATATCCCGACGCATGTCATAGATGACATTCTGCCCGAAACGGGTGTTAACAACGATTCTCAGCGAGTTAAATAAAGCACATAATAAAAAAGCTCCAAGCAGACCAAGGATTGCCGGTAACAAGAGTGCGATATTCTTTCCGGTAATAACGTTATCAATAATGTATTGAGTAATCTGAGGGAACGTGAAGTAAAAAGCAATTGTAAGAATTGCAAGCAGGATATTGGCGGCAGCGAGGAATTTGTAAGGTTTCAGATAAACAAGCGTGTGTCGCAGAAAATCCCTTGTCGTTCTGGATTGAGGGTGTCTGTTTGAGAACATATCGATTTAATCTGTATTGGCTAAATCAACGCCACTGTAATTCAGATTTTTTAACTTCGTCAAAAGCTCTGGATCAGTCTTGTAAATCTGCAAAAGAAGTTGTTTAACAGGTACATTCTCCAACGGCTTTGAAAGCAATTCAGCAAAATGCTTTTCTTTATCTTCCTGGCTCAGAACCGGGCTGCTAATAATAGTGAATGGATCCAGGTAATCGATTTCAGGAATCGATGTAATTTTTTCCGCGCCTGTCAATTCATCCTTTAGAGTTTCAAGAAACTTCCTTGAAATATTTCGCTCAATGTGGGCAAGGGTGCATTGCTGACTTGATGGTGTGTTAAGTTCTGACGTCAATTTTTTATTCAGATAAATACATCGTTTGCAGTGATAGGCATCGCAGGTGCGACAGATCGGAGAAGAGGCCAATTCAAGGAGGGGACTATTCTTGAGATTCTCCATATCTTTTATGGTACCAATACTATTATCACTATTGTCGTAATAAAATGCAGGGCATAAATAAAATTTACCATTCGGCGCAAGTGTAATGTGGTCGCATCCCGCACCACAGTTATTCATGGTTGTCAAAAAAAGCCGATCTGAAATAACGCTTATTTCTATAAAATTACCATTTCTATACTCATTTTCAAGAAGTATCCTTATCTGTTCTAATTGACGATGATACATATCGAAAGATAATTCCTCCAACGTATCAACATCTTTGAGAATAATATTAAGCCTTTTAAATTTACCGATAAGCTTCTTGACAATACCGTACAATAATTTTAAGTTGTTACTGCCGACACGAAGAATAATGTTTGAGAGGTCACTATCTTTTAGGAAGCTTATCGGGTGCTTGATTTTATCAGCGTCTATTATAATTAAGGCGTTATCATCGGATAAATGATTATCAAGAGACATTATTTTTATATGCTCAACAGTTTCAATAACTTCGCTATATTCAAAAGGTAATACGGAATTCCCATATAAGAAACTTATAAAAGTCCTGTTTTTTATGGCATAATCGATCACTTCCTTAAGTGATTCTAAAGGAATCAGATTACTGTTTTGGTCATCATTACTTGCATAGCAACAAAAAGATGTCGCGTTCTGTTCTAAAATGACAATTAAATAATTCAGCATATAATTTACTCAGAAAGTAATTGCCGGTTTAGTTGATGCCAATAATAATTATTTGCTCTTACTCTTGCCTTATGCATTTTACATAAAAAGGTCGCCCGTTGAAAAATAGTGTCAGTTTCTGCAACGTCATAATTTGCTCCCTGACACCATGCGCAACCTGTCGCAACTTCGCAGTGAATGCATTCATCAGAACTCTGCGTCCGCAAATCCAACGACAAAAAAGGACGTAATTTATTCTTGTCAATTCCTTCAAAACAATTGCCGACGGGAAGAGCTTGTCTCTTTGATAAAGAAGGAGGGGTAAACCTGTGACAGGGATAAAAATCTCCCTTGTAATCTATTGTCAGCATTTTTCCTGCACCACACCAGTTATGGTTATCTATTACCGGGTGGCCTATTGTTTCTGAAAAAAAAGAACAGGTATAATCTCTATACAGCTTTTCATTAATGATATGATCTGCCAGTTGAATAAGCTGATTTTCAAAAACAATATCATCACCATCCTTCCAGACATTTTCAAAAACTACGTTAATACTGACATGCTTGATTCCAAGAGAATATAGATGCAAAACACTTTCTTTGATGAAGGGCAAATCAGCACTGGTTACCGTCACTTTTGTACTGCCATTTGGAAACTGCTGTAGCCACAACGGGATATTTTTTTTGGTATCATCATAAGATCCTTTTCCTGATGGATAAATCCTGTGCATATCATGCTTCTCGGGAGTTCCATCAAGCGTAATTCCAATGCTTAAATTGGATTTATTTTTCTTTATATAATTCTGAACTTGTTCATTATTATATAAAAGTCCGTTGGAGGTGAAACTGAAGCGGTAACTGTTGTGCCAGGGATGCATTTCCGACAACTGCGTGGTTTTTATATACTCACATATCCTGTCAATTAATGCAATTTCCAAAAATGGTTCTCCGCCAATAAAGTCCCAGACAATTGATTTTTCTGAGAATATGTCTCCGTTTTTTATGATATAATCTATTGATCGTTTTGCGATATCAAAACTCATGGTATTACTACTGTTTTTCCCTGTAAAATAACAGTAGCGGCATCGCAGTTGACAATCCTCTGTAACCATAAATGTTACAGTTTTTGCTCTTGATTCCTGCCATACGGAAGGAGGTTTTGCAATGTTACTATGCATGGTAATATTAAAACCTTGTATTAACCGAATCCCGGCAGTGTTCTGGCAGGGATCGATTACAACTCCATAAAAAATAAGGCGTAAGAGAAAATTGTAAATCCTGAAAGGTTGGGACAGGAAATTCCTGTGAAGAGCTCTACGCTATCTTTTTTAGCGTAGAAAAAATGCAGAGGAGAAACGACTTCAACTCTGCATTGTTAAATTTTGTCCATCAACAAGAACAACAAACGCTAACTTATTTGCTGACTGTGATACACTCTTCCTTACAGCCGGATAAGCATTGACCTCCACAGCCGCCATCACAGTCGTTTGATGCTGTAGGTTTATGTGCACCGAACGTGGTTCTCGGTGCTCCAGAGCTGACAAACGCCAATCCAGGCAATGTTTTCCTCGCCATGCGGTTCATCAGTTCTTTTCCTGCATCATGAGTAGATTCCATAATATGCTCCTTTAACGGTTTAATTGAATCTCTAAGGGTTAACTTCAACGCTGCATGCGGAGAAAATGTTAATCAAATTCTGTGAAAGACAGGTCTTATGCCTTAACCTTAAATCTTTTTCACAACAAATGCAAGCATAATGATACCTGTGTGAGGTAGTTACTGCAAAATTCCGCCCCATTCAACAACAACAAAGCCTTTTCGTGTAAAGCTGTTATTTTTAGGCTCTTTTAGCGATACAGTACTGTCAGAGGGAACAAAATAGAGCAAAACTCTCAAGAGGCTGTCCGGTTCTGGATCTATTTTCAGTCCAAGCTGACCATTCACAATTTCCGGCTGGACCATTTTGATAGTATAGTACTTGCTTGGCGGGAGATTTTTCAACCAGTATGTTTTAAAATCAGTTGCTTCTTTTTTGTTTAATCCTAATTTATTCAGATGCTTATCAAACCAACGACTTAGCGCATTGTATTGAACGGACCATCCTTCTTCCGACAATGGAAAACTCTTGTCAAGAGCTACTTCATAAAAAAGATATCTGTATTTCTTGTCGATCAATCCTGATTTATCTGCAGTGATATGCCATTTATTTTCGTACAAAGGAATGCTCTGAATGATTTTTCCTTTTGGATGAAGCGTGACATCAATTGACATTTTATGCGGAGGATACAAATAGATCGCAGGTTTTTTTACTATGTCAATGTGTTTGCATTCCTTCAGTTCATTACCTTCTAAAGAGTAGTAATGTGTTTCTTCAAGTGTCGGCTTGGCATGGGAGTCTGATTCATTATGTGCAAGGATGGTAACTTCGATTTCTTTTGGTGCCCATGGATATGAATTTGTACTTCTGATATTCTTAATCTGAATATTATCTCCTAACAGAATCGGTTGCGTTTGCACATATTGCCCATCTTTATTTATTAATCCGGAAATCTCATAAAAGCTGCCACTGCCCAAGCTATGGTGCTCAATAATAACCATGCCATCTAATTTTCCATCTTCATTTAAATCAACAACAGTATATTTGACCAGAGAGGCATTAAGATAGTTTTCCGGTTTTTCTCTATCTTTAAATGATCCGTTTTTTAATGTAATCGTTCTTTTTGCTATAAGAAGCTTATACGTATGATTATTTATAATACGATCAAGTTTCCCCCGTTCTTCTGCTGCAATGAGTGACTCTTCACAGAGTCCTATTCTTGTAAAGAGGCTTATCAATAAAATTGCAACAAACATAACATACTTCATGATTATCAGCTCATTTGAGTTTAAACGCCTTATATACCTCACTTGCATCCACTTCTTGAACAAGTGTGATTCCTTTATCGTACATCTATTTGCACATTACTGTTTGACGCGACAAAGGCATATCCCCGAAGCTCTGCCGCGGGGATGTGTTATTACAAAAGGACTTGAGGAAGAGATCCCAAGGATTCTCCTGAATTCTATTTTTGAGGATCGTATTGTTTGAGATCTGAAGGATCAACCACGCCATCTTTGCCCGTTAAATCCACAGGAGTAGGCGCTGAGGTGTCAAAACCCTGACCGGATCCGTCTCTCGCACCTTCATTTGATGGTTCCCGCGTCGCAGCCTCACCATCTCGTGCAGCATTGTTTAAATCATCCAGCGCACTTCCATAGCTGTTTGAGGTAAACAGGCCTGAAAGAGCCATGAGGAAAACAATAAAGAATATTTTTTTCATTGTGGTTTGTCCTTTTGTTTACTTTAATTGGTGTATAGAAACGCTTTATAACATAATGATTACTGGTTAAACATTATAGTTTTTTTCGCTTTATCGAGACGCATTTACAAAAATCCCCACGGTGGGGCACCGTATAACGCAAGGTCGCTAACGAGCATGGGATTATGGTTCAATTTAAAGTAAAACCGAGCTTGCCCGCATTGCTTCTGGTGCTGGTGGTCGCCATCGGAATGTTTGTTGCCGCTTTAAGCTCCGGTATTCTTGAAGAAGCAGGGGTGTTTGGTTTGGTGTGGGCAGGAAGCTGTATTGCCATAATCATCTTTGTCGTGGTTACTGCAACAAGTAAAAAAGGCGTTACTGCCACAATTATCGAAACAGATGGACTCAATCCCTCAGAGACATCAGCGGATATTGAAAGTCGCCTGAAAAAACTGGAAGAGCTCTATCAAAAAAACCTTATCAGCAAGGAAGAGTACAAACGCCAGAGAGAAAAAATCCTTGATAAAATTTAAACTGAAGAAGGTCGAAAATCTGATGAGGATACATCAGTGATTATGGTATCAAGTATCGGTATTCCCTGAAAACTAAAAGGCCAGTCACATGAAACTTATATTTTTTACTGTGTTCATGATAATGTTTTCGACAAGTGCGTTGGCCAGAATGGCTGAAAGGATGCCAGATCAACCGGGCTCAGTCGATACCTATTGTTCTGACAATGGCAAATATGAAGTTTCCATTACGTACGGAAAGCATCTTCTTTCCTGGAGCTTCAAGGAAAATGGCAAGGTACTCTGGAGTGAGCCACTCATGAACGAACCTGGAGCCGCAGCGATTTCTGATAACGGGGAAGCCATTACACTTCCGCTATGGGGTTGGAGAGATGAAGGAGGGTCAAGCGGCGTTGCTGTCTATAATAGAAAAGGGGAGCTGGTCAAAGAGGTGCATTTTAAAGGTGAGTTGCCTGGAACAGAGTCATTACGATGGGTTCATGAAACCCGTCTCTCTCCAGACGGCAAATACTTTATCATTGGTGAAAACGGAAAGGAGAGCTCCTCTGTAACCCTGTTTAATGCTACAACCGGAGAAATTGTATGGGAAAAGAAGGTTGGATTACCTGAAATGGTCCAGGTAAAAGTCTCAAAAGAGGGGAAATATGCACTGGTGACGACGAATGAGTATAAAGACC
>SESB01001161.1_pt1 | contig 17659 bp, 17 predicted proteins | sample 3171441 | NCBI WGS metagenome assembly SESB01 (sample SAMN06051867, study PRJNA518727) | freshwater metagenome | biome: subpolar coniferous forest; feature: holomictic lake; material: water; isolation source: holomictic Lake 227, 6 m depth | place: Canada: near Kenora, Ontario | collected... | reverse complement strand
GATCTTCTTCCAGACATCAGAGATGCTGGTTGCAAGGCCCTTCTTGGCGAAGAACTGCATACGGTAGCCAGCGAACCAGGTGAAGATGTCATCTGGAGTGCCTTGTAGGTATGAGTTGATCTGGTTCTGGAATGTGTTGTGGTCAACGGTATTCAACTTAACGTCGAAACCGGCAGCCTTGGCAGCAGCTACCCAAGCAGCATCGTTCTTACGAGCAGCTGGATCGGACTGGTTAGAACCAACGCTGACCTTCTTGGCTGCGGCGGCATCAGCGGATGATGCAGTTCCTGCGCCAACAAGACCACCAACTGCGAGTGCACCAGCACCTGCAACGGTTCCCTTGAGTACGGAGCGACGGGATACGCCCTCCTCGGTAATCATTTCTGACATTTTTTCCCTTTTCTCTTCTTAAGAAGGTTACGAAAAAGCATCCCCAGTAAAGTGCCTAAGGAAGGTTTAACCGTAAGAGCCCCAATTAATAAGAGCAAGCACCTTTTGATAACGAAATCATCACGTTTAAGGCTGGCTAGGATTAGGCAACGATGAGCGCCATTCGTCACCATTTGCTGAGCAAAAAGACAATATACCTATGGTCATTTCTCTTGACACTGGTTCTGGCGCTAGCCACTGCTGCAGGGCTGCACTTTCATGATGAGAATGTCGAGCCCAAACTCCCACCAGTGGCCAAACACGCCGATATCCCAAGTCAGGCCCTAACCACCTACGCCGAATCTCTGGCAATCACCGCACCAGCCGATCTAACAACATATAAAGATTCCACTTGCGCCCCACTCGCCAAGGATTGGGTTGCTCAAGAAAATCAGCAAGTAGGCGCTCCCTACAACACGAAATTTTGGCAAAACCTCGATATCGCCAACCCGACGGGCAGCGTGCTATGGCTAGATAAGACTTCGGTTTCCTGCGGTGACAAAGTCACCATTCATGCATCCTCATACAACACCTGGCTGCCCAATTATGAAAATGGACCTAGAACTTTCCAAGCTTTACGAATTGGTTGGTACCAAGGCTCCGGTGCCAAAATGGTCTGGTCGGCAGCATCTTTTAATTTAAAACGCCAACGTATTCCATTTGCAACTTCGGCAACACGAATGATTGAAACCAATTGGAAAGCAACCACGCAATTTGAAGTTGGTAAGGATTGGAAACCCGGGTTTTACCTCATTATTTCTATATCGCCATCAGGAACTGTTGAAGGTTCCGCTCCGCTTATAGTTCGCAGTCCTTTAGGTAGTTCACCTTTAGTTTTGGTCCATTCGACTATGACATGGTCGGCCTACAACACATTTGGTGGCAGGTCTCTCTATGTAGGGCCCGGGGCAACGCCGATAGCTAGACGCGCAGAGCGCAGCCGAGTCGCTTCAATGGATCGACCTATCACCGGCAGCGGCGCTGAACATATCCATCGCGATGCAATTTCGTTGGTGCAATTTATGGAGAAACAAGGGCTAAGCGTCGATCAGATCGCCGATACCGATCTTGATCAATGGCCATCAATAACCAAGAGCTACAACGGAATTGTCTATAGTGGACATGCTGAATATTGGACCAGGCGCCAACTGGAAGCGACAATTGCCGCACGTAATTCCGGAGTCAACGTCGCCATCCTCGGCGGCAACACGGCGTATTGGCAAACTCGCGTTCAGGCATCTCCCATCGGTTCCTATCGCCGAGTAATTGAATATAGAGATGCGACCGAAGATCCTGTTATCAATCCATCTGAAGTCACTTTGCAATTTTCCGATAAGCGTGTGAACTCCCCTGGTTGGCTGCTCACGGGCGGACAAAAATCAGGAGTTCATGTGTATGGAAATATCCAAGTCGTTAATACGCCACCTTGGCTAAATATTCCTACCGGCACCGTTCTTCGAGGTTGGGCTTCTGAAAGCGAGATCGAGCGCAGAAGCAACACTTCATCCGAACCGACAAATGTTCATGTAATGCTTTCGGGAACAATGACTCTTCGTGACCCGAAGACTGCCACCATGGCAATTCCTATGCACCCCACACAAGAGAGTGTTTGGTACACGACTTCTTCTGGCGCCGCCGTTTTTAATGCTGGAATAAGTATGTGGAGCTGCGACTTAATGCCCACGTGTTCAATTTCTACGGTGGACTCGGCAACAAGAGATTCGCTACAAAGTATTACCGGTCAGATTTTGACCTTATGGGGGCAGAAGGAGATCGGTAAGGTTCTCAAATGAGAGCACGGGATTATCACCTTCCCAATCTGCCGCACTGGCACCAACCACATCATGGCGAACGACGTTGGCCCGTAACTTTCGTAACCGTGGTAGTCATCACTTTACAAATTCTCTTACCAAAATCTTTATCGCTCAAAGTACAACCTTATATATCCGCAGTTGAAGCGCTTCTGGCCGTAGCGCTATTTATTATTAACCCCGGTCGCATTTCCGAGCACCGCAGCGAGCGCAGAATCCTTGGTATTGCCCTAATTTCCGTGATGACGATCTCTAACATCGCATCGGCAGCACGCCTCATTCAATCTCTCATTGATGGCTCTGTGACAAGTGCCAATAGTCTGCTGGCGTTTGGTGGATCAATCTGGCTAACAAACATCGTCGTTTTTAGTCTTTGGTATTGGGAGTTTGATCGTGGCGGCCCGGGTGCAAGGGCTCAGGCTTTAGATCCCTATCCCGATTTCCTTTTCCCGCAAATGACATCTCAGGAATTCGCGCCTGCACATTGGTCGCCTAACTTTTTCGATTACCTTTACATCTCTTTCACTAATGCGAGTGCTTTTAGTCCGACAGATGTGATGCCGTTAACAAGGTGGGCGAAGATGTTAATGATGATTCAATCAGCGACATCGTTGATCACAGTAGGTCTGGTTATCGCTCGCGCGGTCAATATTTTAAAGTAACTAGAAATACTTTCGCCAAGATTTAGGTAAGCGCTTTTTCACTCTATTTCGCGCTCTCTTTGTCTGCTCTAGCGGCGAAACCTTCAACACCTTGTTGCCCGCAGGCTCATCGGGCGTCTCCACATCTTTAAGTGCGGGTGAGCTCTCATCCAATGAATCAGCAATCCGATCGATATTAGAGACCAAAGAAATACTTCGAACAAGTTGTTCCGGATCAGAGGTATCGGCGTCATCGATAAGTGACTCAGCCAGCGCTGCGCCTGCTTGACGAACTTCTTCACTAATAAGTCCATCCACAAACGGATCATCTTTAAACTCCATCTGTTGAATCTTGGCATTGATGCCGAAACTGGCCATCGAGAGCGCGTGGGCGATTTCCCGCTGAGTATCGGCAGGAATTCCGCCATCTACAGCCGAATCAAAGAGCGTTCTAGCGATCGTGCGAATTTGCACCACCGTATGTTCAACCGCGACACCGCGGGTGTAAAGGTCCTCAGCAACATCTTGTTCGGCAGTTGGAAACCACCGCGCAAAACCGCGAGCTTCTAGTGCTTGGGCGCGAATGAGCGGAATCTCCTCGACCAATAAACGTGCTCGTGCCAGCCAAGACCCAGCGTCATCCTGGGTATATCCAGCCGCTACTCCTTCTGACATTTCTCCGAGGAGGTGCGAAGAACGCAATCCTAAGGAAGTGATTTGATCATGAGCCCGGCCAGCAGGGGTCTTGGGATGCGAAAAGTATGAGAACACAATTGCTACAGCCGCACCAATTAATGTAGACATCAATCGATGAAGGGCAGTGCTTTCGCTCAAGCCCGGACCAATGACGATCAAGGCGGTCACTGGAACATTTATCGAAGCGACTTCACCCAGGTGTAGAGCTCGGGCTACGACCGAACACAAAATGACCGTGGCACCAACTGCGATGAACCCAAAGTGGAAAAGCCAGACCGTTAATAACGCAACTCCGGCGCCAATCGCAGTACCAACGATTTGGCCGAAACCTTCGCGCACGGATTTGTGAAGAGATACTCGGATACTCAAGCTGCAGACGATGGCTGCGACCAGTCCACCTTTGTGCAGCGCCAAGTCCCCTACTTGCCAGGCCGTAGCTGCTGCTAATGCAGAGACAGAGATCTGGCGCACCCAAATTCGACGGTCAGTAAAAAGTTTGACGATCCGATTCCAGGAATTCTTCACGTCGATGTATCAACTATCCGGCTAGGAGAACGCCTAGGTAAGTTGCCGCCAATGCGGTCGCTCCACTGATCGAGCCCCACAAAGCGATGGATTTTGTATTTTTGGCGCGAGCATGAACCAGCGCGGCAACACCAGAGAGCAAAACGACAGTCATTTTTATGCCCAGAACCATGTGGTAATTACCTGAGGCGCTGGCGGGGACCTTGGCCATGTTCCATGCACCAGTGAGAATCAAGAGGCCAAAAGCCGGCCAGGCAATTCGGTTAAAACCTCGGGCCACAACGCGGGGTAGTTCGGGATCGCGCTTACGCAACAGCGGGACCAGACCGGCGAGGGTAAATTGCCCGCCCACCCAAATGGTCGCACCGATAACGTGGAGGAAGAGTCGGAGGCTATCTAAGGCGGAGGCGAGCTCTGGCGTATGCATGAACAAAGATTAGCCCCCCAATACCTCACGTTTTGCTCGCAGTTCCCTTTCAACTTCTACACAATTTTGAAAAACCTGAAAAGTCACTTATCTCACAATTTATTACGAAGTAGGCTAGAAACCTCACATTTTACGAAAGGCAGGCTGGCGATTGGCGCAATCTAACTCACTGCTTCTCGTCGTCGACGATAACAAGGACATCCGCGAGCTGCTCAAGCACATCCTGACTCTCAACGGCTTTGACGTCCAAGAGGCGGCCGAAGGGGCAACCGCCCTTCGTTTGATCGACGAGTCTCGCCCCGCCCTGGTTCTTCTCGATGTGATGATGCCAGGACTTTCTGGTTATGACGTTGTTGAAAAAGTGAGGGAACACCCGGATATCCAGGTTTCTGAAGTCCCGATTTTGATGATCACCGCAAAATCTCAAATCGCCGATGTCGAATCTGGCATGGCCTCGGGCGCAAATGATTACCTGATCAAGCCATTTCGACCTGCCGCACTCATGGAAAAAGTTTCCGAGATGCTAGTTGCCAAAGTTAAGGATGATGCGATCTAGATGAAACTCAACAAAATTAACTCCAAGAGTGCGACCTCTTTAATTTTATCTGCAGCAATTGCACTGATTTTGACTGGGTGCGGTTCAACCAAAACTCCCGAAGCAATTCCGTCTCAGTCTGCAACTCCTAGCGCCTCACCTTCAAACCCCTATGGCGCGGCGCCCATCGATCCACCGGCTTTAACCGATCCTCTCTTAACTGTCTCGAAAGGTTCCACCTCTTCGGTCTTGACCATGGCCCAGTTGATCGCACTAGGCACCAGCGACATTTCTATTAACGAACCATTCGTGAAACAACGACAAACTTTCACAGTTATTCCACTCACCACAATCTTTGCACTTGCTTCCATCTCAGGCAGCGATTCGGTGGATACCAAAGCTCTCAATGATTATGTCTATACAAATACGGCCGCCAAATTTGTAGAAGCCAAAGGTTATTTGGCTATCAAACGTAATGGCTTGGATATTCCCTTTGACCAAGGTGGACCTATTCGCATCGTCTTTCCAGATGACAGCACTTGGACAAAATTCCTCGATCCCTGGAACTGGTCTCTCAGCTCAATCTCGGTCAAATAGTTCGGTGATTTATTAATGCCCGATCTTCCTCAGAGCGCCTCTTTAACCAACGCTCGTTTTAGACTCAATATTGGGCAAACCGCACTAGCTAGCCTTTGCGCCATGATTTTGGTGGCACTCTCTATTAGTACGTACCAGGCATCAAGAACTTCTTTTCGAGAAGCCAGTGTTCTCAGCGAAGCTGAAGCCCCAGCAGCATCTTTAATCTTTACCCAGCGTGAATCCTTGGTTTACGCAGCTCGGGTCGGAGAGTGGCTGGGTGGAACTATTGCAAGGCGCGAAGTGCAGATCGCGCGCGCGTTATTGGCTCAACGCCTCAATGTCGTTACTTACGACAACCGCACCACTGGTGCAACTGCCACCCCCGAATACCTCAGTTCGCTTAAATCCTTGGATAGCATCATTGATTCGGCTCCTCCCGGTATCCTCGGCGAGGCCGACCAACATGTTCGTTTTACGATGGCCCACCCCTATCTTGATCAATTTATATCTGCATCTAGGGACGTAGTCGTTCAGTACCAACAGGAGATTGATAAGCAGCTCAATACTGATGCACATAGCCGAGCCGCCAGTTCTGAAAGAATTCTCTTTTTACTTTATTCATTGATCATTCTTGGCATCATCTTGCTTCTCTGGATTGGTATCACTGTGCTACGCAGATATCGGCTGGCGCGATTACAGATTGCGCATGACACGTTGACACTCGAGCATGCTCAGAACCAACTCGATGAACTCACCCACACTCTTGAAGAAAAACGCCTTGCAGATCAAGCCGAGATTGATAGTCGTGATGCTATGCGCTACGCCTCTCGTGCCATTTCCATTTCCATTCGTGAGTTCTCCGAACAGCAAGATATGGCCGAGAATTTCTGTGCCCGTGTCGGCGAAGTGTTCGGATCGGACTACGTTGGCGTTGAAACTTTTCCAGATGATCGCGTTTCGAGAATCCAGAGCTCTTGGGTAACCCCAAGACGCCGTGGATCCCTAACAAATCTTTACTTGGATCCAGAACATCTTCGGGACACGATTTCAACTCTGTGGGCCGAATCCTCTCTGCTCTTTCTTAGCCAAGATGATCTCATCGAACTACTCGACCCAGCCCGACAAGCCATCGCCGATCAATTTAGGTTAACTTTGGATCAAAATGGTTTTAAGAATATTTTGCTCCTTCCGATCGGTGAGGGCAGCAAGGCTTTCGGTTATGTGTTAGTGGGCACTTCGGATCAAGGTCGTGAATGGGATGAGTACTCACGTCAAACTTTGCAATTCCTTGGAGCACACTTGGCTTATAGCATCGTCGAAAGCGAACTTCTCGCAACTCAAAGAGTTGTTGAAGAACTTGAAGCTCTGAACGTTGCCAAGAACGATTTCATTTCCACCGTAAATCACGAGCTGCGCACGCCACTTACTTCAATCATTGGTTATATCGATCTCTTAAAAGACCTTCCTAAAGAAGATGTGAGCGAGCAGGCAGGGGCCTTCCTGCAAACACTGGATAGAAACGCACTGGCTCTTCTCGATCTGGTCGAGAGCATGCTCTCACTCTCTCGTTTGGATTCTAATGAGCAAATCGTCGCTTCCCAGGAAATCGACCTCCTTAAGATTCTTAAGAATGCAATTTTCGTCCTTGAGCCCACGGCCGCGACCAAGAACATCAAAGTAGATATCCGCGCAAATAGTCCAGAAGATAAATATTTGGTATCTGGCGATTCGGGGCAACTTTCCCAAGTCTTTATCAACTTGGTGTCGAACGCCATCAAATTCAGTCATGAAAACACTGAAGTCATCGTCGGAATATCCCGCACAGCAAATGCCAGGGGCGAAGATGTCGTCCGAACCAGCGTCACGGACACTGGAATCGGTATTCCACAGCACGATATTGACAATCTCTTTACTCGTTTTTTCCGTGCTCAGAACGCTGTTGAAGGTCAGGTGCCAGGAACTGGTCTGGGGTTGGCGATTGTCGATCGCATTGTGAAATTCCATGGCGGGCAAGTAAGCGTTGAATCCGAACTAGGAAAGGGAACCACGATGACTACGGAGATTCCAACTGTTATGGGGAGAGTCGATGCCCTAGTAGCCGCTCGCCGCGAGGGTGTTCTGGCGCGAGCAATTAGCGCTCTGACAGCTGCCGCCCCGGAAAACCTTTTCAATGTTGCCCACGAGATGGCCGGTGCTATCGGAATGTACTCCTTCGAACTAGAAGGCGAAGAGTTACGAGATTTTTCACATTGGGTTCGAAACAACCTCACAGCACCACAAGAAGAAATAGAAACCGAACGCGAAGCCATTTTGGCCAAGTTGCAGAAACGCTACACACAACTTCAGGGAGAAGGAGCTAAGTAAATGCAAAATGCAATGATCCTCATAGTCGATGACAATGAAGATGTACGCCAATTTGTGCGTGCCAGTTTAGAACAAGAGGGATTTCAGGTATCAGAGGCAGTGGATGGACAGTCTGCGCTCGAAGTATTCGAAGACCTCAAGCCAGCAGTCGTGATTTTGGACCTGACTATGGGTCAACCAGATGGTTTTGAAGTCTGTCGTGAGATCCGCAAGGTTTCAAACGTCCCCATCATTATGTTGACCGTTCGCAGCGAAGAGGTAGACGAGGCGATGTGCCTGGCCGCCGGTGCCGATGATTACATCACCAAACCAGTCTCGGCCCGCATCTTGGCGCTGCGCGTCACTGCACAACTTCGACGCGCTAACCCAGCACTGAAAGAGAGCCGCGAGCGCCTCACCTTCGGCCCAATGGAGCTCAATCTCGAATCCCGCGAACTTCAAATCGGCGAATCTAGCGTCTCACTCACGCGTACCGAGTTTGATTTCCTCAGACTTTTGATGGAACAACCAAAGCGAGTGTTTACCCGCGAGCAGATTATTGAAGCTATCGGTGGATCCCAATACTTTGGCAGCGACCATTTGTTGGATACGCACGCCTCGCGCCTGCGCATCAAAATTCGTTCAGCCGGTGGGCCTAACGTGATCTCTGCAGTTCGCAGTGTCGGATACCGCCTTTCAGCAACGGCAGCATAAGGAGCTCTCGCTTAAGTTAATGTGAGCTTTATGCAGCAATACTTTCTTTTGGCGGCGCTGGTCTTTGCCATCAATTTGATGCCTGCATTTGCTCCCCCTACTTGGATGGTGCTGGTTCTCTACCGGCTCAATTCACATCTCCACACCGTTCCCTTAGTTTTGGTCGGAGCGCTAGCGGCGGCATCGGGTAGGTATGTTCTGGCTTTGGGAACGCGACATTTTCGTTCCATGATTCCGAAACAGGCGCTCGTTAATTTAGAGAGCGCCGGTGCATTTTTTACTCGAAGCAAGACTTCAGCAGTGACGGCCTTTCTACTCTTTATTCTTTCACCGCTTCCATCAGCCCAACTCTTTGAGGCAGCGGGTTTAATTGGCACCAAATTGATTCCGCTCACTCTCGCATTTTTCATCGGCAGGTTAGGTAGCTACTCCATCTATGTGGCCGGCGCATCACAACTGCAAAATCGTAATATCGGGCAGGTATTTACCGAAGGTTTTACCTCCCCGTGGGGCATTGCGGTACAACTTATTTCGCTGGCGGGCATTTATTTACTGACTCGCGTGAATTGGAATAGATTCCTTCCTAAGGGTCATCGAGCTAAGGGAGAGTCGTGAAGGGTTCTATCAAAGGCTACGGATATGTAACCTTGCAATTTTTTATTTTGGGTCTGATCTTCTTCTCTCGGGCTGCCACTAAGGCACCAGTTGGCACTCTCTTTCTTGGAGAAGTACTGCTGCTGCTGGGCCTCATCATCCTCGTTGTTGCTGGCATCACTCTTCGGTCTGCTCTCACTGCGGTCCCTGAGCCCAAAGCAGATGCCCCGTTCATAACTACGGGTATCTACAAGCGCGTTCGACATCCGATGTATTTGGGTCTGATTTTGATGGCCACAGGAATTTCAGCCATCCGCTGGTCGGCTTTTGCCGCATACGAGACCGTGGTTCTAACCCTCGTCTTGATCTCAAAATATCGCTACGAAGATGGTTTGCTCCTGGCTAAGTGGCCTGAGGCAATTAGTTACCAAGTACGCGTTGGTGCTCTCCTACCGATCTTTGCAAAAGAAAAGTAGCGGCTAACCAATCCAACTTCCACGACCAGAGCAAAGGTCAAATCCCACTGCGCAACTGTTGGCATCTCCACCTGTGACGATATCTCTGAACGTGTAGGTATTTGAATAAAGTTTTTTGGCATTCATCGTGACACCAGTAACTGCAGCGCGTGCCGCAATCGCAGGAGCAGAGACGCTGGTGCCACCAACTTGATACCACCCAAAAGTTCCGCCCTTAACAAAGGGGGTGCTGTCATAAATTGCTACGCCAGAAAATGGATCGGCATTGAATGAGACATCCGGTGTTGACCGCTTACCTTTACAAGAGTATCCGGGAGTATTTAATTGATATGAGGACGCGCTTTCGAAAGCAGAACATCCGCCACCGCCAAAGGACCAACCAGTTTCTGATGTAAAGACACTATTAGTGAAATGTAGTGATGTGCCACCTACTGCTATCACGCCAGGAGCGGTAGCCGGATACGTTGGAATTAATCCAGAATCACCCGCAGAAGCAAAGAAGGAAACTCCATCCTCGGAAAATTCTGAGTTGTACTTACCTTGACCACGAAATTCATCAGTGCCCCAACTCATCGAGACATAATCTGCACGACCTTTGGCATAATCAACCGCGTTCATGAGGCTGGACAAGGTGTCACTCTGTGCTTCGACGAGAAGTATTTTTGCACCAGGTGCAATGGCGTGCGCCCACTGTGTGTCCAGGCTGGCCTCTACTGCCCAACTGGTATCAACCTGCGGAAGTCGTCGATTCTCTCCGCTGCCAACCTTTTTAAAACAACCATTTGCCGTCGTGCATAAAGGTAATCCGTATTGAGCTGAAAATACATTGAGGTCGTTTTCAACTGTCGGTGCATCAAAGGCCACAACAATGGCAATGGTTTTGCCAGCGCCAGCGGTTGGAGAAGTTGGATAGTTGTAAATGGCCTTAATGCGATCAGGGCCTAATCCGACCGGTGCATTGGTTACCAATGGAACTAGATTCAGCCCGGTAACTAATGTTGCGTGGCAGTTGGATGTTTCAGTTCCTTTTGTTGGCGAGCATGCAGCTCGTTCGCTTTCGCCACTGTGATCGTCACCAAAAGAGGAGACCATGGTTGCGGAGGTAATTGCCGCTACCAATACTGTTAAACCGATGATGAGGGGGGAACGTCTCACATCAACTCCATTCGCTAGGTGCCAATCGTAAGTTGTAATATTTAGTTATTAGTAAGAATTAGAAACTCACTAGGGAAACGTGATGAAACTGCGAACTTCAACTACTGTAAATCCATATGTTCACTAAAAAAGCACCTCCCTGGCGATGCAAAGCTTGTAGACATCCAGTCCAATGGGATACCTATTACTGCAAGAAATGTGGCGCGCTCGTATCTGTTGAACTAGCACCCGATGCCCGAGAGATCGATACATCCTTAAAAACTAAATTGCGACGAATTTGGTACGCGCGTGCCATTGCGAAAATTACTTGGGCACTGATTATTGCCGTTGCCGTTGCCAGCGCCACCTACTTTTTTAATACCATTCGCATTGCTCGAGTTGATAATCACTCCAGTGCAATTTTCAAAATGAAAGTCGACGCTCCTAGCTCACCATTGTCCTGCTCTGGAACTATTTGTCAGGCTACTGTTGAAATCATAAATAAAACAAAGTCTTCACAAGTTTTGCACGGCGTTCCATACTTTAAACTTGATAATGGAAAGTTGTATGGTCCCATCAATCTGGCCCAAAGCACGGGTCGTCTCTACTTCGCCGACAAATATTGCACTCAGAAATTCGACTTGTCGTTTTCAGCAAGCGAATCTCAGAAATTCCTAGGTATCTGCACTGAGAATCTGCCTAGAACTGGAATGATCAAGGGAATCCAAATTCGCGATAGCAAAGGCAAAGTCGTTCTCTCTGCCGATCTGAAGGTTTCTGTTCCACAGAAATATTAGGTAGCACTCAAACTGCGCTAAATGTGAGGAAAAAGACGGATTTTCCCTTACCCCTCACACCAGAAAGTGGCAAGATACTTTTGTGCCAAAGTCGGTCGAAACATTAAGTTCAGTCGTTATCCGTTTCGCGGGCGATAGTGGTGATGGAATGCAACTCACCGGAGATCGCTTCACAATGGATACCGCAAGCCTTGGGAATGACCTTTCAACTCTTCCCAATTTCCCTGCAGAGATTCGCGCTCCGCAAGGGACACTCCTCGGAGTCTCTTCTTTTCAGCTTCACTTCGCGGATCATCATGTTAAAACTCCTGGAGATGCCCCTGATGTATTAGTGGCAATGAATCCAGCTGCGCTCAAAGCCAACATCAAAGATATGCCGCGCGGAGCCACCATCATCGTAGATAGCGACGAATTCACTTCGCGCAACCTCACCAAAGTTGGTTATGACACCAATCCTTTGGAGGATGGATCACTTGAAGCTTACAAAGTGCATCCTGTTGCCCTAACTTCGATGACAGTTGCGGCGCTCTCCGAGCTTTCACTTTCTCGCAAAGAAGCCGAACGTTCCAAGAACATGTTCGCTCTGGGATTGCTCACGTGGATGTATCACCGTCCGACCGAAGCGACTGAACAATTTCTCACAGCCAAGTTCAGCAAGAAGCCAGAGATCCTCAAGGCCAACTTGTTGGCTTACCAAACTGGCTGGAACTATGGCGAGACCACCGAAGATTTCTCGGTCTCCTATGAAATTGCACCTTCTAAGATGCCAGCAGGCACCTATCGCAATATCAGCGGTAATACCTCCCTTGCCTTGGGTCTCATCGCTGCAGCTGAAAAATCAGGGCTACAGCTCTTCCTTGGTTCCTATCCCATTACGCCAGCTTCAGACATCTTGCACGAACTCTCAAAGCAGAAGAAGTTCAACATCATCACCTTCCAAGCCGAAGATGAGATTGCAGCCGTTGGTGCAGCGCTAGGAGCCTCGTATGGTGGCGCTCTGGGTGTTACTTCGACCTCCGGACCGGGTATTGCTCTCAAGAGCGAAATGATCGGTCTAGCCGTCATGCTCGAACTTCCGCTGATCATTATCGATGTTCAACGCGGTGGTCCTTCAACTGGACTCCCTACCAAGACTGAGCAAGCAGATTTGCTACAAGTTATGTTCGGCCGCAACGGCGAATCTCCGGCAGTTGTGTTGGCGACTTCTACCCCAAGCGATTGCTTTGCAATGGCTATGGAAGCGGTACGAATTTCAACCACATATCGCGTCCCAGTTTTCTTATTGTCGGACGGTTATATAGCCAATGGCTCTGAACCATGGCGAATTCCAGATGTCGCATCACTCCCAGCAATCCCTGTGGATTTTGCTAAGACTCAAGAAAACTTTATGCCCTACCTTCGCGATCCAAAGACTTTAGCCAGACCGTGGGCAATTCCGGGTACACCTGGGATCGAACACCGAATCGGTGGCATTGAAAAGGCCGATAAGACCGGCGGCATCTCTTATGACCCGATGAATCACGATTTCATGGTGCGTACTCGTCAAGCCAAAATCGAAGGCGTTGAGATCCCCGATCTCGAAGTCGATGATCCAACTGGTGATGCTCAAGTTCTCTTCCTAGGCTGGGGATCCACCTATGGACCAATTTCCTCCGCTGTCGAGACTCTTAGGGCCAATGGTCAAAAGATCGCACAAGCTCACCTGAAGTACATCAACCCATTCCCCAAGAATTTGGGAGCGGTTCTGGAAAAATACCCCCGGGTTATTACGCCAGAAATGAACCTCGGCCAGCTCGCGATGTTGCTTCGTTCTAAGTACCTCAAAGATATTGTCGGATACAACATGGTTCGCGGTCTGCCGTTCTCAACAGCAGAACTCGTTGAAGCCGCGATGGGAGTTCTCGATGTCTGATCTGACCTTAACGAAGAAGGATTTCACTTCTGACCAGGAAGTTCGTTGGTGTCCAGGGTGTGGTGACTACTCCATCCTTTCCACGATGCAGGCTTATCTTCCTGAACTTGGTATAGCTCGAGAGAACATTGTCTTCATCTCTGGAATCGGGTGCTCTTCGCGCTTTCCTTATTACCTCAATACCTTTGGAATGCACTCAGTTCATGGTCGTGCACCGGCAATCGCATCAGGTTTGGCAATAGCTCGACCTGATCTCACCGTCTTTGTGGTGACTGGTGACGGAGATGCTCTCTCTATCGGCGGCAATCACCTCATCCACGCGTTGCGCCGCAATGTCGAACTCAAGATCTTGCTCTTCAACAACCGTATTTATGGTCTAACTAAAGGTCAGTACTCGCCTACCTCCGAGGCTGGAAAGATCACAAAATCAACGCCCCTTGGCTCTTTGGATACGCCTTTTAATCCGATTTCCTTGGCAATTGGCGCCGAGGCTTCTTTCGTTGCACGTACCATCGATAGCGATCGCAAGCACCTTACCGACACCCTGCGGGCTGCTAGCGCCCACAAGGGAAGCGCCCTGGTCGAGATTTATCAGAACTGTCCCATCTTCAACGACGGCGCCTTTGATTCTGTTAAAGACCCAGATACCAAAGAGGCATCGCTGCTGCAGATGATTGATGGTCAACCCATTAAGTCCAGCATGCACGGCGTAGTTCGCAATGGTTCGACTTTGGAGATTGTGGAACTGGGGTCGGTCGATGAGAGTCAATTGGTCATTCATGATTCCCACAATCCAGATCCATCGTATGCCTTTGCACTTTCACGGCTCTCGGGATCTGAACTTTCACACGTTCCGGTCGGAGTTTTCCGTGACGTAGTTCGTCCTGGATATTCCTCGATGGTTCACAATCAGTTAGACGAAATCATCAAAGCTCAAGGTGCTGGCGATCTCGAGAAGCTGCTACATGGCGGGGATACCTGGGTCGTTAACTAAAAATCTACTTCAACGCTAACTGCCAAATGATCACTCGTATCAAAGGCAGTTAGCGTTTCTTTTTGTACTTGAATTTTGCTGGAAGTAAGAATGTAGTCAATCTGTCGGTCGGGCTCCCAAATAGGGAAAGTTAATCCGTTAAATAAGGATTTCCACTTTCGGCCCACTACGCCTTGGGACAAATTGAAATCGCCCATGATCAAAACGTTCTTCCCAGTATCTCTTTGCAATTGATTAGCCCAACGTTTTACTTGCAAAAATTGCAGATAATTGAAGGGCCAGACAAAAGATAAGTGGAGATTTATCGCAATAAATCCTTCACAGTGAGCCGCCAGCGCCACCCGATGGTGGTCTTTCGCATAAAAGCGCTTGCTCTTCGTGCCTTCAGAAATATTCATTATCTTGCCAAACTTGGCTTGGGTTAATTCCAGCCTTTCCCATTTAGTCACAGGGATCTTGGAAACGATGGAGATACCGTATCCTCCGCGATCGGTTGGATTTACTGAAGTAATAATGTCGCTGCTGCCAGAAGGCTCTCGTTGGTGGTCTCCGCCATCACCATAGATAAAGAATGCGGGTGCAAAAGCCCAATAATTGGCACCAAGGGCAGATGCCGCTAATTGCGTTTGATGGATATTTCCTGACCTCGGGTAATAGTGATCGACTTCCTGTAGCGCCAGAATGTCAGGATCTAACTGCGCTAGACAGGAAGAGAGAGCGGCAGCCTCGGAATGGGGGTTATCTAGATTGAGAAGCCGACCGTGCAAGATATTCCAGGTCGAAATGCGCATTTACTGATTATAAGTTGGTGGCGGGTGAAGGATTTGAACCTTCGAAGGCATTCACCGGCGGATTTACAGTCCGCTCCCATTGGCCGCTCGGGCAACCCGCCAGGGTGTTCGCAGCGCCCAAATCGTAGCGAAAAAGGGCGCAAAAGGCATATCTGCCTTATTTCCTAGCTCTTGGGGTGGGACAACAACCAATTCACGATTTTCTCGGCGAAATCAGGCACGAGAGTTGGGACGTGGGCTCCGCCATTAATGGTCCAGAGTTCTACCGAGGTTTTACTTGAGCAACCTAGGTACTTACTCACCGTGGTTTCACTTCCCGTGATCGAACTATCAATATCTAACTTGGTTGAGGATTTAACAGGTTTTGCTTTGCATTTATCTAACGTTGCCCACATCGATGCAGTCTTCTCTGCACCTGGATAGGAATTACCAAAGAGGTTTCCGCCTTTGTAATTAATGGTCTCATCGCTGGTGCCTTGTATTTGCAGCACTGAAATTGGTTTGCTGGCTTTGCACGATTTTATATTTGCATACTGTTCCCCCGCGAAACTTGCGACTGCGGCAATCCGATCAGAATTACTGCAAGCCATGTGGTTGGTCATGAATCCACCATTGGAATGCCCCACAACATAGATGCGCTTTGGGTCAACGCTATATTTCTTTGAAACAGTATCGATGATGCTCATAATAAAAGCCTCGTCGTTCACTTTGGATTTATAGAAATTACAGCACGCAGGAGTGGCATTCCAGAATCTAGCGCCTCCTTGATCCAAAGTTCCGTCCGGGTATACATAGAGAATCCCGTGCGCTGAGGCTACTGGCGCCATTTGAAAGTACTTTTCGGTCTCGGCGCCAGATGAGGTGTATCCATGAAGTGCAATCAGCAGTGGGGCGGCGACTCCAGATTTATATCCGTCTGGAACTTCCACCGTGAAAGGGCGACTGCCCTGGAGCGCGACTGGTGCGCCTAAGGAAGGAAATGAGATTACCGAAAGAAAAACCGTCACAACGGCAATCCATGAAAGTTTGCGAGCCATAGGCATAAGCCTAGATTGCTGAGATGTTTTTGGCCTGGCTAAATAGTTAGATTCTCTATAAATGACTTGTAGCCGAGCAAACCCGGCACTTCCATATTGGCGACCTTGGCGCGGTCATCCCACAATCGAACTGCAATCGCTGCCTTTGCCCAAGTGCTGTCTAAGAATTGATTCGACTCGTCTTCGCTAAATAATCCGCCTTGCAATTCCAGGGTATGCAAGCTGGCTGGTGAGAGTCGGGCGCGATAGGAGGGATCTGTCGAAACCAAATAGCGCTTGGCAGCCACGTGCATGCGCACTGGCTCGCTGACAGACTGCGGGAAGCGCTCGGATATCCATTGGGCACCTACTTCATCATGATGGCCGTCAATGTTGGACTCTTGAGCGAATAGTGGGTCTATCACCAATAGATGGCCGACGTCATGAAGAAGGGCTGCAACCACCAAGTCCTCTTCTGCCCCTTCCTGGTGTGCTAAATGGGCCGCTTGCAACATGTGCTCAGTAAGCGTGATTGGTTCCCCTAAGTATTCAGCCCCGATTCCGGCTCCGAACAAGTCGGCAATCTCCTTAAAAACGCTCATGAATTCGTCCTTTCCAAGATATGGATGGCGCTAAAGAGAGCGTCGATATCCGCATAGGCTCCTTGTAAATGTCGAATACCAGAAGATTCGTAGGCGGTGCGAACATGAAGCAATCTGGTGTTGTCGAATATCACGCAATCGCCTGGATCTAGACGAAATTCGAAGGCCATCGATGGCTCGTTGGCGATGGAAGCAAATGCTTTCAAAGCGTTGAACACTTCTTCGACATTCTCACTCATCGCCGGACTTTGCATAGAACGATCGTTCCAACGTACTTCGACCACCTCACCATTTGTATTCAATTTGAGAACTGGGCTAACACATTCCAGGAAAGTGAATTCATTTTCGTACACAAAACGGAAATTTTCAGTGACCAGAAGTTCGAAAGATTCTGGATGAAATTTGCGCAAGGTATTCGCTACTTGAAATCCGTCAACCAAGGCAGAATTCCCGCCCAGGACGGTGGTATTAAGGCAGTGCAGAAGTTGAAGAGTAGGCACGGGATCGCGGTATGGATTGTCAGTATGTGGTGCAATAGCCAGCGAAGTAAAAGCCAGGTTATTGGGATTTTCTTCTACTCGGACGTCAAAGAGATCTCCATAGTTGGTCTCCCGAACGAAACCAAAAGTGTCGATAACCTCAA
>SESB01001159.1_pt1 | contig 17677 bp, 9 predicted proteins | sample 3171441 | NCBI WGS metagenome assembly SESB01 (sample SAMN06051867, study PRJNA518727) | freshwater metagenome | biome: subpolar coniferous forest; feature: holomictic lake; material: water; isolation source: holomictic Lake 227, 6 m depth | place: Canada: near Kenora, Ontario | collected 2014-07-08... | reverse complement strand
CAGATAGACACCTCCTGTAACGGAAAGGGTTTGGATAACCCCTGCAACCTTAATATAGGCGCCGACAACAGGCGCTCCGGTAGATGCATCTGTAACGGTTCCGCCAAGTTTCGGGCTCGGGGCAAGGGCGATATTCTTCGTGGTCGTTGTACCGCCAACCATAACGGCTGTTCCGGTATAAGGCACGTAACCGGTGGCTGTAACACCGACATTCACCGTTCCCGGGGTGATATTGGCAACCGTATAAAGTCCGGCGGCATTGGTGGTAACGGGGGGATAACCTGTAACCGTAACGGTTGCGCCGGAAATGGCAGCGAGGGTAACAGAGTTGGTAACGGTCCCGGTGAGGGTTCCGAAGGAGGCAGCCGCAACATTGATGGTAAAGTCAGCAGAGTTACCATAGGTTTGCGAAGTGCAGGGGCCACCCGGCGCTGCCAGCCATTCTGTCCTGTAACGCAGGCGGTGAGCGCCGGCTGTTGTACCGGCGGGAATGGTAATGGTTGCGGTATAGTTGGTGCCAGAAGCTGCACAGTTAAGGCCTGTCACAAAAATCTCACCGGCATCAAACGTGTTGTTGTTGTTGAGATCAATCCAAAGGCTCATATAGGTACTGCTGTAACCGGACTGAACTGTCAGGGTATAGGCCGTTCCTGTCGTCATCGTGGTGGATAACGCAGTGTAATCGTGATACCAGGCATTGGGCGATCCGTTACACGCAATGGCCTGGTTAATAGTACCCAGCTGAAAAAGGGTAAGTCCATCTCCAAAGGTACATCCGGTAGTGTAGGTGGGAGTGCAATAGGGAGCCTGCGCAATGGCTCCGCCCCAAAGTAGTACAAGAAACAGGATCTGCAAAAATCTGAAGATTTTTTTCATGATAATGGAGTTAGGTTAATAATAAAATTTACACAATGGAATATTAAGGGGATCAATAAAGATATTGATATATATATGGAATAATCGTTCTTCATAATAAGTTGACAACCAATGCATAGAAAAAACCATCATTCAGTTATTAAACTGATTAACAGCACTTTAAAAAATAATCTCTGCAAAAATTGCCGTTCAAAGATAAACAGAAATATTTTAAAACAAAAAAATAGAAGGATATTTTTCTTTTCAGGCTAATTTGACGTGATGCAGATTTTCATGTTGGTTACGCTCTCTTTGAGTTGTACCTGCAGCAGGTACATTCCGGGTGCGATTCCACTGACTGAAAACGAGAAGGAGTGGCTGGAGTTTGCATTCCAGGTACCTGAAAGAGAGCCGGTACAGTTAAAAAGCCTGATATCCCGGATCTCTTCGGGACTGGTTATGGTAAGATGATCAAAGGCAGGGTTTGGAAAGATCCTGGTCGCCGGCTGGTTCCTGGAATCCATCCCGGTGATGACCGAAACCGGGATCGTATCCGAATTTGAAGAATTGACACATTCCACAAAACGGCTTTGTATATAGTAATGGTATTGTCCTGTCGGGAGACCCGGATCGAAATAAGTCGTATCGTTAACAGGAGCAGGATTGACCTTTATAAAACTGCCCGAGTTCCCGTTCTGGCGATAGATATCATATCCAACCAGGCTATGGACAGGGAGCGCCGGGTTCCGGGGGGAACGGGGAGTTGAACCGACCGGAATAACCTTCGAGTAATGATCCTTTGCGCCGATGGAACAATCATCAACAGCCCAGGGATACCACAATCCGTTGCCGTCACCGTCAACGGCGTGCCAGGCGATATCGATTGTTTCCCCTGCATACCCGGAAAGGTCAATATGATAGGGTGTATTCCAGGCATTCACACCGGAAGCCGGGGTATAGGAGGGCAATGCCGACATGTCGAGCAGCACGGTCCAGGTGGCTCCCTGGTCCGATGAAACCTGGACATAATAGTGGTCAAGATGCAGCGAGCCCTGGAAGGCATAACTCCAGAAGGTGAGGTCTCCGTTTACATATATATTATGGGCGATGAGCCATTCATCCTGGTGAGAATAATCCCAGTTCAGCCCGGCGGCAAAATTGCCGTTGTGCACACCCAAAGGCCCGGATGAAGCCATATGCGACCAGGACGAGGTCGGGTTCGTCGATTGTCTGGTCCATTGGGCGGGAGGGAAAGCGGTCTCTTCGAACCCCTCGTTCAGCAGGTTACCTCCGTAACATGCCGGGGAACCCCATGCCAGGTGAACACCGCTGCCCGACTGGAGCGCGGAAAGGTTTGTGGCAGGGTAGCAAACAGGGTAGACACTGATATTATCGAGGTACCAGCTTAAAATCTCGGAGGAGTTTTCGCCTGCCGCCCTGAACCTGATGCGGAATCCTTTACCCCTGACCGGGGAGATATCGATATGGTTACTGGTCCATGAAAAACTCCCCGAATTTTTTATTTCGGCTTTCTGATGCCAGGTATGGTTGTAATATACATCCACGAACATCTTTTCAGTTCCGGTGGCATTCCTGTCTGACAACTTCAGGTCGAAATCGAGCCAGATGGAGGCACAGGTGAAGGGTACGCCGCTCAGGGAGGGGCTCTCCAGCGAAAAATTATAGCTGACCTGGGGAGGTTGCCAACGGAAACTTGCTGCGGGGGTGGGGATCCCCTCATTGGGATCAATCACCCAATTCCCCTGGGCAGGGGTAAATTTCCAATCATTATAGGCAAAAGTGCCCTGGTCCCATGATTCAAAAAAGGGAAGCTGGCGGCCAAAATTGATCGTAATATCCATCGGACCCGCCTTGACACTTTCGGCAAACTGGCCGGGATACCCGTAGGAGGTCAGGTCGTATGCGGCAGCAACTTTATAGTGGTATATGCCGGGTTCGAGGTTGACATCATAAAAGGAGAGGGTGTCGGCATTGGTAATATGAGCGATCACGCTGTCGTCACGGTATACGGTATAGCCCAGCAGGCCGGGCGGTGTGACGGCAAGGGTATCGGAGCCGGAGTTGGGTTTCCCCCAGTCAAGATAGGCCACATTTTCATAGGCAGTACCGTTCAGGTTGCGCACCGGGTAAAGAAAGTGGGAGGAAAAGGGAGTACAGGAAAAATCAGAATACCCGCTGCCGTAAAGCGCCCTGACGCAGGCAGTATAGGTCTGCCCGTACTGAACCTGGTTTGCCGGGATCGAATAGGCATTTTTGACCGTGTAACCGCTAATCGCATTGCCCAGGTAAAAGTAGTATCCAAGGATGCAGGTTGCCTGCTGCTGTGCCGGTTCTGTGGCATCTACGCCGATATTGTCGACACACCAGTTGTTGATGTCGTACGAATCGCCGCCGGTAGCCTTGAAACGGACTTTGAAGTCGAGGTTTGTATAGGCAGAGATATCGATTTCGTCGGTGGTCCAGGAGAAACTGCCTGCGCTGTTAGTATAGTTTTTCAAGGAAATCCAGGCATTTCCGTTCCATAATTCCACGGCCAACTGATTTACACTCGTGGTGCCTGCATTGTCCAGCAAAATATCATATTTCAGTTTCAGCAGGGTGGAGCGTTCTCCGGATATGGTGCGGCTGACCAGTGACTGAGTATAATTCTGCTGGCGGGGAAGCGAAGAAAAAACCACACAAGGCGCAGGATTTCCAACGGATGAGGAGATACTCCAGTTGGAGCCACCCTGCACCGTCCACCCGTTATGGGTAAGGTTGCCGCTGCCCCAGTTTTCCAGAAAGATAGATTTGCCGAAGCGTGGGACGTCCCAGTGAGCCAGAAGGTTACTATCGTTGACAACCAGGTTGGCCGGGGGGTTTTTTACCTGGAGCAGCGTGACATTCAGGTTGACGGCGGCCGTTACCGGCAAGGTTTGAACCAGGGTATCATACCCGAATTTGGTTATGGTAAGATGGTAGGTTCCCTTCCATACATTCGGGAAGGAGATGATCCCGGTGGTGTCGGAAAGGGCGGTATAGGCCGTATCGGGATAGGCCATGTTGACAAAGTTCACAGAGGCGCCTGCATACCCGCTGCTCAGGCAACTCGGATTCAGGTGAATGGTTACCGGGGCGGTCCAGCATTTCCCTATAATATTTGAAAAAGAAACCGCTGACCACCGGTTTCCCGCGTACTGGGCCTTTACACCCCACCGGTATGGGCCGCAGGGTAAGGAGGGCCAGGAGTTATCGGAGATGGCGGTTGCGGTGGTTACCGCTACGAGTGTCCATGCTGAAGGGTTTTGTTCTTCACCCTGACGCAGCCGGAAAATATTATAGGCGCTTGCACTGGCCGCAGCATCGGTAAGAGGGGGCGGTCCGCCGGGCCCTTCGCACTGTGCACGGATCATGAAATTCCCGCCAGCCGGGATCCAGGGACTTCCACCCGTTACAAACCTGGAATAACTGCGGAATTGCGGAGTTGTCTCATCAATGGCGATACCCGAAGCGCCGGGGGGGGCTCCCGCCTGTATCATCACGATATAAAAAGATCCGCTGCTGATCGTCAGCGTTGCCGGGAGGGTAAACTCAACCCACCCGGTGGCCGCAGGGGTAATGGTATAGGGCCCCGCAAGGCTGCTTCCCGGCGCTCCTCCCGGCCCGAGGGCATCATATATGCTTACCTGGAAGGCGCCCGGGGCAGTAACACCCGGGGGATAATTAGCGCTGTTCCCGATATTGACGGAACCTCCTGTCACCTTTGCCGGGAATCCTGCCGGGGTGAATTTCACGGCATTCATATTGCCGGAGTAGCCCCAGATGGTAAAATCATCCTGGATTCCGTCGTCATAGATCAGTTCATAATTCCCGGCAGGGGCGGCCCATGAAATCCCGACACTCTGCGATCCCGCGTTGAGCAGGGCTGTTACCGCCTGCGCCGGATTAACCGTCTCCCACAGGGCAATGTTCAGGGTGACGGCAACACCCTGCTGAAAGATAACAGGGGTTGAGGTATAATTGTCGAAACCCGGCTTGGTCGAGGTTACGGGAAAGTTACCGGTGGGATCGACCGATAACATGTAAACTCCCCCGGAAGTTGAGTAGGTTGTTTTCCCATTCACACTCACCCTTGCCCCCACAATGGGATTCCCGGTGGCTCCGTTGGAAACCACACCCAGCAGTGTAGCTGCCGTGGCCGGCAATGTTTGCCCGGTTGATGGCACGAAAAATAATAACAGAACCGGCAACAATAGGTAAAATGCCAGGTTCAGCAGGTTGAGGAGAAAAATCCGTAGCCTTCTTTTAACCATACAACTGCTTGAACGGATAAACCGTTGATTTTGTTACAAATTTACACAAAAAAATCAACATTATCTAACTGCCGGAGGCTGATTCAGGATTTCACAACGGAAAAATTCCCCGCTCCTGTGCAAACCAGAATTTGCGGGATTCATCCACGGCATGGAGGTTGAACAAAGGGTTATGACCTGGAAACGGGGCGGAAGGAAGGATTCATAGCGTCAGTTTGCTTTAGTGAAGTTTTCCGGAAAAACATGGTCCCGGGATCCATACTTTTAAATTAACCACAAAGGCCACAATGATTTACACAAAGGTCACAATGGGGTGCTTTGTCTCCATCGTGCCTTTTTTGTGTCATGGCGGTTAAAAAACGACGCTTCTTCTGAAAATTAAACAGCCGGGAAATCTGCTTTTTTTTCTCGTTTGGTTTGATAATTGAAAAAAAATTATAACTTTGCACTCCCAAATTTACGAACATCAATACATTATAACATGTACGCAATCGTTGAAATAGCCGGTCAGCAATTCAAGGTAGAGAAGAACGACGAGATCTTTGTTCACCGCCTTGACGGTGAACCCGGGACAAAAATTGAATTTGACAAGGTTTTGCTGCTGGATAACGACGGCACGATCAGTGTTGGCAAGCCTTTGGTTGAAGGCAGCTCGGTAAGCGGATCGATCATTGATCATGCCCGTGGAGATAAAGTTGTCATCTTCAAAAAGAAGCGCCGCAAAGGATATGAAAAGGAATCGGGCCACCGGCAGGATTTCAGCAAGATCCTGATTGAAAACATCAGTTTCTGAATGCAGCAGGGGCTATCAGGCTCTGCAAAGAATAGACGTTAATCGAAAAAAAAGTTAATCCGGATTAAAAGTTAGTCACTAATTTTTAATTTTTAATTAAGCAACGCATTATGGCACACAAGAAAGGGGCGGGTAGTTCAAGCAACGGCCGTGAATCACACAGTAAACGCTTAGGCGTTAAAATTTATGGTGGTCAGTTTGCCAGGTCAGGCAACATCATCCTGAGGCAGCGCGGTACGGTGCACAATCCCGGGTTGAATGTCGGCATTGGTAAGGACCATACCCTCTTCGCCCTAATTGACGGCATCGTGGAATTTAAGAAGAAAAGAAGCGACCGCTCTTTTGTCTCCATCGTTCCGATGGAAGAGTCGGTCAACTAAAGTATTGCGTTACACGGTTCGTGTTTTCGCATCCTCCTTTGCAAAACGGTGTGGGTTAACCCATGCCGTTTTTTTTATTGTCTGATTGTTTTTACCTATTTTTGTTCATCCAATAACGCTCGCTATGCTTTCATTAAATTATATCCGGGAACACCAGCAGGAGGTGATCGACCGGCTGGCCATTAAAAATTTTAACGGCAAAGAGGTTATTCAGAAGATCGTCCTGCTGGATGACCAGCGCAGGGAAACCCAGAAAAAACTTGACGACCTGCAGGCACAGGGCAATGTCCTGGCAAAGGAGATCGGGCTGCTTTTTCAGTCGGGCAAAAGCGCCGAGGCAACCCTGCTGAAGGAACAAACGGCGGAACTGAAAGAAAAGGCGAAATCACTGGATCAATCCTTTGAAGAGATAAAAAAGGAGCTCGACGAGGTGTTGGTAAGGGTGCCCAACCTCCCCCACCCTTCGGTTCCTACAGGCAAAACGCCCGACGACAACCTGGTGGTATCGCAGGAGGGTGAGATCGTGCCGGTTGCCGCCACGGCAGTGCCGCACTGGGATCTCACCACGAAATACGACCTGATCGATTTTATTACAGGCAACAAGATCACCGGGGCAGGATTTCCATTATATAAAGGTAAAGGAGCAAGGTTACAGCGCGCCCTGATCAACTTTTTCCTGGAGGAGGCGCTCAAGGCCGGCTACCAGGAGGTTCAGCCTCCCTATATGGTCAATGCCGCCTCTGCCTACGCCACGGGGCAGCTGCCCGATAAGGATGCCCAGATGTACCATGTCGGCCTCGACGACATGTACCTCATTCCCACGGCGGAGGTGCCGGTGACCAACATCTACCGCGACACCATCCTCAAAGCGCAGGAACTTCCAGTGAGGAACGTTGCCTATTCCGCCTGTTTCCGCCGCGAGGCAGGCTCATACGGCAAAGATGTGCGCGGACTGAACAGGCTCCACCAGTTCGACAAAGTGGAGATCGTACAGATCGCCCATCCCGACCATTCTTACGACGTACTGGAGGAGATGAAGGCATACGTTACCGGCCTGCTGCGAAAACTCGGGCTCCCCTTCCGCGTGCTGAAGCTCTGCGGCGGCGACATGAGCTTCACCTCGGCGCTGACCTACGACATGGAGGTATGGTCTTCGGCCCAGGCAAGATGGCTGGAGGTCAGCTCCGTCTCTAATTTTGAGACCTTCCAGTCGAACAGGATGAAACTGCGTTTCAGGGATGAAAACGGGAAGATGAACATGCCCCATACGCTGAACGGCAGCGCCCTGGCGCTCCCGCGTATCGTTGCCGCCCTGCTTGAAAACAACCAGGCCCCCGACGGGATCAGGATCCCGCCGGCGCTGGTTCCCTATACCGGATTCGATATGATCAGTTAATTTTCCGCCCTGATTACCGGCTGCATATAAAGGCATCGTATCCCGGATACCTCATTTCAGATTTCAGATTTACAGATTTCAGATTTCAGATTTTGTGATTTCAGATTTGTTATTTCAGATATCACATTTCCGCCCGCTGTTATTATCTTCATCTTTGACTTTATTGGTAAGTTATTGAAGGTGAGATGTGAAACAAGATACCAGAAATTCTGTGCCCCATGAAAATTCCTCCTGATCCGAATTCGGGCAGGATAAGGTACCTCCTACCCTCCCGTTTTGTGTACTTTGCAGAAGAACCGCAGCCGGGCTGTTTTCCGGAATATCACCCGGGATAAACGAAGTTCATGATTCCATGCAGATACCGCGCCAGACCCCGCGATTTCACAGGAAACAGTTAACAACATTATTTTGCAAATTATAATTTTTAATTTTTAATTTTGACCTGTTAACTAAAATCAACTTTTTATGAAAAAGATAATCGTTTTCCTGCTGGTATTGCTGCCGGCAATCTTTACTGCTGAAACCATGTTCGGGCAACTCAGTATAGGTGTCAAGGTAGGTTACAATGCCTCCAAACTGTCAGCCAATATCGATTCGGTCACAACAAGTTTTAAGTCGGGCATGCAGTTTGGCGCCTTTGTCCGGATCGGGAAAAAGCTCTACCTGCAGCCTGAACTTTATTATACCACCCAGGGAGGCGTATTTACCAGTAACACCCAGAATTGGAAACAAACCGTCAAGATCGGGTCCCTCGATCTTCCTGTTTTGATCGGGATTAAGGTTCTTGATATCAAAATGGTGAATGTCAGGGTCCTGGCAGGCCCGGAAGCATCCTTTGTGATCAATAGCCTTACAAGTATAGAGGAGGGTGGGATCAACAATAGCCTGGGTCCTCTTACCAAGGGAGATTTCAGTTCGGTTAACTGGTCGCTCCAGGCGGGCGCCGGGGTGGATGTATGGAGATTCACCCTTGATATCCGTTACCAGGTGGGTTTGTCGCAGATGGTCAAAGAGGTCAAAAAATACACCTTTGACACTAAAAACAATGTCTGGGTCGTCAGCCTTGGCTTCAAAATATTATAATCGATACCGGGTTACTCAAGGGGGGGGCTCCTTCCGGCAAACTGAACATAAACACAGGTAGTCCATCCGGTTCTTATGAAGGTTAATGGCGTTGATTACCGCACGGTATGGATGGAGGGAACTTCGGTTTTTTTCATTGAGCAGAACCTGTTGCCGTTCCGGTTCCTGATTCATGAAGCAACAAGTCATACCGGCTGCTGCCATGCAATCCGTACGATGATGGTGCGCGGTGCGGGCGTCATAGGCGCCATGGCCGGGTTTGCCATGGCCCGGGCGGCGCTGGAGGCACCGGCATCTCAATACCTTCCCTTTTTAAGCGAGGCCCGCCGGGAAATCGAATCAACCCGTCCAACCGCCCGCAACCTGTTTTATGCCGTTGACAAGGTATTTGCAGCTGCCACGGTATCTCCGGAAGCAGCTGTGGCAGAGGCACAACGAATTGCCGACCATGATGCCGCCGATTCGCAAAAGATCGGCGAATATGGCAACAGGCTTATCCGGGACGGGATGAATATTGAAACCCACTGCAATGCGGGATGGCTTGCCTTTGTTGATTACGGTACCGCCCTCTCGCCCGTTTACCGGGCCCACCTGCAGGGAAAGAAGATCTTTGTCTATGCCGATGAGACCAGGCCCCGTAGCCAGGGAGCAAGGCTGACTGCCTGGGAGCTTCACCAGGCCGGGGTACCCCACACCATCATTCCCGACAATGCCGGGGCATACCTGATGTCGCTGGGAAAAATTGATATGATGATCGTCGGTGCCGACCGCATTGCCGCCAACGGCGATGTGGCCAATAAAATAGGAACCCTTGAAAAGGCAATCGCTGCCAGGGAATACGGCGTGCCCTTCTACGTTGCAGCTCCCACCTCTACCTTCGACGCTTCCTGTGCCGACGGCAGCCTGATCCCCATCGAAGCAAGGAGTGAGGAGGAGGTTCTTTTCCAGGAAGGACTTACCCAGGATGGACGCTTTGAGAAGATCCTGGTCTGCTCACCCGGCTCCACGGCATTTAACCCCGCCTTTGATGTGACCCCTGCAAAATATATTACCGGGATCATCACCGAAAAGGGGATCATTGCTCCCGGCAAAGCAGAGATTGAACAGCTTTTATCCACCTGATTCGGGTGGATGCCATTGAATGTTATAACTCACGAGGATACACATCTTAACATAAACCTACCATGAAATTATCACGATTTGCGTTATGGCTCCTTACCGGGGCATTTGTCATGGCCCTTGCAATGCCTTCCCGGGCAGAGGAGAAGCCAAAAACCAAGGAACAGGACAAGTCAAAGGAGAAATCCAAAGACAAAGAAAAGCCCAAGGAGGACTCGGTTTATAATTCCGGGCTGGTGAGCGGGCTGAAATTCAGGAGTATCGGGCCCGCCTTTTGTTCGGGCAGGATCGCCGATTTCGCGGTAAATCCCAAAAACCACAGCGAATGGTTTGTGGCGGCAGCCTCGGGACATGTATGGAAAACCGTGAACAACGGCACTACCTTCGATCCCGTGTTCGACAACAACGGCACCTACTCGATCGGATGCATCGTAATTGACCCGGCAAATAACAACATCGTGTGGGTAGGCACCGGCGAGAACAACCATCAGCGCTCGCTGGGTTACGGGAACGGTATTTATAAAAGCTGCGACGACGGCAAAACCTGGAAGAACATGGGACTGAAGGATTCGCGCCAGATCGGCATGATCCTGGTCGACCCGCGCAATTCCGATGTTGTTTATGTAGCTGCCGAAGGTTCCGTATGGGGCCCGGGCGGCGACCGCGGACTGTATAAAACCACCGACGGGGGCAAGAACTGGAAAAAAGTCCTGGAGATCAGCGAAAATACGGGGGTGAACAATGTCATCATGGATCCCCGCAACCCGGATGTGCTTTATGCTTCCTCCGAGCAGCGCCGGCGCCATGTTTTCACCAAGATCGGCGGTGGACCTGAAACTGCCATCTACAAGTCGGTCAATGCCGGTGAAACCTGGGACAAACTTACTTCAGGCCTTCCCGCTGCCGATATGGGCGGCATGGGACTGGCCATTTCGCCCGTGAATCCCGATGTGATCTATGCCATCATCGAATCAACGCCCGAAGCCAAGGGTTTTTACCGCAGCGGCGACCGTGGCGCATCCTGGCAGAAGATGAGCGACCATTGCGCACAGGGGCAGTATTACAATGAGATCTACTGTGATCCGAAAGATGTGAACAAGGTATATTCGGTGGAAACCGTGTCGCAGGTTACCGAAGATGGCGGAAAGACATGGAAACCCTTTGGCAACAACAAGCGTCATGTCGATGACCACGCCCTGTGGATCGATCCCTCGGATACCAAACATATCTTCATCGGCAGTGATGGCGGGGCTTATGAGACTTTCGACGGGGGCAAAGAATTTATCTTCAAGTCAAACCTGCCCGTGGTCCAGTTTTACAGGGTCCAGGTTGACAATTCCCTGCCATTCTATTATGTTTACGGGGGCACGCAGGACAACAACAGCATGGGCGGACCGTCGCGTTCAACCGCCGGTGCGGGCGTTCTGACCGACGACTGGTTCAACACCAACGGCGGTGATGGCTTCTGGTCGCAGATCGATCCTGTGGATCCCAACATTGTTTATGCCGAATCGCAGTATGGCGGCATGGTCCGTTACGACCGGAAAAGCCAGGAGGCTGTGGATATCAGGCCCGAACCGCGCAAGGGTGAAGACAGCTATAAATGGAACTGGAACACCCCGCTGATCATCAGCCCCCATTCGCCCACACGTATTTATACTACGGCAAACAAGGTATTCAGAAGCGACGATCGCGGCAATACCTGGCAGGTGATCAGCGATGACCTGACAGCAAAGATCGACCGCAACACCTGGCCGGTCATGGGCAAATACTGGCCCAGCGATGCCGTTCAGAAGGATATCTCCACCTCGCTTTACGGGACGATCATCTCCTTTGATGAATCGCCGGTGAAGGAAAACCTGCTCTTTGCCGGTACCGACGACGGCCTTATCCAGGTATCGGAAGATGCAAAAACCTGGACAAAAATCGATAAATTTCCCGGCATCCCTGAAAACACCTATGTCAGCGACATCTTTGCCTCCCGTTTTGACGAGAACGTGGTGTTTGCCTCGTTCGACAATATCCTGCGCGACGACTTCAAACCCTACCTGCTGAAGAGCAGCGACAAGGGAAAATCCTGGAGTTCCATTGCCGGCAACCTTCCCGAAAACGGAACCGTGCACACCATCATGCAGGACTTTGTGAATCCTGATCTACTCTTCGTGGGAACCGAATTCGGCTGTTTCTTCACCATCGACGGCGGGAAAAAATGGATCCAGCTGAAGGCAGGCCTCCCCTCCATCTGCGTAAAGGATATTGCCATCCAGAAACGTGAGAATGACCTGGTGCTGGCTACTTTTGGCCGTGGTTTTTATATCCTCGACGATTACACGCCGCTGCGGAACCTGAAAAAGGAGAATCTCGACCAGCCCGGGTACCTGTTCCCCGTGAAGGATGCCCTGATGTACCTGCCTACCAATACGAAAGGATCGCAGGGTTCGACGGTATTTGTTGCCAAGAACCCCGATTTCGGGGCCGTTTTCACCTATTTTATCAAGGAGGTTCCCAAAACCGCCAAAGAGATCCGCAAGGAGAAAGAGAATGCGTTGTTCAAAAAAGGGGACCCTATCCCGCAGCCATCGGAGGCTGACCTGCGTAAAGAGAAACAGGAAATTGATCCCTTTCTTACCTTCACGGTGACCGATGTTACCGGCTCACCGGTAAGGATCATCAGGAAAAGCGTATCCAAAGGCATCAACCGGGTGAACTGGGACCTGAGGTACCAGTCGGCACGGATCGTGGAAACCGATAAATTCGACCCGCTGGGCGATAACGGCAGCGGGGTGCTTGCCATGCCGGGCAAATACAGGGTCAGTATGTCGATCACGGCCGGCGGGGAAACAAAGGCTCTTGCAGGACCCGTTGAATTCAGTGCCGTTGTGCTGAACAACACGACCTTCCCTGCTCCTGACCGTGGCGCGATGATGGCTTTCCACCGCAAAGTCGCCGAAATCACGCGCGTGATGCAGGGAACCGAAAATTATGCAGAGGCACTGAACAAAAGAGCGACCAGCATCCTCCAGGCCCTCAACAGTACCCTTGGCGCCAGTCCCGAACTGGTGAAAAAAGCCCGTGAGGTTCAGCTGCAGCTCGATGAGATCATCAATGTGAAATTCAACAGGAACACGGCAAAACCAAGCGAGGAGGAAAACCCGCCGGCGCCGGTTCCCCTGAATTCAAGGCTGGGCAAACTCAGCTGGATCAGCTGGTCGTCGACCAGCGAGCCCTCGCAAACGCAAAAAGATGCCTATGCCATCCTGGAGGCTGAATTCCCGCCGGTTTATGATCAGATCAAGCGGATCGGTGAAACCGATATCCCTCAATTGGAGAAGGCGCTGGAAAACCTCGGGGCGCCTGTAACGCCCGGCAGGTTGCCCGAATGGAAAAAATAAGCTGATCGATCACCCTGTATTGAAAAACGAGGCTGCCCGGGATAATGGGGCAGCCTCGTTTTTTGATGGGAGATTAACAGGATACAATGTAGATGTTAAGTACCCCCGGTTTTATCGCTTCAACCTTACTTGTTTACAAGCACCTTTTTTACAACCTTGTGCTCGCTGTTCAGGAACACCACCGAATAAACGCCTTCGGCGACCGGACGAAGGTCAATCTGTTTTTCAAAGGTACTGTTTACCTGTACCTCGCCAAGTGTATAAATCCTCGACCCGAGCTGGTTGTATATCTCAATGGTATAGGTCTCCTGAACCGGACTGGTGATGGAGACCGTGAACAAGCCATCGTTTGGAACAGGATAGACGCTGAACTGACTTGCCTGCAATTCCTGCCCGCCGGTTACCACCACCCAAACCTTGTTGGAGATCGGTGATGAACAGCCGTTGGTGGTTACCACACACCAGTAATACCCTGTATGGTGGGTCACGGTATAGCTCTGGGCCGTTGCGCCGGCAATGGCATTGCCTTCATAGTACCACTGGTTTCCGCTGGCCGCGCTGCTCGTAAGCACAGCTCCCGCCACCGTAACGACCGGGGCCGCCGGGATGGCATTCATCGTTACGTTCAGGGTTGAAACGGTACCGTTTCCGCAACTGTTGGTTCCCTTAACCGTAACCGTTCCTGTCCCTGCTGCCGGGCCAAAACTTACGACGATATTCCGGGTTGTGGCTCCCGAGGTTATGGTGGCCCCGGCAGGCACCGTCCATATGTAGCTATTGGTAAAAGCAATGGCGGGCACACTGTAGGCAACACCGGTTTTGTTGACGCAAACCGAGGCAGGCCCGGCAATGGTCCCCGCGGCACCCGGCAGCGGGTTGACCGTTACGGCAAATGCCGGCGATGCCGTTCCGTTGCCACAGCTGTTGGTCCCCGATACTGTTATGTTTCCTGAAACGGCACTCGCGTCGAAAATAACCGTGATGCTCTTTGTTCCCGCACCGGTTGCGATCGTTGCCCCGGCGGGCAGCACCCAGGTATAGGAGCTTGCATTGAGGATCTCCCCGCAGGAATAAGCAACGCCGTTGGTACCGGCACAAAGCGTTGAGGTGCCTGTCACTGCCCCGGCCGCATTGGGCAGCGGGTTGACAAACAGGTTATACACCGATGGGGTTGTGGCAGAACAGTTGCTGCTGTTGGTGTAATTTACGCTGATCCACTGCGCCCCGACACCGGTCCAGGTGACATTCACCGCGCTGGTGCCCTGGCCCGAAACGATGGTGCCTCCGGGAGAAATGGCCCAGGTATATCCGGTCATTCCATTTTGGGTATAATACATATTCCCGGTCGAACCTACGCAGGGGGCGTTATTGCTGCCGATGGTGGGTACGGGAGTTGGATTGACCGTTACGGCGTAGGTGGTTGCCGCGGCTGCCATGCAGCCGTTTGTATTGGTATAGTTAACACCTACCGATTGGGCCCCTGCAGTATTCCAGGTCACGGTAACCGTATTGCTGGTTGCGGTGCCGCCGGCCGTGATCATGCCACCGGCCGAGACCGTCCAGGCATAGCCCGTCATACCTGCCTGTGTCGTATAAACCACGCCTGCAGCGCCCTGGCAGACACTGGGTGTCCCGGTAATGGTTGGTGTTGGCAGGGCATTGACGGTTACCGCATACGAAGTTGCAGTCGCTGCGGTACAGTTGCTGCCGTTGGTATAATTTACGGTTACGGTCTGGGCACCGGTTGTTCCCCATGTCACGGTAATCGCGTTGGTTGTTCCGCCGGCCGTGATCGTGCCCCCTGCAGAGGTCGTCCAGGTATAACCGGTCATCCCTGCCTGGGTGGTGTAAACATTGCCTGGGGTATTTACACAGGTATTGGCTGGCCCTGTGACGGTCGGAACCGGCAGGGCGTTCACCGTTACGGCAAGCGAGGAGGATGCCCCGCTGCCGCAGGAGCCGTTGCCTGCAACCGTAATATTTCCCGATGCCGAGCCGAAGGTCACGGTGATGGTATTGGTACCGGATCCTGCCGTAATCACGGCACCTGCAGGCAGAGTCCACAGGTAACTGGTGGCGTTGGTAATGGTGCCGACCGTATAGACATTCCCTGCCGAGGATGCACATGCTGTCAGGGGCCCGGTAATGGCGCCGGCAGGCGAAGGCGCAGGACATCCGGTTAAAAAGGTAAGGTCGGCGCCGTTGGTTGTCCCGGCCGAATTGACACCCCTGACCCTGAAATGGTAGGTGGTGTTGTTTGTCAGCCCGGAGAGCGCGGCGCTTACATTGGTGTTGGACGTACCTGTCACGGGTGACGGAACCCCGGCAACTGTCGTCCCATAGGCTACCGTAAGTCCGTAGTCGAAGGAGACGGTCGTAGACGAATTGTTGGCATTGATGACCCCGTTGATGGTGGCAGTTGTGGTAGTCACCAGGGATGCAACCGTTGTTGTGGCAACAGGGGCAATGGCAGGCGTGGTGAATGTCATATCACTGCCGTTGGTAGTTCCCCCCGAATTCACCGCATTGATCCTGAAATGGTAGAGGGTGTTGGGAAGAAGTCCCGTCAGGGATGCAAGGGAGGGGGTAACGGCAGTCCCGGTAACCGTGAGCGGCACACCGGGTACATTGGTACCATAGGCGACCGTTAACCCGTAATCAAACGAAACAGTGGAGGAGACGTTGTTGGCATTGACAGTTCCGTTCAGGGTGGCCGTGGTTCCAGTCACCCCGGTGGCGGCGGTCGTAATGACAGCGGGAGGTATGATCGCGGTAGTGAAGGTCATGTCACTGCCATTGGCCGATCCGCCCGAATTTACGCCATTTACCCTGTAATGATAGAGGGTATTGGGCAGTAAGCCGGTCAGGGATGCATTCACATTGGTAACGGAGGTGCCTGTAACCGTCGCCGGTACTCCCGGGAGCACGGTGCCGTAGGCGACTGTCAGTCCATACTCGAACGTAACGGTTGTGGAGGCATTGTTGGCATTGACGGTACCGTTCAGGGTGGCGGTTGTCCCGGTGACCGCAGTGGCGGCCGTAGTCACCACGACCGGCGAGGTGGCCAGGGGCAGGGGTTGATTCCAGGTCAGCCCCACTTCGGCATCCGACAAAGCCCTGCTATACAAACGGAACTCATCCATCAAGGTACCTGCGCTGAAGCTGTTGCTGGTACTGTACCCCCCGACAAGAAAGGGTCCGGTACCCGTAAAGGTTACGGCCGGCTCGACGACTGTGCTGTTGAGCACACCGTTAAAAAACACCTTCACCGCGGCGCCTGTATAAACGAGGGTGATGACAGTCGGGGTGGAAGGGATCCCATTGATAGGAACGTCGGTAAGGCCGGTTCCGCGGAGCCAGAGGTTCCCGTTGCCGGCAACTCCCCCGGTAAAACAACGGAAGGTTCCGGCCGAAGCATCCCCGAAATAGTAATATGTGGTGGCCGAAGTGGCGGGGAAGTTGTTGAGCCAGAAGGAGATCGTCCAGCCGGTGCTGGCCAGGTTGGTTGCCCAGCCCGTGCTCAGGTTGTTGGTGCCCGAGGCAAGGCCATTTCCGACCAGGGCCGTGCCGAACTGTCCGGTCGATCCAACCGTCAAACCGGTAAGTACCGCGGGGTTGGTCCCGACAGGGGCGCTGGCATAATTCTGCTGGTTGCCGGCAGCATCGAATTTGAAATACATATATTCAGGGACTGCCTGACCAAAGGAGATCGTAAACGAAAGGAACAAGAACAAGGCTGAAAGATTTAGTCTTGTCAGGATTTTAGTAGAATTCAGTTTCATTCTCTTGGATTTTAAGTGAATACTAAAAATATCACGGTAAATATAATGCCAGTCTGTACTGATTCCAAATAATTTCGGATATTTTTTTTTCAACCATCCATATTTTTTTTCAGCAGGAGAATGCCGGGCATTTTTTTCAACATGCCTATAATTAACCTGTTGCAGAAATAACTGTCCACGATCATCAGGGTTAATGATTTTTCGGAAGGGAATCTTCAGGCGGGGATTCCATATCCTGCCTGGGCGGTGTTAGGGATAATTTTCCAGGAGAGAAAAACCATATGGTCCGTGTTTTACGCCGTTACCGGTAAGGATCTGTTAAACTCTTTTCCAGACAAATAGGGTCCTGGTTGTATTGCAGCCTACCTAACTTACCCTATCATCGGGAAATTTAGCCATTCTGTCGGTATATTCAGTCAGATAGTCTATTTATTCCGCCTGTGATAAAAATAACAATTACATTTATATCAGAATATTTAAGCGCATAAGGGAGTTTTCTGATTTTCCATCAACGCAACTTATTCAGCCGAATTACCAGCTTGTCGATCTTGTTCAACTACCGCT
>SESB01001158.1_pt1 | contig 17714 bp, 15 predicted proteins | sample 3171441 | NCBI WGS metagenome assembly SESB01 (sample SAMN06051867, study PRJNA518727) | freshwater metagenome | biome: subpolar coniferous forest; feature: holomictic lake; material: water; isolation source: holomictic Lake 227, 6 m depth | place: Canada: near Kenora, Ontario | collected... | reverse complement strand
AGAGGCCAACCGTCTCCGTAATTTTGCCGCACAACTCAACCAGTTTGCACACACTATCCAGATTGGCGATCTGGTTGTGATGCCGCGCAAACTCACCAATGGCGTTGCGATTGGCTTGATAACGGGCGAATATCGCTTTGACCCTTCTGGCGAGTGCCGGCATTTCCGTTCCGTGAAGTGGGAGAAGGATTCCGTTCCGCGCGATGCGTTCAAGCAGGATTTGCGGCATTCTTTCGGCGCCTTCATGACCATCTGCGAAATCCAGCGCAATTCAGCGTTAGAACGTGTCAAGGCTGTGCTAAAGACAGGAAGCGATCCCGGAGCGGTCCTTGGCAAACAGGGCACAACACCTGCGCCAATTGCAAAGGGTGAGGACATTGAGGACTATGCACCCGACATTGAAGACATTGCGAACCAGCAAATCATATCGTTGATTAAGTCCGAATTTGCTGGTCATGCTCTTGCAGACCTTGTGGCCGAGATACTTCGTGTTGAAGGCTATGAAACAAAGGTCTCGCCGCCCGGAGCCGATGGTGGAGTTGACATACTTGCTGCTGGTGGCACTCTGGGGCTTGGGGAGGACCGCGTTTGTGTCCAGGTCAAGTCGGGTGACGGCGCCGCTAACCACGATGTAGTGCTACGCCTGATTGGCTCCGTCTCAAATACGCAAGCACGAACTGGTTTGTTGGTCAGTATTGGTGGCGTTAATGCTGCTGCCAAGAAGGAACTTGACAACAACTTTTTTCGGTTAAGGCTATGGCAAATGACCGATTTGCTAAAGGCCTTATTCCGGGGTTATTCTGACTTGTCTGACGAAACCCGCGCTAAATTACCGCTTAAGCAAATATGGGCGCCGGTGGTTGTTGCAGAGGGCCGTGGCTGATGGCGTTCGAGTGATGCAAACTTTGGAAGGCAAAATGGCCGAAAGCATAGAGACCCTGATCCTACAGAACGTCCCTGCTGATGGCTCGACCATCGGCAACGGCAGACTGCTGGATACGCTTAAAGCCCTTTCGCCCACGCTGACGGAGCAGGATTACTGGACTGCCCGTGATGCAATGATTGATCGTGGCATTTTGGGAAAAGGTCGCGGTCGTGGAGGTGCGGTCTATTTGATCGGAGCCGAGGCCCCTACACCCAAATCCGAAGCACCGAGATCACCAGCCCGAACGGGCTCCCCTGCAGGGCAACAGCAAGACTTATGGTCGTTCGCCGATATCGAGGCTGCCGCTGACGATGAGGATGGCGCCGAAGATCAAGCCATCGCTGCGGAGCCGTATCCAACTGGCGATGCTCAGGAAGAAGTGTTGGACCAGAACGCAGTGCTGGCTAATGGTAAGGCTGGAAACAGCAGCGGTAAGCGTACATCGGCGATAAAGAAATCTGACCTTTATTCATCCCTCTGGGCTTCGTGTGACGAGCTGCGCGGCGGCATGGATGCCAGCCAATATAAGGATTACGTTCTGGTTCTGCTGTTCATTAAATATGTTAGCGACAAATACGCAGATATTCCTTACGCCCCGATTGATATCCCGCCCGGCGCCAGCTTCAAGGACATGGTTGCCCTGAAGGGCAAGAGCGACATCGGCGACCAGATCAACAAGAAGATCATTGGGCCGTTGGCCAATGCCAACAAGCTGGCGTCGATGCCGGACTTCAACGACCCGACCAAGCTTGGTTCCGGCAAGGAGATGGTGGATCGCCTCACCAATCTGGTCGCCATCTTTGAAAACCCGGCACTCGACTTTTCCAGGAATCGCGCTGACGGCGACGACATTTTGGGCGATGCCTACGAATATCTGATGCGTCACTTCGCCACCGAAAGCGGCAAGAGCAAAGGGCAGTTCTACACACCGGCCGAAGTCAGCCGGATCATTGCGCAGATCATCGGCATTCGCGGCGCCAGGACCACCAACGCCACCACGGTCTATGACCCCACCTGCGGTTCGGGCTCTTTGCTGCTGAAGGTGGCGGACGAGGCCAGCTCCGAGGTCACTCTCTATGGGCAGGAAAAAGACGCCGCGACCAGCGGGTTGGCGCGGATGAACATGATCCTGCACGACAACCCGACGGCGCTTATCGAACAGGGCAACACCCTGACCGACCCCAAATTCCGCGACGGCGGCACGCTCAAGACCTTCGACTATGTGGTCGCCAATCCGCCCTTTTCCGACAAGCGGTGGAGCACTGGCCTTGATCCTGACCACGACCCGTTCGAGCGTTTCAAGTCGTTCGGCGTCCCGCCCAACAAGCAGGGCGATTACGCCTACCTGCTGCACATTGTCCGCTCGCTCAAGAACACCGGCAAGGGCGCCTGCATCCTGCCCCACGGCGTGCTGTTCCGGGGCAATGCCGAGGCCGAGATACGTCAGGCGCTGATCCGCAAGGGCTACATCAAGGGCATCATCGGCCTGCCGGCCAACCTGTTTTACGGCACCGGCATTCCCGCCTGCATCGTGGTGATCGACAAGCAGGAGGCCCACGCCCGCAAGGGCGTTTTCATGATCGACGCCAGCGCCGGCTTCATGAAGGACGGCCCCAAGAACCGCCTGCGCGCCCAGGACATCCACAAGATCGTGGACGTGTTCAACCGTGGGCTGGAAGTGCCGAAATACGCGAGGTTGGTTTCGGTGGAGGAGATCGAGCGCAACGATTTCAATCTCAATCTGCCCCGCTACATCGACAGCCAGACCGCGGAAGACCTTCAGGATATCGAGGGCCACCTGAAGGGCGGCATCCCCGTCGCCGACATCGACGCCCTGCAACCCTATTGGCAGGTGTGCCCGCAGCTTCGGCAGGATGTGTTCAAGCCGAACCGCCCCGGCTACTTTGATCTCGCGGTGGACAAGGCGACGCTCAACACCGCCATCTACCAGCACCCGGAATTTGCCACGTTCATCGCCGGCATGAACGCCGTGTTTGACCAATGGCGGCAAAAGACCGCCCAGTCCCTGCGGTTGTTGAAGGTCGGCGATCACCCCAAGGAGACCATCGTCGAGCTGTCGGAAGGCCTGCTCGCCCACTACTCCGGCCAACCCCTGATCGACGCTTACGCGGTCTATCAGCACCTGATGGATTATTGGGCCGAGACCATGCAGGACGATTGTTATCTGATCGCAGCCGATGGCTGGAAGGCCGAGACCTCCCGCATTCTGGAAACCAAGAAAGGCAAGGACGGCAAAGCCGGCAAAACCGTCGACAAGGGCTGGACTTGCGATCTGGTGCCGAAGGCCCTGGTGGTTTCCCGCTATTTTGCCAAGGAACAGGCGGCCATCGACGCCTTGACCGCCGAGCTTGATGCGGTCACCGCCCGCCTCACCGAGTTGGAGGAGGAACACGGCGGCGAGGACAGCGCCTTTTCCGAACTGGACAAGATCACCAAGCCCAACGTCACCGCCCGCTTGCGCGAGATTCGAGGCGACCTTGAGGCCAGGGAGGAAGCCGATATCCTGAACCAATGGCTGCAACTCGCCAATCAAGAGGCCGAGTTGAAGAAGTTGGTCAAAGACGCCGAAGCCGCCCTCGACCGGAAAGCCTATGCCCGCTATCCCAAACTCACCGAGACCGAGATCAAGGCCCTGGTGGTCGACGACAAATGGCTGGCCGCCCTGGGTGCTGCCATCCACGGCGAAACCGACCGCATCAGCCAGACCCTGACCCGACGGATCAAGGAACTGGTGGACCGCTACGAAGTCCCGCTGCCGCAATTGACCCAAACCGTCGCCGACCTGGAAGCCAAGGTCAGCCGCCACCTGGAACGGATGGGGTTCTCATGGAACTGAAGTCTGGATACAAGCTGACCGAGGTGGGGGTGATTCCGGAGGATTGGAAGATGCGCCGCCTTGGGGACTCGGTTGCGATTATGAATGGGTTTGCATTCAGCAGCGAATTCTTTTCCGCCAAGGGGCCCATCCTTCTCACCCCTGGGAACTTCAGATTAGATGGCGGCCTTTACTTCAATAAAGATAACACAAAGCGATATTCTGGATTGTTCCCAGATAAGTTCCGGCTGAAACCGAATGACCTTGTAGTGGTGATGACAGATTTAACCCCTGATTGCAATCTCCTCGGAAAGCCGGCATTTGTAGATATTCACCACGATCTCCTTCACAATCAACGCATTGGCAAAATAACGTTTGCTAATAGAGCAGCAACTCCACGCTTCCTCTATTGGTACTTTCTTTCAGGTCCCTACCTAACAAGGATGAAAGAGACCGCAACAGGCTCGACGGTTCGCCATACTTCCCCAAGTACCATTCTGGATTGCCTAATAGTTCTCCCGCCAACCAAAGCTGAACAAGATGTTATCGCCGAAGCGTTGAGCGATGCGGATGCCCTGATCGACTCCCTGGAGCAACTCATCACCAAGAAGAGCCACCTCAAACAAGGCGCCATGCAGGAATTGCTCACCGGCAAACGGCGCCTGCCGGGATTTGAGGGAGAGTGGGAGATTAACAAACTTGGAGATATGGCTTCTTTCCGCACAGGGCCTTTTGGGAGCGCGTTGCATAAATCTGATTACTCCAATGATGGTGTTCCAATAATCAACCCAATGCACATTGTAGGTGGAGAGATTATACCTGAAAGATCAATGACAATTACCGAGGACGCAGCTGAAAAGCTTTCCGAGTTTCGGGTGAAACCCGGAGAGATAGTGATTGGGAGGCGGGGAGATATGGGGCGCTGTGCTGTCGTGCGTGAGGAGAATCGTGGCTGGCTTTGTGGCACTGGGTCTATGATTGTTCGTCCATTCCTCAGTACATGCCCACATTTTCTTCAGAGAGTGCTTTCCAGTCCGCAAATCATATCAGCTATTGAGGAAGTATCTGTTGGATCGACGATGATCAACCTTAATCAAGGCATCTTGATGGGATTGCGTGTTCAGGCACCACCCCTTGCCGAACAAACCGCCATCGCCGCCGTCCTCTCCGACATGGACACCGAAGTCACTGCCCTCGAAACCAAGCTCGCCAAGGCGCGCCAGATCAAGCAGGGTATGATGCAGGAATTGCTCACCGGGCGGATACGGCTGGTGAACGGATCGACCGGCCAGAACGCCAACGGAGGATGCCATGCAGGTTGAACGACAGGTGGTCGAGGTGCGCAACCGGCGACTGGTCATCGACCTACCCGAATCCTTCGTCAACCACCGGGTCGAGGTGATCGCCCTGACCCTGGATGAGGATACCCCTGCCGTTTCGGCACGGCGCCAACCCCATCCCGAGATTGCCGGCAAGGGCAAGACCCTGGGCGACCTGATCACCCCGACGGTCGATGAGCGGGACTGGGAGTGCCTCAAGTGATCGTGCTTGACAGCCACGTCTGGTACTGGTGGATCAATCTCGAACATGACCGCCTGCCGCCCGGTCTGTTGGCAACCATCGAAACCGCGCCCCGGATCGGCGTGTCTCCGGTCTCTTGCTTCGAGTTGGCGCTCGCCCATCGGCGCGGGCGCCTGGAACTGCCTTTGCCGCCCGGCGACTGGTTCGCCCGCGCCCTGGCCGGCTCCGGCGTCGAGGTGCTGCCGCTGACGCCGGAAGTGGCGACACGCGCCGTTGCCTTGACCGAGGTCCACCGCGACCCGTTCGACCGGATCATCATCGCGACGGCGCTCGACCTCGACGCCCGCCTCGCCAGCCTCGACGGCCAGTTCCGCAACTACCCCGAATTGTCGGGAAGATTGATACCAGCCTTGACCTGACCAACCGACTGACCAGAGGGACGCGACGGATATGAGCGATGTCGGCAAGCCGGAACGGGTGACCCAGAATCGCGTCCGCACGCTGTTCCACGACGAGCTGGGTTATCGCTACCTCGGCGATTGGAGCGACCGCGATCACAACAGCAACATCGAAGAAGGCCTGCTGACCGACTACCTGACCGGGGCCGGCTACAGCTCAGCCCAGATTGCCGGCGCCCTCCACAAACTGCGCACCGAGGCCAACAACCCCAGCCGGAGCCTCTACACCAACAACCAAGCCGTCTATCAGGTGCTGCGCTATGGCGTTGCCGTGAAGACCGAAGCCGGCAAAGCCGCCGAGACGGTTCACCTGATCGACTGGGAACATCCAACCCGCAACAGCTTCGCCATCGCCGAAGAAGTGACGTTGCGCGGTAATCACGTCCGCCGCCCCGACCTCGTGCTCTATGTCAACGGCATCGCCATCGGCGTCATCGAACTCAAGAACAGCCGCGTCAGCATCGGCGACGGCATCCGCCAGAACCTGTCGAACCAGGCTCCCGAGTTCAATGCGTGGTTCTTCAGCACCGTCCAGTTCATCTTTGCCGGCAACGATTCCGAAGGGCTGCGCTACGGCACCATCGGCACCCCGGAAAAATATTTCCTGACCTGGAAGGAGGACGAAGCCGACAACGCCCGCTTCAAGCTCGACAAATATCTGCTCAAGATGTGCGCCAAGGAGCGGCTGATCGAACTGATGCACGACTTTGTGCTGTTCGATGGCGGGATCAAGAAGCTGCCACGGGTCCACCAGTATTTTGGCATCAAACTGGCACAACAGCACATCCGCGAGCGGCGCGGCGGCATCATCTGGCACACCCAGGGCAGCGGTAAGAGCATCGTCATGGTGCTGCTGGCGAAGTGGATTCTCGAATGCTACCCAAACGCCCGGGTGGCGATCATCACCGACCGCGACGAACTCGACGGCCAGATTGAGGGTGTCTTCACCGAGGCCGGCGAACCGATCGAGCGCGCCACCAGCGGCAGGGACCTGATCGGCAAGCTGGGGTTGCCACGGCCTCGTCTCTTGTGCTCGTTGGTCCACAAGTTTGGCCGCCGTGACGTTGACGACTTCGACCGCTTCATCGCGGATCTGGGGAGCCAGCCGAGCCCAACCATGGGCGAGGTCTTCGTGTTTGTCGATGAGTGCCATCGCACCCAGAGCGGCAAGCTCCACCGCGTCATGAAGGCCATGATGCCCAACGCGGTCTTCGTCGGCTTCACCGGTACGCCGTTGTTGAAGAAGGATAAGCAGACCAGCCTGGAGGTCTTCGGCGGCTACATCCACACCTACAAGTTCAGCGAGGCTGTGGAAGATGAGGTGGTGCTCGATCTGATCTATGAGGCCCGCGACATCGACCAACATCTGGGCTCACAGGAAAAGATCGATGCATGGTTCGAGGCCAAGACCAAGGGCCTGAACGACTGGCAGAGGGATGAGCTGAAGAAAAAGTGGGGCACGATGCAGACCGTGCTCAGCTCGCGGTCCAGAATGGATCGGGTCGTCGCCGACATCGTGTTCGATTTCGGCGTGAAGCCCAGGCTCAACAATGGACGAGGCAACGCTATCCTGGTGGCGTCCAGCATCCACGAGGCGTGCCGATATTTTACCCTGTTTCAGAAGACGCCGTTCAAAGGCAAGTGCGCGGTCATAACGTCCTATAACCCCCAGGCCAAGGATGTCACCACCGAAGAGGTTGGGGGCAACACCGAGACCGACCGCCAATTCATCTACAACACCTATACCGAACTCCTGAAGGATGTCGATGCCCAACCGGGCAAGACGAAGACGGAAACATACGAGGACTTGGCTAAGGCCTTGTTTACCAAGGAGCCAGCCAACATGAAGCTGCTGGTCGTGGTGGACAAGCTGCTGACCGGCTTTGATGCGCCTCCTTGTACCTACCTCTATATCGACAAATCGATGCAAGACCATGGGCTGTTTCAAGCGATTTGCCGAACCAATCGCCTGGACGGCGAGGATAAGGATTTTGGCTACATCGTCGATTACAAAGACCTGTTCAAGAAGGTTGAGAACGCCATCTCGGTCTATACCTCCGAATTGGATAACAGCGCGGGTGGCGCTGACCCCGCTGTGATGGTCCAGGATCGTTTAAGCAAGGGGCGGGAGCGTTTGGACACTGCTCTTGAAGCTCTCGCCTTGCTGTGCGAACCGGTCGAACCGCCAAAGGGTGAACTGGAGCATATCCATTATTTTTGTGGCAACACCGAGGTGCCAACGGACCTTCAGGAACGCCAGCCGCAGCGTACGGCCCTATACAAATCAACGGCGGCGCTGGTCAGGGCTTATGCCAACATCGCGGATGAGTTGGACGCAGCGGGATACGCCCAAGGCGATGTTGCCCGAATCATATCTCAGATGGATCACTATCTGAAGATTCGCGAGATCATTCGTAAGGCCAGCGGCGAAAGCCTGGACCTGAAGCCCTACGAAGCCGACATGCGCCACTTGATCGACACCTACATCGAAGCCGATGGCCCCCGAAAGATTTCCCCGTTTGACTCCCTGGGCCTGCTTGAACTCATCGTTAAGACCGGGATCGGCGAGGCCATTGCCAAGCGTCTGTCAGAATTGAAGGGCAACAAGGATGCGGTTGCCGAAACGATTGAGAATAATGTTCGCAGCAAGATCGTCAAAGAACATCTAACTGACCCGGCTTTTTATGACAGCATGTCGGCCCTTCTTGACGAAATTATCACTGCTCGCAAGGCAAAGGCAGTTGAATACGAGGAGTATCTGAAATCGGTTGCGGAGCTGGTGAAGCGGCTGGAGGACGGTCATTCCGATGAAATACCTCCAACGTTGGGCACGCCCGGTCAGCGCGCTCTGTATAACAATCTGAAGGGAAACGAGCAGCTTGCCCTGGCAATCGACGATATCGTCAAGCGAAAGCGGCCGGACGGGTGGCGTGGCGTAGATGCCCGAGAACGGGTAATCAAGCAAGCCCTTTACGGTATCCTGAAAAATGCCGAGGAGGTCGAACGCATCTTTGTCATCATCAAAGCCCAGTCAGAATATTGACCATGACCAGGATTGTGCTCGGCGATATCAACATCGATATCGTTTATAAGAACATTAAAAATGTTCACCTCAGCGTAAACCCTCCAGAAGGATACGTTAAGGTGACAGCTCCAATGTATGTCGGCCTGGATGAAATCAGAGCTTTCGCTATCTCCAAGCTTGGCTGGATCAAGCAGCAGCGATCAAAGCTACAGGCGCAGGAGCGTGAGACCCCGAGGGAGTATCTGGATCGCGAGAGCCATTATGTATGGGGAGTGCGTTATCTACTGAAAATTATGGACGATGATCGGCGACCTCAAATTGAATTGGACCACAGCAATCTGATTATGAAGGTTGGTGGGAGTCTCAGCGCGGATCGGAGACAGGCCCTCATCGACGCTTGGTATCGTCAACAGATACGGATCGAAGCTCCGTCTCTCATTGCCAAATGGGAACCTCGTATTGGGGTAAGGGTCGAAAGAGTTTTTTTGCAGAAAATGAAAACGAAGTGGGGTAGCTGCAATCCGGAAAAAGGGCACATCCGCCTGAATTCAGAGCTGGCAAAAAAACCAAAGGCGTGCCTTGAATACATTGTCGTTCATGAGATGGTCCATCTGATAACTCGAACACATGGGGAGAGATTCCGCAATCTGATGGATACTCTGCTCCCTCATTGGTCTCAGACGAGATTGACGCTCAATAGAGCGCCATTGGCTCACACTGACTGGCAGGCATAAGCTGATACTGGTCAAACGTATCCAAGCGAGCTAAGGTTAAATACGGACCTGCATTTGATACCACTGCGCGAAACTGAGACGACACAATGAACATAGCCATCGCACCGCTTGCAAGGTCCATCTACAAAGATGTTCAGGATGACGGGTACCGCAGGGTATTCGATAAACTATCTGAAGATATGGCGAGCCAGTCCAACTGGTTCGTTCGCAAGAAGTATTTCCTGACCGCTCTTGAAGCTCTTGAGCAGGTTGTCATCGAGGAGACGGTTCGGCACGGTGAGCCAGACGATATCCCGCGCATGGACTTCATCAATGTGGTGCCGTTCTTCATCGGCGGCATCCTTGAGAAGCTGGGTGAGACCGAGATAAAGTCGATTGAGCAGGTGGCATTTTACATTCTGAGCGGCCATGCCGAGCACCAAGACGCAGCGGACAAGTGGCTCCAGGCCGACCGTAAGCGAGAGAAGGCGTTCAAGAAGTTCATCAAGGCGAACCGCTATTATCGCGACCTTCTCAAGGATGGGACCCAGATCGGAGATTGGAGCACAGAAGACTGACGCCACGCTGTCTTTATCATCCCACCGTATAATACGCCCTGATCTTGCGTTGACCTTTTGCCATCCATCCATAGGCTCTCACTATGACCAAAAGCATAGGGAGTTTACTATGGAATCGGAAGCTGAAAAAATTGCAGTGCTGAATGACGCTCTACGCCGGCATGGCACAGGTGGGCGGATTGTAATAACTTCTGGAATTCAGGCTCTCGGACAAGAAGCAACCAATCGCATTCTCAGAAAAGTCCGGGCCTTCGATAAATTCTCGGAGGGGAACAATCCTTATGGGGAAAGAGACTTTGGCGCGGTGAGTGAAGGTGGTGAAAAGATTTTCTGGAAAATCAATTATTATGATAGGAATATGGCCTATCACTCGCCTGATCCTGCTGATCCGACTTTGACGATCCGCTTGTTGACCATAATGCTGGCGAGTGAGTATTGAGCGATCACCATCAGTTGCGCCATCTGTGAGCATGAAAAAGCCGCCCTGGAACCTGATAACAGAGTTCCAGGGCGGCTTTAGTGAACGAACTTATGATCAGCGAATTGCGTCAAGAGCTTTGATAGCTTCTTCATGACCTTGGTCTGCAGCAAGACTAAGCCACTTCTTGGCCTCAGGTATATCGCGGGGCATGCCATAACCGCCCATATACATTATACCGACATTAGACTGGCCGTCAGGATCACCGCTATCCGCAACTTGGCGAAATAGCCTGAGGGCTTCTTTGTAGTCCTTCTTTACTCCGCGCCCCGTTAGATAGTGCGCTGCAAGATCATTCATGGCATCGAGATGACCAAGCACCGCAGCCTTCTTGAAGTACAAGGCTGACTTCTTGAAATTCTGCCTAGTGCCATCTCCACTGAAATATATACGCCCGGCGTTAAAATATCCCTGTCCTCGTCCCAAGTCTCCTGCCAGTACATACATTTTTATCGCTTTAGGAATATTTTTTGGAGCATCCGTACCGATCTCATACTTTTCAGCAAGGATCATGACAGCATCCACTTGCCCTTTCTCTGCTGCTGTTTGGTAGCATCGCAGAGCGATTGTTTGATCGGTGATAAATCCGCGCCCCGGTTCGTGAACTAAACCTAGCGCGAGAGCAAGCTCCGCCTCAACACAATAATTTGATATGTCTCGGCGCTGGTTTAGAGTATTATTGACCACCCCCAAAGCAATCATTGTTTGAGCCTGCCGCGATCTGGTTTCTACGCCATTAGGTGAGGCTCCACCAATTAGGTTGAACCCATATTGAAACAATGGGCTATCCATAATCTCATCGAATTTCTGCCTATTTAAAGCGTTGCCTTCGGTCGCCCCTGCTTCAACTCCAACCTGACCCGCCACGCCTGTCAGGCGATCCTGGTGGTCGTTTCCTTTCCCACTCATCACCGCCGTCGCGCCGGTGGTGGACAGGGCAGTCGTCGCCAGTAAATCTTTGGTCATCGTCATCTCCATTTTTGGGAGGTGCCCGCATCGTGCTTGGCACCTTGGGATCACCGGCACATGCCGGGGAATTCTTGGTATTGGTGGCCCTCGGGGAGCCGGGCCAAAACTTTCACGGTGAAAGATCAGCCCGGCACCGCTTGGGTCCTGGCCCTATCGCTTGGCCGCCTCGGCGCGAGCGATGTCGGCAAGGTCTTCAAGTGCCCGCATGATCTCTCGGACGCTGACGCCTGCGTTGGTTAAGACCGTGAGCAGGATATCGTCCGCCACGGCCACACCTTCCGAGGCCAGAATCTGGCGAGCGCGGGGAAGCCACAGCTTTGGCACTGGTTCACCCCAATAGATTTTGGTGAACCGGTCCTGTAGACCGCCATCAATCCTTGCCAGATTGTTAGCTGTAGCGAGAACCACGCCGTGCCTGCTGGTGGTGTCCATAACATCCCGCAACGCGGTCTGAACCGGTTGGGGCATGCTGTCGAGTTCGTCGATGACAACTATTTTGTAGTTGGCCATCACCGGAACATGCTCAAGGAACTGCGTGATATTGCTGAGCTGCGCAACGGTCGTGATTCTCGCGCCTGCCCGCTGCATCACGTTGAACTCGTAATTGTCAACCATCAGAGTGCGGGCGATTGCTGCCGCGCCTGCTGACTTCCCAGACCCAAATGGACCATAGATCAGCGTGGGGGCTGGAATTTCGCGGTTGACCTGGAGATATACGTCGTCGCGTGTCGTGCCGGCCGGGAAGACGATATCGCTGACCGTTTTAGGTCGGTACCTGTTATTAAAAGCCATCTGGGGCTCCCCTAATTTTGGGTGAGAACTGGGGACCGCCTTCCATTTGCTGGAAGGCGTTTTGGAAGACGGTCCCATGACTGCTGCTTGACTACGCGGGTGCGCTCACGGTCGCCGACTTGGCGGCAGCCTTGATCTGATCCCTGGCTCTGCCGGTACTGATCGGCGCCGGCTTTCCGTCGGTGCCGGCTGGGAAGGAGTCGTAGATGGATTCAAACAGGGTGCCCGTCTTATTCGGGACTGGAGATATCACCCGCACCTTGCCATCTTTGCCCCGGATGCCGACGAAACAAAGGAACCCATCTATATTGGCGGGCATGGAGATCGGTACATCTATGGTACCGATCGTGGGTTGTTGCTTGAGCATCTCGGCGACAGCCTCGCGATGACGCTCGGTTTTTTCCTCAGCCGTCTCCTTGTCCGGACTAAAGAAGGCTTTGGCAGCGATGTAGGTGTTCTTGAACCCGCCGCCCTTTCCGCCATCATGCTCGTCCAGGAACTCGCCGAACTCATCAGGCTTGACGCCACGCGTGTCGGCGTAGCGAACGATAGTGGCCATCTTGCTCACGTGGCCGCCACTCATCCCGGTATAGCCGTGCAAGGTGAATGGCAGGGCCAGGTTGGCCTGTGCACGAGCACCATACTTCTGCTTAACCAGCTTATCTTTTTTAACTGCGGTCAGGCTTTCGACCGTTTTCTTGATAATCTCGGGCGGCTGAACCTTAAGGTATTGGACTGCCGCGAGGATTGTGGCACCAGCCTGTGCATTGGTGGTGGTGCCGTCTGCGAGATCGGTGCGGGACTTTTTGAGTGCCGCCATGGAGTCGGATGTCGCGGCCTTGTCAGCAGCACACCTTTCAACTATAGCAGCCAACAAGCTGGCGAAAAGTACGTTGCTGAACTGACCCGCCGCGGCTTCCGCGCCACTGGCACCGTCAGCGGATTCGCCCGCCGCGTCGGACTCGGCCTTGGTCTCGCCACCGTCCTGATCCTGATCACCACGCTGGTTCAGGGCACTGACATTGTCGGGGATCGGAATCGGCTGCTTGGTCGGTTCAGGCGGAACATACGCCACCGAAATCTGCTCGACAGTGGCGATCGCCCCCGCCGTGATAGCGTTTTCGCCGCCCTGACCAACAGCGCCCGCGTTTTGCGCGCTGGTGACGGTGGCCTGACCGACAGCGCCCGCGTTTTGCGCGCTGGTGACGAATCCCGTCTCGCCGACCTTGCCGAGATTGATTGTCACCGTCGAGAAGGATTCCGGCGCCATCTCGACGGCCGGCGTTGCAGTTGGTATGGTTTCGGGTGTCGGGGGTGTAGTGCCCTGGACTCCTCCGCCGCCGTTATCGGTGGCCGGTGTGTTGCGTGCTGTTGCCAAGGTTGGGTCTCCTATCTTGGCGGGTGACCCCGTGTGGTTCTTGCCCAACCACCGGGGAATGCCCAATCCTGGCGCCACCCGTTCCCCCTGTCTAAACGCCGCATACTCCTCCAAACTCCGCATACTCGCTCAGCACCCTGGCCCCCTGCGCAGCACGATGCCCCGCAGTTGCGCAAGCCATTGAACTGGAATATGAAAGGGGCCTGCTTGGTATAGCTGGGAGGGGCTAACATGGCTGACCACGACACAGCTGGGGCGCCGACAGACCAGCCCGACTCGAGCGATTTCGAGGTAGAAGCTGGGGAGCCGATTGACCAGCCAGACTTGCCCGATTTTGAGGTGGTCGTGGGTGCTAACGGTCGCCGCCGGGTCGTTGACCGCCACACCGGGGAGGTCGTCCGCGACTATGCCTGCTACGTCGACACGGTTGAGGCCCCGGACGGGACCACCAAAAGGGTTGACCGCTACACCGGCGAGACCGTCGCGGATTTCGACGAATTTATTGTTGAATATCTAAATGCAGACGGCTCGATTAAAATCATTGATCGGCTAAATGGCAAAAGTGTAGAAGACTATAGCGAATACTTTGTAATGTATAGTGAATATTCTGGTGGCGAAGTAGTTGACAGAGAGACTGGCAATGCGGCACATCACTATGATGAAATATCTGGTATTGTATATTTATGGAATGAAGACGATACGAATTTGACTATGCGTGCATGGGACGATTATACAGAAATTAACGATGACTGGGTTGATTGGAAACGATCTGTCATTTCAGGGGACATTATCTATGCGGAGCCATCTATTGCTACGATGGCACCAATTAATGATAAGGCTGATGAGGCTTGTGTCTGGACTCCTTCAAATAGACCTTCAGAGGAAAGGTTCCGCCAGGATTTACTTAAAAAGTGCCAGGGACAACGAGATTTATTAGAAAGAGAATGTGGCGGCGAAGTGTTATCAAGCACAGAGCATCGCGCGAAATGGTGGAAGCTAAACGATGTCGGCAATTGCAAATATATATTTAGACCGAAGAACGGGCCTAACACACCTGTTTGGCCTTGGCGTTGGGCTGAACCATGCGATGGATTTGATGACATTTTAAGTAGGATCAATATTTTTGAGACGCGCCTTAATGCTCATGATTACTTTGAGCCATTGCAAAATGATTATAACGATTTAGAATACATTGTTGCAAAGTCTGAATTGCGTATAAAGTGGATTTATTATTCCCCGGAAAACTCAAATGAACAGCCTGATCGGAAAAAGGAAAGAGCGACGGAGATTCGAGAGAGAAGAGAGCTTTTAGTAATTGATAAACTTAAGTGGTGGGATGGCGACAAATATTCTGGCGGATACAGATTTATGCCAAAGATTGGCGCTAATAGATATGTGTGGGGCAAGAGCACATTCGAACGGTATCCAAGTGCATTATTGCTTGACCATCGAATTAGAGATTTTGCGGGGATTGCTAAGCGTGGTAAAGTACCCGAACCGAAGTTATGACTTGGGCGTTTCGTGAAGGTAATCTTTCACGTGAAAACGGCGCGCCTCCCATCCAGCTGCTGCCATGACTATGACCGCGATCTCCCATCCTGCGGCCCCGACACACAGCTCCCCTGCGATTGTTAATTCAGATATTAATCTGAAAGATCATCAACCTTGAGTAGATTTTTTTGCCAGACGAGCATATGCCGTTTGTATAGGCTATGCGGAGGCGACAATGGCAGCGTCCAAGGCAGTGAGCTACCTGCGGGTGAGCACCACCAAGCAAGGGCAATCCGGACTCGGGCTCGAAGCCCAGCGTGAGGCCATTTCCAGGTTCGCCGAAGTCGAAGGCATCGAGATCATCGCCGAGCACCTCGAAGTCGAGACCGCAAAGGGCGCCGATGCGCTTGAACGGAGACCTGAACTGGCGGCAGCCTTGGCTCAAGCAAAGAAAATGAAGTGCCCGGTGCTGGTATCAAAGTTAGACCGACTCTCTCGCGACGTTGCCTTTATAAGTGGCTTGATGGCGCAAAGAGTGCCGTTCATTGTAGCCGAACTCGGAGCAGATACCGATCCATTCTTGCTTCATATATATGCTGCCCTGGCCCAGAAAGAGCGCGCCATGATAAGCGCAAGAACGAAATCTGCCTTAGCTGCCGCAAAGGCCCGAGGCAAGATACTTGGGAACAGAACCAATTTACCTGAAGCGTCTGCCCTTGGCCTGAAGCGTCAAATTGAACTCGCTGACCAACATGCTCAACGCGTTCTGCCAATGCTTCAGCACCTGCTCCGCACCGACAGCAGCATCACGAGCGTTCACAAGGCCGGTCGGGCTTTATCCGAACGCCGGGTGGAAACTGCCAGAGGCGGGACCGTCTGGTTCGGCTCGACGGTGTGGTTCCTGATCCGGCGTTGCGGTTATAGCGGGCTGGCCGACTTGAGATCACGCACATCATAGCTGGCTGCACCGACACAGCATCGCCGGGTTCGGATCATGCCTGCGACGCCCTGCGGGGCGGGGTGAAGCAGCGGCGCGGGTGATGTCAGGCGAGGAATTCACCGAAGCCAGCTATAGTTGTATAATCTGATTGCGGTATCGATAAACAGGTTGACGGCCATTGGTCAGGAAATAGGGTCAGGCATGTTCCCCAACTGAAAGGACTGCATGTCATGACCTCGATTCTCGACAGCCTCACCGTGGTCGATGTTCCACGGAAGCAGGCGCTGCCGGCACACGTCGCCCTCAGAATGCGGCTCAACGAAGCGGTTGACCTCCAGATCGCCGCAGCCAAGGCAGATCTCGCCGGGGAGAATTTTACGCGGAAGATCGAGCGGTACATCACGGACTCGGCCACCGGCGAGCGGGTGAAGGCTAAAGTCGATGGCCGGTTCCGCCGCTGGTGGTGGGCTGGGGAAAATGGAAAGCTGTTCCTGGAGGCGAAGTATGCCAACAAGGGAATGGAGCTGAAACCCGGCAAACGGACAATTGAAGTCGGCGCAAAAGAAAACCTGATCCCGACCCTGGAACGTCTGAAGTCTGCAATAACTGCCGGCGAGCTTGACAAGTCCTTGAATGCGGCCCTGACGCTTCGCCGAAAAGAGTTGAAGGGCAATAAGCCAAAGTCGGTGTGATTAAATGTTGTGTGGTGGCGATCGAGTATTATCGCCACCATCAGCATTTTGTATTTTACATAACCTCATGTACTTGATCACAGATAAATCAATACTTACGGGTATTTATTACTCATCAAACACAATGGCATTGTAGAGGTCGACGGTTCGATCCCGTCTGGCTCCACCATTATCAAGGACTTAGCGAGAAATCGCTAAGTCCTTTTTGGTATCTTGGGCCGGTTTTCACCAGGATACCGCCCCAATCCAATCGATTCGGAATGGCGGATTACAGCCGCATTCAGCCTTTCAGAAGGATGGGACAAGGTTCTGAAGCCGCCATTCTACAAGGCGTTTTACAAAACGGAGCGCCGGGAAACGATTTTGGAAAGGACGGAATAGGAAATAACCGCAGGCGTTGGTCTCTTTACAAAACCGATGGAGATCGACATGCGAAAGGTTCTGATCGGACTGGCAGTCGTCATCAATCTCACCGCCTGCGTGGACATGGACTATGACCGGTATCACCAGTTTCGGCAGGACCGGTATTGGGATCAAGGCCGCGACCATCGGCATGACCGTGATTGGAGCCGATCCGAAGAGCGTCGGCATGATCGCCAGTCAATGAGCGAGGCTCCGGCATATGGTCGGGCTGAAGTTCGTCGCCATGAAGCGCCGGTATCACCTGCCGCCGCTCATCACCATGAACAGGTGGCGCAGGCTCCGTCAGTTGCCCAGTCGGCATCTCCAGCACGGGTTGCCCATTCGGCACCGGCACCAGCGACATCACATCCGACCTCACCGCCGCCGCCGGCTCGGGCACCTGACACCACTCCGCACAAGAAGGATTGCCCACCTGGAAATCCAACATGCCGGTGATGAGCAACTTCGCTGGGGTGATCCATTCGCCCAAGCATCATCCGGCACGATCACCACAGC